>ERZ779869.2073-NODE-2073-length-17140-cov-6.652268_pt1 | contig 17140 bp, 12 predicted proteins | sample MGYA00511557_ERZ779869 | MGnify/ENA primary metagenome ERZ779869 (study PRJEB29588, sample SAMEA2154620) | human gut metagenome | biome: human gut; feature: human-associated habitat; material: faeces | place: Denmark | collected 2008/2010 ...
GCAGCGGGACAGACGGGGCAGCGTTAGTCCACGTCCCAGGGAAAGACAATCCAAGCGTCGCCGGGGAGGGTTACGGCACTCAAATCCGGCTGTTCGGCGCAGCAGTCTTTGGTTATCAGCGTGCACTGGCGGGCATTGGGGAAACGGCGTCGCAGATAACGCACGGTTTCGCCGGAATCAGCGAGGTCGTCAATGAAATAGACGTCGCTGCCGTCAAACAGGCGGTCGGTCGAGATGTCTTTGGTTTCGCCGCGTTTGTTGTCGCTGTCGTAGGAAATCAGCTTCATGACGCGGATATCGCGGATGTTAAGGCGGTAGGCTATCAGCTGCGCGGGTATCAGGCCGCCGCGGGAAACGGCGACGAGCGTCATGTGGTTGATGTCGGGGCAGTCGGCAGCGATTTTATGCGCGATGTCGGCGCTCCATTCCTGAATGTTTTCCCAGCTTATGTGATGTTTGCTCATGTTGGTGGTGTCCTTGTTGCTTGTGTTTTTGTGGCTTATGTTTTGCGGTTTGCGTCCTTGTGGTTTATGTTTTGCGTTTTGTGCTTTTGTGGCAACGGCGGTGTGTTTAAGCCTCAGGCTGCGCCGGGAGCCGCTTTTTCGGCGGCGGGTTTTGCGGCCGTACCGTCGTTGGGTTTGGAAATTATGCCGTCGGCGAGCTTGGGTTCAAACCAGGTCGATTTCGGCGGCATCAGCATCTTTTGGTCGGCAACGGCAATCAGCTCATCCACCGAGGTCGGATATACCATAAAGCCGACGCTGCCGGGGCGGGCGTTGACGAGGCGTTCGATTTCTTCCGCGCCGCGGATGCCGCCGACAAACTCAATACGTTCGTCGCTGCGCAGGTCGGTTATGCCGAGAATTTGGTTTAACACCTTTTCGCTTAAAATACTGACGTCCAGTTTGGATACGGGGTCGCTGCCGAGCGGGGCGCCTTTGTAGGCCATTTCCTGCCACTGCCCGTTCAGGTACAGCATAAACTGCCCTTTGTGCGACGGCTTTTTACGCTCGGACGGGGTGAGGACGAATTCGTGCGTCAGGGCACGGATAAATTCGCGCGGGTTCATGCCGTTCAGGTCGTGTACAAAACGGTTGTAATCCCATATCCGCATTTCATCGGCAAAGAATGCGACGGCGAGAAAACGGGCGCTGTCTTCGGTGCCGTCTTCGGCGGCAAGCCTTGCCGCGGCGGCGGAACGGTGGTGCCCGTCGGCGATGTAGGCTTCATTTTGGGCGGCAAACGCTTCGGTTATCAGGCTGATGTCGGTAGGATTGTCAACAATCCACAGGCTGTGGCGCACTTCGTGGTCGGCGATGACCGACAGATACGGCGCTTCCTGTTCCGTGATACGCTTTAAGAGGGCTTTGACCGAGGGAATTTCGCGGTTGACGAGCAGGGCGGGGCCGGTTTGGGCGCCGACGGTGCGAATCTGGCGCACACGGTCGTTTTCCTTGGCGACGCGGGTCAGCTCGTGGCGTTTAATCCGCCCTTCGTCATAAGCTTTGACCGAGGCGGCGACTGCCAGCCCGGTCTGGATATGGGAGCCCATGACCATCTGGTATATATAGTAACAGGGTTTGTCTACCTGCTGGAGCACGCCTTCCGCAAGCAGGCGGCGAAAGTTGTCGGCGGCGCGGTCGTAAACCCGGTCTTCATACGGGGAAACGTCGCCGGGGAAATCTATCTCGGCTTTGGAAATATGCAAAAAGCTGTATGCATTGCCCAGCGCACGGACCTTGGCTTCGGCTGAGGACAGCACGTCATACGGCGGCGCGGCGACTTCTCCGGCATAAAAAGGGGTGGGTATAATCCCGGCGAAGGGGGCATAAATCAAATTGTCATCAGTCATAGTGTCAGTCCTTGTTTCTGTCCTGGAAATCCGGTTCCGGCTCGGCGCAGGCGGCAGCGGCAGACGGAGCGTCCGGCTGCAGGCACTGACCCGAAACGCCGCCAGCATACAAAGCCTGTCGGCGGTTGTCTAATAAAATGCGCGGGTTGTACACGGGAATTTTTCTGGAGGGCAGGAACCGGGGCGGCAGATGTCGGAGCGAAAGGGGATGGGGAGGCAGATGCCGGAACGGAAGGGCTCGGGGCGGCAGAGGCGGAAGCCGGAGGCAACGGCGGCGGGGATTGCGGGCAGCGACGGGAATCTGAGCCGGGTGATACCTGTGTCAGGTTTGGGGCGTTTCGAGGCAGGTTTTAAGATAGCGGTGCAGCGTGCTCCAGGTGCAGCCCATAAGGCGCGCGATTTCGGCTTTGGAGACATTGTTTTGCAGCAGCGCCATAATCCGGCCGTGCTGCTTTTGCAGTTTGCAGCGCGCGGTACCGTAGGGGCGGCCGAGGCGGCGCCCTTCGTCGCGCAGGCGCTGGAGCGAATTGCGGGTGCGTTCCGAAATCAGCTGGCGTTCGATTTCTCCGGCGAGGGAAAAGGCGAAAGCTAGGACTTTGCTCTGAATGTCTGCGCCGAGGCGGTAATTTTCTTTCAGCGTCCATATCTGGCAGTCTTTTTCCAGGCAATGCTGCAATATGCCCATGACCTCCAGCATATTGCGTCCCAGACGCGACAGTTCGGTTGCAATCAGGATGTCCCCCTTTTGCAGGCGGCCAAGCAGGCGGCCGAGCCGGCGTTCCTGCAGGTTTTTGCGGGAAGATACGGTTTCTTCGACCCAGCGGTTAATCTGCAGGGACGAAAAAGCGGCGAATTTTTCGATTTCGTGGCGTTGGTTTGCCGTGTTTTGGCGGTCGGTGCTGACGCGAATGTATCCGTATATCATATAGCCATTCCTTTATGTTTTCTGAATTAAACCGGAAGGAGCGGGACTATACAATAAACCACCGTTTAAATTGTATATCTGCGGCCATCATATAAACATCTTAGGCAAAGTCAAGAATTTTATCGTAATTCATCGTTTTTGTGGCTAAAACGATGTAAATGGAAAAGATTGCCGAGGACTGTCTTCATAAACGGTGGTTTACGGAGAGTGCCGGGCGATGGAATTTGCGTTTGTGAGAAACGGACGGGAAGAAGCGGACAGGGAGAAAATCCGGGCGTTTGCAGAAGCGTACGGTCTGGTTCCGTGCGGGGAGCTGACGGGCGCGAACATCGGGGAGGCCATGGCCGGGAATTATGCAGGGGAAAGGCCCGAGAAAGCGGCGGGACGGCCGGGGCGCACGGGCGGAATGAGGCCGGAGAAAGCCGCCGGGCGGCCGGGGAGAGGAGATACGATGATTGTTGCCGATGCGGCGGCGCTCGGCAGCCGTTACGAGGAAGCCCTGCAGGCAGTGAGCCTGGCGGCGCGGCAGGGCATCAGCCTGTACTGCGTTAAGGAGGGGCTGCGGATTGACGCGCTTTTTCCGCAGACGTTTGACCGGGCAGCGGAGGTATGCCTTCAGCTTTATAAAGCGGTTTTATCTATCAGGAACAAAGGAATTCAGGATGAGCTTAAACGGACGGGCAAAAAGCGCGGACGGCCGTTCGGCACGGCAGCGGTTTCAAGCCTTGACGGCCGGAACAGGGAAATTTTTGACGGGCTGCGGCAGGGGCTGGCCAAGGCGGAGATTGCGCGGCGGCTCGGCGTGGGGAGGACGACGCTGTATCTGTATTTGAAGAAGAATGAGGACGCGGGGCTGAGAACCGGGACGGACGGTGCCGGGAGAGCCGGAGCGGGGAAAAACGGGGGGAGTGGTGCCGGAGCGGGCAGAGGAGTTGGTGCCGGAGCGGGCAGAGGAGTTGCCGCCGGGACGGGCAGGGAAGTTGCTGCCGGAGCGGGCAGGGAAGTTGCTGCCGGAGCGGACAGAGGAGAAATCGGACTTCAGGCCAACAAAGCAATTTATGACAGGAACAGAACATGAGCATTGATAACAGCGGCGATATTAACACGATTATTTTGGCAGCGGGGAAGTTTAACCCGAAAAACATTTCTTCGGGCATGATTACCGACCCGGGGCTGCTGCCGATACGCGGCAAGCCGGCCATCAACTGGTGCATTGACGCGGCGAAGAAGAACGGGGCGGGCGATATCAAAATCGTGCTGCGTTCCAGCAACACGCGGCTCAGCCGGTTTCTGGGCTACAGTTATCCCGACGTCAGGCAGATTTTCGTCGGCGGAGATGACGATGCGGCGACGGCGCTGGTTTCGATGCTGGGCAGCTGCAACGACGATATGCCGACGCAGATTATCCTCGGCGATACGCTGATTAACGAGCCGTTTCCCGAAGAGGCGGACGTGTTTCTGGCGTCGCCGAACATCAAGACTTCAAAACAATGGTGCCTGGCGACCAAAGACGAAAACGGGCATCTGCTGCGCATTTACAACAAAGAACGCGACATTTCGGTAACGGGGAAAGAGGCGCTGGCCGGGTATTACAAGTTTTCGGACACGCGGCTGCTGAAGCGGCTGGTGTTTGAGGAGCTGCGGGCGGAGCAACCGAGCATTATCAACGTGTTTCTCAACTATAACCGGCAGGTGCCGATTTTAATCAAGACGACGCGAAACTGGTTCGACTTCGGGCATATCAGCGGGGCGGTGCAGGCGCGGCTGGGGCTGTTTTCGGCGCGCGAGTTCAACAATCTGGCGGTAGACGCGGTGCGCGGGACGATTACGAAAATTTCCAAAAAGAAGCAGAAGCTGTTGGACGAGGCGAACTGGTACCAAAGCCTGCCTAAAGAGATTTCGTGCTATGCGCCGCGGGTGTTTGACGTCAGCGAAGACGGCGAGTTTGCGCGGGTGGAGATGGAACTTTACGGCTATGCGAATCTGGCAGAGACCTTTATTTACGGTTCCAACAACCTGGAAGACTGGTACAACATCATCGAGGCGCTGCTGAAAGTGCATAAGGTGTTTGAAAAATACACCGAGGCACCCGACCGCGGCGAACTGGAGGAAATCTACATCGTCAAGACCGAACAGCGGCTGGCGGAAATTGCGGCAAAATATCCGCGCATTGCGGAGATGATGCAGAGCCGCTATCTGACAATCAACAGCACGCACTACCGCAATTATCCCGAATTTAAGGAAGACCTGGCGGCGGCGCTGGCACGGCTTGCCGAATACGGCAAGCGCACCATCGTGCACGGCGACTATTGCTTTTCCAACATTCTGTTTGACCCGATGCATTATATCTTCAAGCTCGTGGATCCGCGCGGGCGGTTCAGGACGCAGACGATTTACGGCGACCCGCGGTATGACATCGCCAAATTGCGCCACAGCATCGTCGGGCATTACGATTTTATCGTTGCGGGGCTGTACCGGCTGGAGCAGAACGGGCGGGACGATTACGAATTTCAGATTTCGTCGCCGATTGTGGCGGAGAAGCTGGAGCCGTTTTTTGACGAACTGGCAGTCGAATACGGATACGACAGCCGGGGCATCAAGCTGATTGAGGGGCTGCTGTTTCTGACGATGATACCGCTGCACGGCGACGACACGAACCGGCAGAGGGCCTTTTACCTGACGGCGGTACGGAAACTTAACGAGGTTTTATACGGGGAGCAAGCGATATGACGGAACAGAGGAAATTACGCATCTGCATTGATTTGGACGGGACAATCTGCGACATCCGCAAAGACGGGGAAACGTACGCCGACGTCAGGGCCAAGCCGGGAGCGGCGGAGAAAATCCGCGCGCTCAGGGCGGCGGGGCACACGGTGATTATCAATACCGCGCGCAATATGGGCTCGACCGGGCACAACGTCGGCAAGGCGCTGAAACACGTCGGGAAGATGACGTTTGAATGGCTGGAGAAGAACGGCATCGAATATGACGAGATTTTTTTCGGCAAGCCCAATGCGGACATCACGATTGACGACCGGGCGGTGCGGTTTGCCGACAACTGGGCGGAGATTTCCGAAGATATGCTGATGAGGGAGGCTAAGGCGAAATGATTAACGTGGTGATACCGATGGCGGGGGCAGGCTCCCGTTTTCAGGCAGAGGGGTTTAACAAGCCGAAGCCTTTTATCGACGTCAACGGCAAGATGATGATTGAGCGGGTTCTGGACGGGGTCAGTCTGCCCGATGCACATTATACGCTGATTATTCAGGAGCGCTTCCGGGAGGAAAACGGGGCGGAACTGGAGAGGCTGTCGGAGCGCTACCGCGCGGCGTTCGTTACGGTGGAAAAGCTGACGCAGGGCGCGTGCTGCACGGCGATGGCGGCGTTTGAGATCATCAACAACAACCTGCCGGTCATCTTTGCCGACAGCGATAACATTTTCACGCGGGAGGTGTTTGCGGGGTTTGCCGAAGACTGCCTGACGCGGAGGCTGGACGGCAGCCTGCTGACGTTTGCGTCGGACGAGAGCTGTTTTTCGTACGCGGAAACGGACGCGGAGGGCGTGGTAGTGCGGACGCGCGAGAAAGAAGCCATCTCGCGCCACGCCATCGCCGGGGCGTATATGTTTGCGCGGGGGGCGGATTTTGTGCGCGCCGCCATCAATATGATGATTTACGGCGACAAGGCAAAAAACGAATATTACATGAGCAATGTTTATAACCATGCGGTGCGGCTGGGGCTGAAAACCGGGGTTTACGACATTGCGGCGGACGCTTTCGCCTGCGTCGGCACGCCGCGGCAGCTCAGGGAGTATCTGGAGAGATGAACGGGGAGATATTGGGGACACGAACGCCAGGCGGCGACAGCGGCATAATGAGCGGGGTGCAAATGCCGGCAGGATATACAGGCGCAAATGGCCGGCGGTACAGCGGTAAGACGAACGCGAATACAGCGGTAAGACGAACGCGAATACAGCGGTAATCCGGGCGCGAATATATTTGGGATATGAATGACAAAAAGGGGATTGAGCAAATGAGGATAAGAAACTTTTTAGTGCATACGGCGGCGTGTTTTATTCCGAACCGGGAGAGGCGAAAAGCTTTCCGCCGGCGTTACCGGCAGCCGGATGCAACGGAGCTGCTGCGGCGCCGGGTGGCAGTTCTGGAAGATACACTGAAAGAGAAAAAAAGCGGGAATGACAATAGAACAGACCTGTTGTCCAGAATAGAATTGTTGGAACAGGAAGAACTTTGCCGTAAAAAAAGAATTCAGCAGGTAACGGCGGAAAAGGCAAGAAACAGTATACAGGACTTTGGCAAGAACAACAGATTTGTTTTAATTCATGAAGACGGCCGTGAGGAATATAATCCTCAAATAGAAGGGTTGACTGTTATTTTTTACGGTAATGACAATCGTGTAGAACTCCACGCTCCCATAAAGTTTATAAATTGCCGTTTTAAATTAGGCGATAGGGCGGAAATTGTCATTCAGAAGACCCGCTATAATATCTGTGATGTCTTTGTTGATGCACCGATGAAACCGGGGAACAAATTAATTATCGGGGAAAATTTTTCTTGCGGCCATACGGTTTTTTATTTGGGAGAAGACCCCGGAGTCTGTATTAAAATAGGAAACGACTGTATGTTTTCGGTACAAAATTTTTTCCGCCCGGGTGACGGACATAAAATTACGCAACAAGGCCAAACCGAGCAAATTAATGTTCCGAAAGATATTGTTTTGGGTAACCATGTCTGGCTGGGTATGCGCAATATGATATTAAAAGGAACGGTAATTCCCGACAATTGCGTTATTGCCACATCGTCTGTGGTTAATAAGGTTTTTACAGCTAAAAATTGTATTATAGGGGGGGTACCCGCCAAGGTTTTAAAGCATGGCGTGGAATGGCACAGGTAGGAGAGAGACTGTTTTTGCCGTTTGGTATATCTTAACCGCGGCAGTCTGAAATATTTAATTGGTGGTGTTATGTACTTATTTGAAAAAAAACAGAGAAAGAAAAAAGTGCTGCTTTGTATTGATAAAGATCAGATGCAGCCTTATGATTACAAGCTTCCGTCATTTGAGGGGCTTGCCGGCATGGGGGGAAACAGCGGCAATAACGTTTTTCAGTTCGGTATGCAGAAGGTGATGTTGTCGCCGTATGTTGACGTGGATGTGTGCACGACGTTTTTATCCCGAACGGACGAGTTTCTTAAGGATGCGGATCGGATTAACGAGAAATATGATGCGTTGGTTACGTTTCCGGCCAATGTATTGGGAACCTATGCCAAAGAGCATGGGCTGCGGCGTTGGGCGCATGCGGTTAAGAAAATTAAAAAGCCGTTTCATTTTATCGGAGTGGGAGCCCAATCCGATTATTTATATCATACGGATTTTGTTGAAGACATCCGGCAGGAGGGCTGCGACTTTATCGGGAGTATACTGGATACAGGAGGCATGATTTCGCTGCGCGGTTATTTTACGGCGGAAGTTGTTAAAAAGCTTGGATTTTCGGACAGTGACTTTACGGTAACCGGCTGCCCGTCCCTGTTTATGAACGGGCGCAATCTGGTTATAGTCCCGCAGGATATTGTGCAAAGCGAGCTCAAGCCGGTGTTGAACGGAACACATTTCTGGTTTGACGAGAGATTTCATGTTTACTTTCATCAATATCCAAATTCTGTTTTTGTGGATCAGGACGTCTTATACCGTCTGCTGCTGCGACAAGAAGAAATTCCCCAGACCCTGGGAATGGAGCTGCCGCATCTGCGCAACGGCCTCTTTGCGACTTTGTACAACCAGAAGCGGCTTCGAATTTACGGCGATTATCTGGCATGGGATGAGGATTTAAAAAACAGCGGGTTTAATTTTTCCATAGGCGGTCGCATCCACGGCAATATCGTGTCTTTGCTGGCGGGGATTCCTGCTTTTATCGACGGGCATGATTCGAGGGTTATGGAATTGGCGGAATATTTTAGCATACCGTGTGTACATATGTCGGAACCGGAAGATTTGTTTGATATTTATTCGCGGCTTGATTATGGACAGTTTAATCGTTCGTTTGCCCAAAAATATGATATTTTTGCAGAGTTTATGAAACGTGCCGGGCTGCCTTTTTGGGATGACGAACGTTTCATAAATGAACGTGTCAGCCGTGTAAGATGTCAATATCCGCCGATGGAATTCGGCCGAGAGATGTTTATTGACGCCTTAACCAAGTATGCTCAAAAATAGGAGAAAATTTATGAAAGAAAAGACTATCCCGATAACGTTTTCGGTTGATGACAATTATGTTAAGCATGCCGCGACGGTTATGGTTTCCATCCTGTCAAACTCGGACAGCAGCTATACGTATGAGTTTATCGTCTTTGACAACGGCATAAAAGAGGCAACGAAGGAACTTCTGCGAAAGGTTATTTCCAGATACGGCAACGCACGGGTGAAATTTATCGACATCCGCGACAAGACGGCGGGTTTTCTGACGACAAACATTAAGACGTCGGCAATATTTGACAGGCTGTTTATCCCGGAGGTTTTGAAGGAATATAAGAAGATAATCCAGTTAGACGCGGACATGGTGGTTCTGGGAGACATTTCCAAGCTTTTTAACGAGGATACGGGCAATTGTTATATCGGGTGCGTCCAGGATCGTTTTGTCCGGCAGCATATCAGCGACAGAGACACGGTCTGGCTGCGCGATGTCGAAGGGCTGAAAGGGTATGACTGGGCGTCTTATACGCGGGATTATCTGAAAATGAAACACCCCGAAAATTATTTTAACGCCGGAATGATGCTGATGAATTTGGAACTGATGCGGAAAGATAAAATTTCTCCTAAACTGGTGGCGTATTTGCTGGAACACCAGCCGCTCGCCCTGTGCGACCAGGACGTTTTGAATGCGGTTATCGGCGATAAGAAGAAGCTGCTTTCGCCGCGATGGAATTTTGTCATCGACTATTCCATTCTGCATCCCGGCGATGCATATTCAAGGGAAGGGCGGGAGCATCCGTACATCCTGCATCGCAAACTCTGGGACGGGCATTTTCTGCGCGGGTACAGCGAATATTACTACCAGTACCTTCCCGAAGAATTCGGCAACCTGCAAAGAAGGAAGACGGAAACCGTCAGCCCGCGCGACATTACGTTTGTGTGTACCGGAAAAATCATCGGCAAGGGGCGGTATGCGACGGCCAGGTCGCTGCGTTCGGTACGAAAGTATTTTCCCGAAGCCGAAATTGTCCTGTCTACATGGGAAGGGGAAGACCTCTCCGGGCTTGACGGGCTGTATGACCGTCTGGTACTGAATAAGAAAATGGAACCGGAATATTCGGCGCATTTGGAAAGCTGTCCGTGGAAAGCGCCTAATACTTACGATTTGCAGCAATATTCCGTCAATCGCGGGCTGAAGGCGTGCCGGACAAAATACGCGGTGCGGTGGCGGACGGATTTTGTATTGCAAAACGGCGATTTTTTGAAAAATTACAATACGTTCAACCGGCTTTTTGACATGTATGAAGCGGATTGCAGAATTTTTGAGCAGAGGGTACTGATTCATAAGACTCTGACAGTTAATCCGCATGCGCCGGATCTGGCCTTTGCGCAACATCCGGCAGACCTTTTCCATTTCGGGCTGACGGAAGATTTGCTCAGGCTGTGGGACGGGCGGCCGATGCCCAAAGGCGTGTATGATTTCTTTTGCAGAGGCGCGGGGCAGCCTAATCCATGCCATTTTGCCAGCAGGTATATCATAGAACAGTATTTGTGGGTTGCGCTGCTGGAAAAAGCAGGAAAGGCTGCGGCCGTTCCGGAATATTATCTGGCGACGTCGCCCCGGCTGAAAAAACTGACGGATCGTTTTTTTGTTTCCAATTTCCTGATATTTGATCAAAAAATGCTGGGAGCCGTTTCAAAGTTCGACAAAATGCAGCGCAAGCAGCAGTATCGCTTTTTCTCGTTCAGGCATTTTTGCAACGAGTATACGGAGCATGTTGACCGGCATAATGACAAAGTCAAGGATATTCTGAAGCTGTATGCGTATAAAGATACGTTAAAAACGCTGCGAAGAGATTTCGGCGCGCCGTTTGTCTGTGCGGGGCGCAAAATCCTTCCGGTACTGCGCTGGGCGGCGCTTCCGATACGGGTATTCTGGTATCTGGCCAAATATGGCAAGAGAAATTTTCTTTTGCGGCGGAAACTTTGATGGAAATAAAATTTTCAGACATTACGGTCGTGGTGCAGGGAGCCGTGTATGAGGGGATTACGGTGCGGGCGGTTGAGAGCGTGCGGCGGTTTCTGCCGGGGGCGCGGGTGGTCTTTGCGACGTGCGTGCCGGGCGGTGTGCCGGATGGCGGTGCAGATGTCGGAGCGAAAGGGCGCGGTGTGGCAGATGTCGGAGCGAAAGGGCGCGGGGCGGCAGAGGCAGGAGCCGGGGCGCCGTTGCCGTGTGCCGGAAGCAGGGAAACTGCAATACCAGACATCGGTGCCGACGAGGTTGTGGCGGATTTGCCTATGCCGAACGTCCGGGAGAGAAAATCAACAACGTTAACCGCCAGATTGCCAATACGGCAGCGGGGCTGAAAAAGGTGCGGACGCCGTATGCCCTGAAGCTGCGTTCCGACTTTTTGCTGACGGGCAATGGTTTTCTGCGGTATTTTGACGCTTTTCCGGCGGCGGACGAGGCATACCGCGCATTCGGGCATAAGCTGCTTGCCTGCTGCTATTTTGCGCGCAACCCGCGGTCGGATATGCCGTTTCCGTTTCACCCGTCGGATCTGGCGTTTTTCGGGCGGACGGAAGATTTGCTGCGGCTCTATGACATTCCGCTGATGACGCGGGAACAGGCCTATTGGAACCGGCAGGACAGGCATCAGTACCAGTATGTGCCCGAACAGTATCTGTTTATCAACTGTCTTAAACGCGGCGGATTTGCGCCGGAGTGCGGTTTTTACAACGACTGCCGGGAAGCGGGCGTGGCGCAGACGGAGCGTTTTTTCGCGTCCGATTTCATATTCCTGACGTTTGAGCAGTTTAACCTGCGGCCGACGAAAGCGACTTTTGATATGGCGGTACATCCGAATGCGTTTCGCAGCTGTTATACGCATATCGAGTGGCGGCGGCTGTACCGGGATTATGCGGATGCGGCGCACGTTGTGCCGGAGCGGGACGAAGAGCGCGAAAAAATCGAGCGGCTGTACCGGAGATACCGCAAATACCGGTTTGTCAGCAACGTCTGCGCGCTGTTTTTCCGACATAAGGGAAAGCGGCGGCAGGTGCGCAATGCGGTGCTGGAACATTTTCTGGGGAGAGGGCCGGCGGAAAAAGCCTGATGCGGCGCGGCGGTTTCGGGGCGGATACGGACGGCGGCGCCGGGAACGAAGGCGGCGGAGAGAAAATATTTTTTTGACGCCAATCTAATATGTTATGAAAAAATGTGCAAAAATATGAAAAAAATGCTTTACAATAAAAAAACAATGCGCTATTAAAAGCTCTGTTGACGCACCCGTAGCTCAACTGGATAGAGCATCTGACTACGGATCAGAAGGTTGTGAGTTCGAACCCCGCCGGGTGCACCAGTTTTAAGCCCTCTCTTTGGAGAGGGCTTTAGTTTTGCCTGAACGGGAGAGGAAGGGCAGAAAAGGAAGAGGAGAAAACGCAGCGTCCGGGTTGCGGTGCGGCGGAGGTTGCGGGCTTAATGTTACGGGCTTAATATTATGGGTATAAGGCTTAAATAGAGGTTGCCAAGCGGGGAACGGACTGTATATTTATAAAGATTTTTCAGGACGACTCTATTGTTTTGCGGATGTTTTAATGTATAAGCTTTTGGTGAATTTGGTCAGTTTCGGGCTGCTGCTGGCAGTGTTGCTGTTTGCGGGCATTTTTGTTTGGTTTAAAACGGCCGGGTTTGATATTCCCGACTATACGAAGCTGGCAACATACGAGCCGCCGGTTACGACGCGCCTGTATGCCGGCGACGGGCAGGTGCTGATGGAATATGCGGCGGAGAAGCGTATTTTCGTGCCCGAGGATAAAATTCCCGAGCGGGTCAAGCAGGCTTTTATCGCTGCCGAAGACAAGCATTTTTATTCGCATCCGGGGATAGATCTGCTGGGGATTACGCGCGCGGTATTTACGAATGTCGTCAATTATGCCAAAGGCAAACGGCTGGTCGGGGCGTCGACGATTACGCAGCAGGTGGCGAAAAACTTTCTGCTTTCTTCGGAGCGGTCGCTTATCCGCAAAATCAAGGAGGCCATTCTGGCGTACCGCATCAGCAACGCATTTTCCAAAGAGCACGTTCTGGAGCTGTATCTGAACGAGATTTACCTCGGCAACCGGGCATACGGCGTGGCGGCGGCGGCTCTCAATTATTTCAACAAATCGCTGGCGGAGCTGACGCTTGAAGAAACCGCCTATCTGGCGGCGCTGCCGAAAGGGCCGAACAACTACAATCCCAAAAAGCGCTACGACGCGGCGATTGCGCGGCGCAACTGGGTTATCGGGCGTATGGCGGAAGACGGGTACGTGAGCAGGGAAGAGGCCGAGGCGGCGCAGAAAAAGCCGCTGGTGACGGTGGAGCGGAAATTCGGATATCTGAAAGACGGCGAGTATTTCAGCGACGAGGTGCGGCGCGTTATTTCCAAGAGCCTCGGCGAGGATGCGGTGTTTGAAGGCGGGCTGATGGTGCGCACGACAATTGACCCGGCGCTGCAGCAGCTGGCGACCAAAGTGTTCCGGCGCGGACTGCTCAATTATGACCGGCGGCACGGGTTCCGCGGGGCAACGGCACGGATAGACCTTAACGGCGACTATAAGGACGCATTGAAAAAAACGGTTTTGCCGGCAGGTGCGGAAAAAAGCTGGCAAAAGGCGGTCGTGCTTTCGGCAGGCGCCGCGGAAGCCAGGATTGAAACCGAAAGCGGCAAACAGGGAACCATCGGGCTGAAGAGTCTGGCGTGGGCGCGCAAGGCGCTCAAAGACCAGCGGGTCAGCGAGGCGCCGAAAAAGGCGTCCGACGTGTTGGCGAAAGGCGACGTGATTTATGTCGAGGAAGCCAAAAACGGCGCGTTTGAGCTGCGGCAGGTGCCGAACGTCGAGGGGGCGATGGTGGTGATGGATCCGCACAACGGCAAGGTGCTGGCGATGGTCGGCGGCTTTTCGTTTGCCAAATCGCAGTTTAACCGCGCGACACAGGCCTACCGCCAGACGGGGTCGACGTTTAAGCCGGTCGTCTATGCAGCAGCGCTGGAACTCGGCTATTCGCCGACGGATTTAATTTTGGACGCGCCGTTTGTGCTTGATCAGGGGCCGGGGCTGCCGCTGTGGAAGCCTTCCAACTATTCCAAAGGGTTTTCGGGGCTGACGACGCTGCGGCAGGGAATCGAAAAATCAAAGAACCTGATGACGGTGCGGCTGGCACAGGACGTCGGTATGGACAAGGTGGCGGCGATGGCGAAACGCCTCGGCGTGGACGATAACCTGCCGCAGCTGCTTTCGATGTCGCTGGGTGCGGACGACACGCGTTTGGTCGACATGATAACGGCGTATGCGGTGTTCGTCAACGGCGGGAAAAAGGTTACGCCGTATCTGATTGAGCAGATTCAGGACCGTTACGGCAAGAGTTTGTATAAAAACAATGACAGCCACTGTATCGGCTGCAAAGCGGCGCATTTTGACCCGGCAGCGCCGGTGCCGGAAATTACCGATGACCGCGAGCGGGTATTGGACGAGCTGACGGCGTATCAGATGGTGTCCATCTTGCAGGGCGTGGTACAGCGCGGAACCGGGGCAAGGCTGGCGCAGCTGGGCAAAAATCTGGCGGGCAAGACCGGTACGACGAACGACACTAAGGACGCGTGGTTTATCGGCTTTTCACCGGATATGGTCGCGGGCGTGTATATCGGCTTTGACGAGCCGCGGACGCTCGGACGGGTAGAAACCGGTGCGGCGGCGGCATTGCCGGTGTTTTACGATTTTATGAAAGAGGCGCTGAAAGACAAGCCGAACCTCGAATTCCGCGTGCCGAAAGGAATCCGTTTCGTCCGCGTGAACCCGAAGACGGGACGCCCGGCCACGCTGGATGACCGGGTGGTCATTACCGAAGCGCTGAAGCCTGATTTTGACTTTAACAATACGCAGAGGGTTATCGGCGACGACGGCAGGTCGATGTTGGACGATAAGAGCGAAGAGGCGTTCGGGCTGGGTTCCGAGTACTAAAGGGGAAAATTTTGCGATTGAGTTCGCAGGAGGAGGCCGCTCGGCAGAGCGGTCATGTACCTTTATGTACACACCCGCTCTTTGGCAGGCTCCTGCGGTTCACTCACAAAATTTATACCATGATGCGGGCAACAGGCCGGATGGAGCTCCACATCGTTGCATCGTGTACGTCAAAGTACACTCGTGTTCCTCGGGAGACATCCGCTTCTATCCATCGCTAATTTCCCCTCTTTAGGGGAGAGTACGGCGGCGTTCGGACTGCGGCGTGGTGAAATTCCGGCAGCGGGGCGGCGATGTTTTCTGTTGACAAAAACGGGCGGGCGGCGTAAGGTCGTTTGCAAACGGAAGCGCACGGCGAAAGCGCTTTGGCGGCATATGCCGCAATACGGCAGAAACAAGGAAACTATCATGAAACATGAACTTTTGGCGCCGGCGGGCAGCCTTGAAGCAGGATATGCGGCGCTGCATTACGGCGCCGACGCGGTTTATCTCGGGCTGACAAAGTTTTCGGCGCGGGCGGGAGCAGAGAATTTTACGCCGGAGGAACTTGACGAATTTACGGCTTATGCGCATACGCTGGGGCGCAAGGTATTTGTGGCGCTGAATACGGTTTTGACCGAGGCGGAGGCTCGCGAGCTGCCGGAGATTTTTGCGGTGTTGCGGCGGACGCGGGTTGACGCGCTGATTGTGCAGGATTTGGGGGTATTTTATCTGGCGAAGAAAATGCTTCCAGGCGTGGAACTGCATGCAAGCACGCAGATGGCGGTGCATAACGCCGAGGGGGCGAAGTTTTTGCAAAGGCTCGGATTTAAGCGCGTGGTATTGGCGCGGGAGCTGAGCCTGCGGGAGATTCAGGCGGTGGCCGAGGCGGCGCCGGATTTGGATTTGGAAGTATTCGTGCACGGGGCTCTGTGTTATTCTTACAGCGGGCAGTGCCTGTTTTCGGCGCTGGAATACGGCAAGAGCGCAAACCGCGGGCGGTGCGTTTATCCGTGCCGGGCGGAATTTGCAGTGGAGGAAGAAGACGATAACAGAGGAGCGCGGGAGGACCGGTACGGGCTGGCCGGGAACTGCGATGCGGGGAGAGCAGGGCAGCGCGGGCTGGCCGGAGGTTGCGGCGGCTTAAGGTCGCATTTGTTTTCCATGAAAGATTTGGCGTTGGAGGAGGCGGTTTTGAAAATCCCGGCGCTGTCGCTCAAAATTGAAGGGCGGAAAAAGTCGCCGCTGTATGTTGCGGCGGTTACGAACTATTATCGTCATATTCTCGACGGGCGCAAAAAGGACTTGAAAGAGGCGGAGGACATCCGGCAGATTTTTTCGCGGCCATGGTGCCGGTTCCATTTTAACGGCAAGGATAAAAACGTGGTTGACGCACATTTTGTCGGGCACCGGGGGCTGCTTATCGGCAAAGTGGAACGCGTCGGGAGAAATCGTCTGGGGTTTAAGACTTCGCATGCGGTGGCTCGTTATGACGGCGTGCAGATTGACGCGGCAGGCGACGAAAAACCGTTCGGGTTCGGGGTCAAGGCACTGTTTGTCAATGGAAAGCCGGAGATTGCGGCGGCGGCAGGGCAGTATGTGGAATTGGAACTGCCGGAGGAGCATCCGTATCTGGCAGCCGGCGCACCGGTTTATCTGGCTTCATCCTCGGCGGTGAAAGGAAAATATGCTTATCAGAAGCCGAAACCCGGCGCTTATCGCAATCGGGCGGAACTGGCGGTTCGGGTGGAAATCGGCGCTGATGAGGTGCGGGCGGTCTGTTGTGGGGCAGACGGCAGTGCGGGGACGGCGCATGGACGACCGGGAGTTTGCCGGCATGGAGGGCGCCGTGGGCATTGCCTCGTCGCTGGTCACTGCCGAGAGCCGTTACTCCGGCATTGTGGAGCATCTGCTCCTCGATGGGCACAGCGCCTGCCTTCAGGGCACGGCTCACGCCCGGCCCCTGATCCAGCGCGTAGGCCATGTTGACCATGTCATTCTGGAGATCATCAAAGCCCCTCAGTTCAATTGCCATAGTCCACATCCTCCCTCCAGCACCATGTCCACTGCACCGTGTACTGCCGGGTGGCCGTATCGTAGGCTGGCTGGTTGTAGCCCTTGTCGGATTCCTCCCCCATGAAGAAGCCGTAGATCACCAGCCAAATCACGCCGCC
>ERZ779869.2091-NODE-2091-length-17027-cov-5.537886_pt1 | contig 17027 bp, 34 predicted proteins | sample MGYA00511557_ERZ779869 | MGnify/ENA primary metagenome ERZ779869 (study PRJEB29588, sample SAMEA2154620) | human gut metagenome | biome: human gut; feature: human-associated habitat; material: faeces | place: Denmark | collected 2008/2010 ...
CATACCTTTAGGCATACGCTGATTTGTATTAAATTGTGATATAACTAAACCGCCTCGATTCATTGAGACGGTTAAACGATTTCAATAGATTTTATTTCCGATTCTAAAAATTCAATTACATTCGTATCGCTTTCCGGGCGTTTCAACGTTATGGAATTTTCGTTTTCGCTATTATCATCCGCGTCGTGGAATGAAAAAATGCGCCCTTTCCATTTTTTATCGTCTGTATCAATTAATATTACATCGCAAAATAAAAAATCACGTAGATTAATCATGTTTCTCTTCCTTTCTTGGAACTAAATGTGTTCCAGTTTTTGAATAATGAATTGTTCCTTTATCTGTTGACGTTTCTTCGCCAGTGTTACTGTCTACATCAATGCCTATTTGTGAATCGCAATTAATTAGCTCTTTATTCTTCCATTTGCCATTTTTATCAAGTACTACAATGCCTGCACCACTTTTCTGATTTATAATTTCCTGCGCTTCTTTTTCAGAAATGGTTAGATAGCTTTTACCTTCCTTATATTCGGGCTCGCCCTTAATATGCTTCGCCTGCTTTTCATGATTTATTTCAAGCTTAATGTTTCCTTTTTCTATTTCTGATTTTATTATACCACTTCCGCCGGATTTGTCAACCAAGCCCCAATACTTTTTCTTAAACTCATCGTAATTTTTGACATTCTTAAATTCAAGCAGTTCTTTCGTTTCGTTATCTCGTTTAGTGAATCCGCCGTCAACAACCCACCTCGGCTTTATCAGCACAGCGCATCTGCACCTGCAATCCTCTGACGGCTTACCGAAATGTCCGGGAGAATCCGCTTTCATACCGTCTACTTCAAAATCCTCGTCAAGCTCTCTGACCTGGCCGTCAAGCTTTCTGTGGCTCGGTCTTGTCTTTTTATCAAGAGTACTGTCCCACGTTTTTATGAGGCTCGCTCCCTTTGCCGCGGCCTTTTTTCCTGAGGCAAGAGCGGCAACGCTTTGAATCCTGTGCCCCTCAGTCTGTACAATGTTCATAGACTGATTTATTGTGACATTTGACCTGCTTTGAAGATTACGGGCAATATCAAAATAAGACATAGAAGTCGATAAACCTCTTGAAATTTCCTGGGATATGGATTTTTTTAATTCCGATACATTATGACCTAACTTTTTATACATGCCCTCTGAAATTTTACTGTCCGTCATTAAAGCATTAACAACCTGTTCCTGTTCTATCGGAAATATAAGCGGTAATCCATATCCATTTAAGCTGTACAGCGTACCTATAAAGCCGTCCTCATAGCATGACTTAAGGTATTCTTGTATGCTGTCATATTGGTTGGAATTAAGTACGTCAAGAATTGCTGAAATCTGCCCCTTAAGAGCTCTTTGATATTCGATACGGTAAATTTTTGATTGGGTAAGCTCATCTGACATCATAGCTCTTATTTTATCGCCGATTTCATCAAGAGCCCTGCGATAGATTTCCTTAAGCTCCGATATAACCTCTTTCTCCCGTTCGAGAGAGTATTTCATAATTTCTTTTTCATACTTATTCATTATTTAAGTCCTCTAAAGCGGTCTTTATAGTAAAGTCCTCCTGTTCAGGCAATCTATTTTTTATTTCCTCATAATCAATATCGAGAACACCGCAGATGTTCTGCATTAGCGTTTCGTTATCAAGATTAGAGGCCAGATTCAGCAGAGTATTAATTTCCGTTTGCTTAGCCTGCGCTTCTGTCAAGGCAATTTGAGCGTTTTCCTGCGCGTTGCTCATGACCTCGTGCTTGAAATCAAAATAAATATCCTTCATCTGATAATCAGTCTTATTTCGTTCGTTTATTTCGCTTAAAACGGGTTTAATAAGCTTTCTTAAAAATTGCATTAATCGTATTTCCAGCTTCGAGCATTTTAAGTCAAGGAGCGAGTACGCCGCCTTAATGGCTATATTTGTAGTTGCGTTAGTGTCCTTGAGACCGGAAGTATTAAGCCCCATTCCAAATCGATAAATATTTTTTTCGTCAAGCTCAAGCTTTGTAAGTCTTGCCTGATAAGGAATATCAACGGTTTTTATATCCACCCCCGAATTTGCTTCGGCCTCCAGCCCTAAAACCTTTTTAGTTTTCAGGTTCTGTATAAGCTCATCCATACTGTCGCCTTCCAAACCTTTAACGACGTGAATCGGAGTATCAAAATCGATGAGATTATTTGACAGGCTTGACGCCATAAGATCATAGTCGTCAATAAGATCTTTGATGGGCCTTAAACAAGAAAATTGCTTTTTATTGTTATCCAAACGAAAAAAAGGTATAAATCCGAAGCCTTTGTAATAAATTTTCTTACCGTGCTCATACACTGCATGGGGCTTTGGATTAAGCTTCTCGGATTCGTCTTTTATTATTTTTCCCTTGTCGGTCATTAAAAAGAAATATACCCGCTCGCGGTCCCATACCTGAATACGCGTTATTTTCTTACGGTTTCTTTCTACTCGATCCAAATAAGAATATATTATATACTCCGTTTCGCTGTCCGATTCCTTTGTCCTTACCTCTACAACGCCTAAAGAATCGGCGCATTGAAAAGAAATTCTATCGTCCTGATTCTTATAAGCGTACATATATTCAAAGCCCTTTGACATGCAGCCTGTCAATGTTTCCGACAGCTCCGAAGTAAAATCTTCATTGCAGTTAAAATATAAATCCAATTCGCTTTGCAGTTCCGGGAAATCCGACTTTATAAATCCGTCCGAGCCGGACAGCATATATTGAACAGCTTGATCAACCAATTCGGCAAAAAAGGCATGGGGTATTTTAACATTGCTTCTTGTCTTGTCTTCAACTAAGTTACCGTCGGCATTATAATAAAATAATCTGTAGCCCTTGATATCATGATCGCCTTCATAATAGTCCTGCCCTTTACGGGCAAATTTTTTCTTATCAGAAATTCTGTCCTCTTCCATAAGCTGTTGTATTTCTTCAAGATTAAGCATTTATTCACCGCCTTATACGAGTATCTTTTTTCTTTTTCTCCATCTCTCAACGCCGTATCTCAGCGCCGCCATTGCGTCGTCCTGATAAGCAACCGGCTCGTCTGTGTATTCTCCGGTCTTTTCGTCCCTTTTCCATTTCCACTGCTGTAATTCCTTAATCGTATTAACGCAAGATGGGTGGACATAAATCATACGCTTAACCGCCTTATCTTTCTTGACAATGCCCTTAAGCCAGTCGATTTGCGCCTTAACCGAACCGTTCGACCCGCCCTTATCAACGCCCTTCGCCCTATATCCCGCATTCTTCCACATTTTTATCCTGTCAGGTTCCGCACTGTCACACCACATTTCTTTATTTGCAGGTATTTGAGCTTTCTTTGCGAGAGGAATAATTTCCGACGTTTCTTTTTCAAAGCAATAAACTTCTTTAAGAATGTAAATGTTATCGTCCTTGATACCGAGGAGCAGGATCGCGTTTGCATGATTGAATCCGAAGTCCTGGCCGATTGCGACGTCGTCGTAATCATTCAAATTCAAACTGATTTCTTTTACTTCCCAATTACGCAGTATAAGACCTCCGATTTCGCCCCATTCTCCTAAACCGTAAATTTGATACCCTTCAGGATCAACAAGCTTACGCCGCTCCATTCGTTGACGATACGCGTTATCAATAAATCTATTATCTAAATATGTACTGTGGTGGGTTAAGACATTCTGATCCGGAATATCAAAAAAAACTTTCTTTATCCAATGATTTTTATTTACAGGATTAAAGGTCATTCTTATCTGATAAAATTGCCCCTGCGGCAGCTCACCTCTCAAACGATCGTCAATAATCTCAAAATCCGCCTGAGTTATTTCTGTAGCCTCTTCAATCCACACATCGGTAAGTTTACCCTTTTGAAATGTAATAGATTTCAGCTTTTCACGCTGCTTTTCATTATTAACCCCTCGGAATATTATCTGATTTCCGTTACGAAACGTAAGCTGTAACGGACTTTGTTTAATAGACCAGTATTTATCCGTCCTGTCGCCGAACATACGATATATCGCTCCGGTAAGCTCCGCGTAAGTACTGTCTCTGTTTGTAATATCCGATTTACGTATACACACGAGATTACGCCCCTTGTCCCTCATTAATCGAAGTATGTAATTTTGTGCTGTATCAACAGATTTTCCCGATCCCGCGCTACCTTTCATAACTATATAACGTTTTCTTGATGAATCAACCTCTTTAAATACCGGATTTGCTTGTATCATCAGATTCATTCTCATCGCCCTCGTAATCAATTGATATTTTTAAATCTGTGTCTGTTTCTAATTCAAGTTTATCCTTGAACATCCCCAAATGCTTTCCTAAAAGCTCAAGAGCCTTGATTTTTTCTTTACCTGAAATATCGGTATCTGCAAGAGCAATCTTTTCCAGTTCTTTTAAAACTGTGTCGGCATTGATTCCAGTCCGCTGAGACTGTTCTTTTCTTAGTTCGTTTATATAATTCAAAACGTTATTTTTCGTAATAAGTTGACGGCCTATTTCAGGATTTTTATACCCCGCTCTGGCAGCTGCCCGCGTTGCGTTCAGGTCAATGAGGTACTCCTCACCAAACCTTTTTTGTTTTTCTGTTAATTTTGGCATTTACCTCACCTTCCTTTCATTGGGTATAAGAAAAGCCCTAATCAATAGATTAAGGCTTGAAATATAAAAACCATATCGGTGGCTTCACCGATATGGTTTTAATTACATATTCACGGAAAAGCGAACCGGACGCTTTCACGCCCGGAAAGCCTACTGTTTTTCCCGTTGGCTTTTATTTTGGATTCTGAATCCATTATTATGATAACATAGAAACATAGTGTCTTTCAATGTCCTTAAAAATTATTTCCATGTATTTTTATAAATTCAACTAAAGATTTTCTATGAACCTTATGCACACTACTTAGTTCTTCATATCCTAACTCCTCCTGTATCTGCTCCCATTTTTTAAAGCGTATATACCGTTTCATTAATACAAGCCTGTACTTTGGGTTTTTTATCTGGTATATCTTCAAGCGGATTTCTTTTTTCGTTTCAAAAAGCTTATCGGTTTCCTCGTTTATTTTTTGAGTTAATTCATCATGCTTGTCAATATAAGCGGCAAGTTTGATTTCAGCGCTGTTGTCGTTATGCACGCCGGGTGGCATGTCTGTAATTATCTGCGTACATCGGCAGATATCCGAATCGAGTTCCTCAAGCTGTAATATGTTTTCGTCTATCTCCTTGTTAATATAAAAGCTCTGTTTTAAATACTCTCTTGCAGTCACGCCCTTGCCTCCTCGATCCTAAAAATATATCAAGCCTTTTACCCGCTCTGATTATGTACCTTCTGGCGGCTCTTGCAGAATCGAACTCCAAGTACCCGTTATCGAGCGTTCCGAGGTAACGGCTGGTCAGCTTATTAAATACACGGTATTTTTTAATCATATCAGTCTCCTTGACCTAAAGTTATATTTTATATCGTCTATTCTGTCAAAGTTACTGGACTGTCCCGGTCTGCCCTGCGGCAGCTTCGCCGCATGCAAAGCTTTTGTCTCTTCCTTTGTCGCTGATCCGTTAAAATGACAATCGTCCTCATAAGGGCATCTGCCGTTTAAGCAATCGTAAGGCGGATTGCATTTCGGTTTACAATACGGCACTGCTTTTACCCTCTGTACTTTTTAAACAAGCCTTTTTGCGGTATTTACAATCGCCGCATAAATGCTTATCGCGGCATAGTTCAATCGCTCTGTCATTAGCGGCGTCAAACTCTTCTTTAGTTTTATAAAACTTACAAATTTTTGTTTGTTTTAAACCATTACATTCCTCACTAAGTAGATCGCATTTATATTCGCTGTCGCCAAAACCAGTTTTTGCAAATACGCATCTTTCCTTTTCGACGTTAAAATTCATTACTCTTTCCTCCTGAAATTTCCTCAATGCTTAAATCCGTGATATCCGCGCTTACATCACAAACATCCATTAAAACGCTTTTAACCAACGACTTCATATCCTCCGGTTTGTCCGTTTCAGCCGTAAGCTGAATCTGCGCCGTTGCTCTGACTATGTAGGTTTTCATTTCATTCGCTCCAATCTATTGCCTGACCGCATTTCGGACAATAATCATATTTTTCATAATCTATTTCATAGCTGCTGTCGCAGTTAGGGCAATCGTACATGTCGTATATCAGATTGTCGTCATCGTCATAACCGTCACCGTAAATATTCGGCTTTTTCGGTATCTGCTTTTCGATCGCCTCGGCAGCATACTTTAAGATTTCTTCTTTACTCATTTTCTTCGTCCTCCTCATACATATCAAGGTTTTCATTTATGTAAAATGGCTTGGAAGTAAAATTAATACTTAAACGATTTTTCTCAGGTATAGAAATAATCATTGTGCAGTTATTTAAAACTGCAACTTCTGTATCTCCCACTTCCATACTCTGCCCTTTGTGTTTTTCCACGTACTTTTCGTAAAACATCCTCAATGCCTTATCTTCGTTAATCATTTTCTTCTCCTTCCAACAGTTCGGGGTTGTCAAATTTATTGCCTACTAATTTAGCGTAATAACAACAGTGGGATTTGTACACACCGTGTGTTTGACTGCTTCTATAAGTATATATTTTTTCAGTAATTATCTCGGGACCTTCTTCTAATCTATAATTTCGAAACAATTCTGTCATGTAAAATGAACCAGCAAACCACTCTATGAGCATTGTTTTAATCAATGCGCCATTATGATTATGTTTTGTTTTATTATAAAAATAAAACTCAACAATATCCCCCTCAAAAATCTTCCTGCCGTATTCATCCTTCATGCCCGTATACTGTCCGACTGTTTCGGGAATGACCGGATAACAGTTAACATCGCCTATAGGGCAAATATTTGGTCTTTCGTATTTGTTTGCAAGCAAATCTCCAGCAAGCCACGCGCCGTTATACCGCTTACCTCTGAATAATATCGCCCTCATCGGCTGCCTCCGTTCTAACCTTTTCCTTTTCATAATTAGCGCATTTAAACAAGCTTTCAGCAAAATTCAAACCCGCTTGAATACCGTCGTAATATTTTTTGAGTCCATATAAATCACGGTCGTAATCATACTCCTTTCGACGACGATAAGCTTCAATCGCTTCTAACGCTTTGTCAGTATCAATATTTTTTGCCTTATACATAGATTACCTCCTAATTTTTTATCCTCCCTGACTTTCATTAACAGCCGAATAGCTGTCGTTCGTTATTTCAATCTCCGTTCTTGGATTTTTCTTATCCACCTTGCCGCACAGTCTCAGGTCAATGTTGCTGAAGCTGTCGTCGGCAATAATACCCGCCTTTACAAGTCCGTCCAGTATAAACTTCCCGCTGTAGTTGTCGGGATCCCGCCGTATTTTATTTCCAAAAAAATATGTAAGGGTAACAACGGCCTTTTCAAGCGGTTTTTCCGGTTTAGGCCTGCATTTAAGCGATATAAGCTTCGCCCAGTACTTTTTCTTTTCCTGATACTCCCATTTATTTGTCCTCCCGATAAATTTGTTATTGCTCGGAGGTATCTCGTTTATCGTGTATTTCATTCCTGTATTTCTCCATAAGCACGCCGTTCCAACAACCGCGCTTGAAATAATTGCTTTTTTCAGTAGTCACTTTTTGGCCTATTTCACATAAGGCCAGTGAATTTCCGCCAAGCTCGCATTCATGACATGCCACCCATTGAAATCTTCCGTAAATATAGCTATTCATATTCGCCGCCGAAATCATTTACAAAGGCTTTTAAATCCTCCAAATTATAGCTGTGCTCTTGTTCAGGCAGATTTTTAGAGCGATTATCATAATTGCCGTCCAGAACCTTTGCCATATTGGTATCCTTTATAAGCCAGTCGAAAGTAGCCCGCCAATCGCATTTAATTTTTCCTTTTAAGAAATCACTGGATTCTGCTTTTTTAAACAGTCTTTCAAAATCTTTTAGATTATATTTTTTCAGGCTTGCTTTAACAGCTTTCTTTCTGGCTTCTGAATATTGGGTTATTCTGGGATACGACCTGCATATCCGATTATATAATTCAAATATTAACATACAGTTATCCTGGGGAGCGTCAGGTGTAGGCGGTACGCCGTCTTCTTTACTTTCCTTTACTTTACTCTTCTTTACTTTACTTTCCTTTACTTTACTTTGTTTTATTATCGGCTGATTAACTTCAACTATCGGCTGATTTTGGCTTAAAATCGGTTGATTTTCAAATAATTGCAAAATAGAATTCCTTGAAGACAGCTTTTTCATTTTTTCAAAATCTAAAAGCCAGTAATCAAGATTTATATCAACCGCTTTTCGCTCTACAGTAGCTTGATAAAATTGCTCCTGAATACGCTTAGACGATAATATTCCGGATTTAAATAGGTCGCCGCTAAATAGTTCACACGCCACTAAACCCTCGATTATTGCCATTACGGTTTCCGGAGTAGGAGGATACTTTCCTCTTATAATTCCAAGTATCTTCCATACTACGCGATTTTTAGTTTTCTCATCTCCATAATCAATATAATAGCCTTTGCCTCCATAAATTAGGTCAAGAAGAGTAAGCCATACATCAATCGCTACGGAGCCATATTCCATACGTAAATCCGATAATTTTTCATCATTTGTCATTCCGATAAAGTGAGAATAATAATCAATCCCCTCTTTGTTGAACGCCAACTTATCACCTCATTTCAAGATAAAGCACAAAGCTAAAACGGAACTTCTCCGTCGCTTAAAATTTCCTCGAAGTCCTCTAAACCGCCTATTGCCGCCGATTCCTGATTAGCCGTACTTACCGCCGATTTAGGCGGATCGGCGAAGGCATAACCCGCTGCGGAAGCGCTGACGTTGTCTGAGGAATTTTTGAGTGCAAATCCGACATTGTCAGCCTGAACGTCCATAGTATAATGCTTAACTCCGTTTGAATCGGTATAGTTATTGTTCCTCATGCTGCCTATTACTGTTATCGGGCTGCCTTTCTGAAAATATTTGCAGATAAATTCTGCCGTTTGCCTCCATGCAACGACATTTATAAAATCCGCTTCCTGTTCCTTATCCTTTTGATACGGACGATTTACAGCAATGCATATCCGGCAGTTGCTAATTCCCGATTGAGTTGTTTTCAGCTCCGGATCGGCTGTTAGCCGTCCGGATAAGCTGACTAAATTATATACGTTCATTACGGTTCCTTTCTATCATTTTAAAAACAATTCTTTCAAATTCAAATCTTTCCTCATCCGACAGTATCAAAGCTTTTACTTTCTTTTTGTAAGCGTCGTAAAGCGGCCTTATCTTCGGATGGTTTATGTTTATTTTGTAACCGTACCTGTTGGACGGATTGTATAAAGAATCGTTCATTCGAGAAGCTCAATAATACGGGCGCCGGTTTCAGATTTTTCACAGAATAAAAATTCCGTACCATAACCTATATGTATATCTATCATTCTTTTCATAAGCGTTTTCCCGGTCATGGCTTTGGGCCTGTATAACTTCGATTTAGAATCAAGCATGGGGTTTTCCCAGAACTGAACATCAGTAAGCTTCATTATGCCTTTTCCGTGTTCACAGAGAACGATCAATTTTATTCCGTATTTTCTTGCCCTTGAAGCTTCACGCATAAATCTGCTTCTATCCGATCCTAAATCCATAACCAATTCCGAAAGATCCTTTTTTGTATCAATAGATACGGATTGATCCGTTATTTTTACATAGTCTCCAACGAACAACGCCTGACGTATCAGTTCAATCCCTCTGCTTTTAAGATATTGGGCAATATTTTCATGCTTTCCCATCTGCTGACGGGTATCTTCAAATATAGCTTTAATCATTGATTTCTCCTGTTTGTATAATCTCAGGTTTTCTTATTATCTTGCTTGATCTGCAATAAGAACATATTTCGCATCGTTCTCCGTCGATCAGTCCGTCTTTTATTGCCTGATACATCGGAGCGGTCTCTTCAACGATGTCCAAAATGTTACGCAGGTATCCATTATCAAATTCGATCCACGCAACATCAGGTACATCCTCCTTTGTCGCTGCAAGCAATGAAAATGTTGTTGCTTTCCCAAACGTTTGGCAGGCCAGTTCGCTATATATTGCAGCCTGATAATGATATCCCCATGCTTCCCACCATGATACGCGGCGGCCTTCGTCGGCGCTGTATGTATCTTTAAAATCCTTCATACATTTTGTATCAAAAATTTCGCCGGTCTCAGGGTCGTAAAGGTCGAGAAGGCCTCGGAATTTCACGCCGGATATAACGCCTGTAACAAGAACTTGTTTTTTACAGCGTTTAACAATATCGCAAAATATTCGTTGTCTGTTAAAAGATTCTGCCGCATTAACAACTTTTTGATAGTTAGATTTTACATTGCCCTTCGTTTTTCCCTGAGACGATATGATTTCGGGGTGCTGCATGTAAAAGAGCTCTTCATTGCCGCTTACAATCGCCTCAAACATATGACCCTCGGTATAAGAATCTTTATTTTCCGGTTTTATCTCTCCGTTAATTTCGGCCATAATGGCTGCAGGGCATTTCATAAACGCTTTGAATTGCGACGTTGACATATATTCCTTTGCAGCTTCGTTTGAAAAATAGTTATCCGTTGTCAGCTTCATCCTGTTTAACCCCGCTTTCCGCATTTTTACGCTTTGTTGAGCATTCGGAGCATAGTGTAACTCCGTAACGCTTCTGTGTAATCGCTGCTATCTGTACCGCCGAAAACTTATCAAAGTCAGTTATTGTTTTACCACAGTCGGCACATTTATATACAGTACCTTTCGGTTCAGGTGGACGTTTAGCACGAACACGGAGTGCTTCAACCACATCACCGAAGGCTTTAACCTTTTCTATTCCTATCTGTATACGTTTCCCCGCCCATTCTTCGATTAGCGGTGTCCCGTAAAGCTTTGAAATTGTCTTGCAGTTTGTTACGTTCAATATCATCGGCTTTGCACCCTTATCGCTGAAGTGGCAAACTATGCAATCTTCTTTTTTTCCATCTGTTCCGATAACCTTTTCCTGGCGAACATATGCAATGGTTAAAATCAAATCCTTGCCGTCCTCAATGGAATATGCTCCAAGATAATCCGGATTGGTTAGTTTTTTCCAATGTGTCATTTTCTCAATCCTCCAATTCCGTTATAAGCAGCTCGTCTGAATTAGTAGTTCTGGTTGCTATAATCTGTATTCCCTTTTCCATACATCTGCTGTAAAGTTCTGCACGGCTTGCGTCGTCAAGTGCCTCAGCTCCGTCTATTAGTATTAAATCGAGCGTTCCTTTCTGAGCGATTGTTATATCAACGCAAAGATCAATTTTTTCTCCGCTTGAAAGATTTGCCACAGGTCTTCCGAAGATAAGCGGCTTACCGTCTTTTACCGTCAGCCCTTCGATTGGTATTCTGGCAGATTCAAGTACCATTCCAGGAAGTTCGCGAGCTTTGTTTATTTTTTCTGTCAGGCTTTCGCTTTGTGCAATTAACTCTTTGCGGCGTTCCTGCATTTCAAGCATAGATCGGAATTCGGAAACATACTCCTTCATTTGTATTGCTTCGTCCAATTCTGCGCGTATAGGCGCGGTATCTATCGGCTGTTTATCCTTATACTGTTCAGATACCTTAATATCGTTGTCAAGCTTTGCGATTTTTTCACGGCATTCAGCTTCAATTAACGCTTTCTTATCAGAGAGCTTACGATCCAATCCGTTAAGAGCGGTTTCCGCCGCTTTTATCTCTCCCTTTAGTCTTTCAATAGTTTTGTTAAGCGAAACACGTTCGGCGTTTATTGCGCTTTCCTCTGCATTAATGGCTATATCCTTTTCCGCCGTTATCCCTCTTACCTTGTTGTCATAAGCTTCATAAAAGGATTTAGCCCGACTGATAAGCGAATTTATTTCCTGCGCTTTCTGAAGCTCTGCCGATTTGGCGCGCAGATCGTAATCAGCCCACTTGTTTACGTCATAATTCTGCGGAAACTTCAAAGACATATCTTGTATGGTCTGTCTTTTATAATATTCCTCACGGTTAATTTCTTCGCGACGTTTCCAGTAATTTCCGTTTTTTGACTGGATATCCTCCAGTACTGAAAGAATATGCTGTGAATAATCTATACCGCTTGGTATTTCCCCGAATTGCTCTCGGATCCAGTCCATATCCCACTTGAAATCTATGAGCGATAATATGGCTCTGTTCTGCTCTTTATCGCTCCATGAAGCGAATTCAACGGGATTAAGCTGAAGAGGTGTGAAAATATCATTTAAAAAGCTTTGTGCGCCGGATATGTTTTCTCCATTATCTTTTACGCTTAGGTAATCGCTAGTTTCAGGACGCTTTTTTCTTTTTATTTCAATTCCCGTATCGGTAGATATGTAAATTTCACCCTCGTTAGCTCCGTCCTTTACTATATACGGACGATCTGATTTATTTGACAGTATATATTTTATACTATCTATTACGCTTGTTTTTCCGGTCCCTTTTTTTCCTGTTATTTCAACCGGCTTTCCGTCAAGCTCAAGATGATGTATTCCATACAGATTGTCTATTTTTATTTTAGTAGCTCTCAATTACATTTCCTCCTTAGTTACTCACGGTCGTTCAATCATTGGCGCACTTCAAAATGTGTCTTTACAACTTCAATAAATCCTAAATATTCTTTGGCGTATTTACTGTTACCGTGTTCTTCCTTTACCTTATTTTCGAACTCGTCGAGATTCCCACTAAAACACCCGCATAAAACGTGTATATGTCCGTCTTTGCATTTAAAGAAACTGGCGGATCTATTATGAGATCCGAGTCCCTTTTCACAAAGATAATCATTATTACTGTTAATCAGCCCATCACCGTTAACCCAAGCGTCACCGTCAACCCAAGCGTCACCGCCAACCTGAGCGTTTCCTCCAACCTGAGCGTTATCTCCAACCCAAGCGTCACCGCCAACCCAAGCGTCACCGTCGACCCGAGCGTCACCGTCGACCCGAGCGTTATCTTCAACCCAAGCGTTTCCTTCATGGCTTAAATTACGTTCGTTTTCAATAAATCCTCCTAAATCACCGGCTTTAATATCCCCGAATGATCTTAACGCCCTTATTCTGAAAAGCGTTTTACCGTCTATTACTTTTGTCTCTTCCGTTAATTCATACTTTTTCATACTTGACATTTCCTTTCCGCTATGTTATAATAGCATTGTTAATATTTTTGATTTCCGTCCGCTACTGTGCCAGCAGTGCGGGCGGTATTCTTTTGCGTACTCATAAATTAAACCTCCTTTACCTAAGCATAAAGTCATACTGCTGATCCTTATACCATTGTTCTTCCTGGGCTTCTCCCGCGTCTATCACTATCACTTTTACTTTGTGACTGCTCACACTGTCGCTGACAATTTCCAGTGCGGCGGAAGCTCCCGCAAGCGCGGCTCCTAACGCTAAAAACCACGGATTCACCAGCAGTCCCAACGCTAAGCCCGCCGTCGCTCCTATTAAGCATATCGTTCCGATTTTTTGGTATATGTTCATTGGTTACTCCTCCTTGTTTTTACCTTGTGATTTCATTTCCATTAATAAACTATAGAGAGACTGTAATTCTTCAAGTTCATTTTTGTCAAACATAAACATGCCCCTACAATATTTTACAAATGGCTCTTTAGGTATTTTAGTTCTGCTCTTTATTACCACAACCGGAAATCCCAATTTCTTTCTCTCGTTTTCGTCTTTTGCCATGAGCGTTATCAAATACGGGTCGCATTTTAATATGCCTGAAATATCCGCAGGCACTAAAAATTCTTTTCCAACTGTCCCCTCTAATAATTCGTCAAGGGTGTTATATCTTGCCATGATTTTCTCCTTTCCGATTAAATAACAATCATCATTGTTTTACAAGTGTGCGTTTGCGAATACACATTTAAGTTATATTCTCTTTCAAAGTCCAGATGGATCGGATGTTTTAGCCGGCGGTCTTCGCAAGTACAAATATAATTTTTTCCTCTTCTCTGATCGATAAGAACAACTTCGCCGTTCTCCCAATCAAATCCCTCGTATGTTTCAATAAATTCTTTAAGTGTCATAATTTTACTCCTATTTCTGTCCGTATCTCTGATTGACATTTTTCAAAAATCTCTCGTGCACCTTATTCAGATTTTCCATATATGTATTTAGCATTTTGTCAACCTGTCTTAGGTGTAATATTGCTCCGATTAATGTTACAATCAAAGAAAGCCCAATCGATAAAAAAACAGTTAATATAAACTCCATAACTTACTCCTTTCGCATACACCGCTTGTGCGAATTGTGTTAATTGACATTTTTCACCATTAGTTCTATAATTGGAATAGAAAGAAGGTGATATAAAATGAAGGTTGAATCCCCGTCTATCGGTATCGAAAAGTTGTGTCAAAAGTTGGGGCCCGCTTATAGCGTGCGTGTCATTGATTGCGAAAATGTTATATACCGCGATTTGGGAAACGGATATGACATCGAAATTAGCGGCTTAGATAATAATAGAAAATCAGTAAACGCCACTATATATGTTTGGGGCACAGAACCACGCGCAATTGTTGATACCGTTAAAAACGTTAATTCTTTTGAGGCTCTCGTTTACATTCTCGAGGGCATTGCATCGACGTATAGCTCTCGTTAAGTGCATAGGTCTCAAGCAATAGAATTAAATCTTCTCTGGACAAGCCCTTGCGCTCCATTAACGCAAACGCGGCTTGTTCTTTTTCTGCACCGCCCTTTACAATAAATCTGCGGTATACGTGCCCGTTTATTACTTGCTCTTTCATAATTCTTTCTCCTTTCGTTTACGCTGATCTAGGTGATATAAATTTATCTGGTGTTTCATGCAAAGCACCTAAAATCAATTCAAATTCTTCAATTTTAAAATTGCGATTTCCATTTAAAGATTGATTGATTTTTTTCACCTCTATGCCTGTTTTTTTTGACAGCTCTACTTGTGAAATATTTTTTTCCACAAGATAAAGTTTCAGTTTTTTTGAAACAGTCATAATAACCCTCCTTTCTAATTCCAGATTAACTGGAGTATGTATTTATTATAATCCATTTTATCTGGATTGTCAAGCGGTTTTAGAAAATAAATTCAGAATTTCTGGATTTTGTGTTTACAATCGCTATCTTTTATGTTATAATCATAGTACCACCTTAAAGGAGAATTACTATGACATTAGGGCAGAAAATAAAAAATGTAAGAAAAAATGCCGGGTATACACAATCTGAATTTGCTGAATTGCTTTCAAGTGAAACCTATAAAATAGGTAACACTACAGTTAGCAATTGGGAAAAGGATTTAAACAAGCCCGATATCGAAACCATTTCAAATATTTGCTACAAATTAAATATTCCTGCAAGCTATTTCATTGAGCCAAAAACCCCAAAAAAAGAATTAAATTCAGTTGAATTATCATTAGTTAATAACTTTCAGCAGCTCAACGAATCCGGCCAGTCAAAACTTATGGAGCGTCTTGACGAACTTCTGGAACTTCCTAAGTATCGAAAAGAGTGACAAACATTTGTTTTATGTCTATATTATAGAACAGCCGTTCTAATATGTCAATAGAAAATCGAACGGATTTTCTTAAATTGTAGATTTTTGTATAATTTTGACAAAAAACGAATAACTGATTGTATAGAAAACGAATTGAATTATCTTATAATATGTGCTATCATATATGAAGATATCATATATGGGGGTTATCATATGAAACTATTAATTTCAATTTTGCTTACAGTATTATACATAATTGAGGTTATCATAATTTTGTTAATCGCAATATTAGTTCCAAGCAATTCAATATTTATAGCGATTCCATTTTTAATCTTAGGCTTTCTATTGGCAATACCAACATTAAAACTAACTAAGTATAAAAAGGGCTTAATCAATAAAAAAAGTAATTTGCCGATTAAGATTGATAATGATTATCAATCAAAAAATGAATGTAAATACGATACCTCGAGACAAAATACGTCATTAACTTTTATTAATTGGGAAATATCTGTTTCATTTAGTAAATCAACTTCATCAAACTTTAACAGAGCTTTATATTTAGCCAAAAAGGCAAATCGTTTCGAAGAAAATAAATTTGAAGGTGAAATCATCTATCAGGCTTATTTTAATGCTGAACCTAAATCCTATTTAGATTTCATAGAATTATACGAATTAATTTCTAATTGGAAATCCGTTAAGGTTATGATTAATAATGAATTTATAGACCGAAAAATAGTTTCCGGTTTAAATTATTGTTATGGAGATAAATGCCGCAGCAGACGCTCAGATTTTTGTTATGGCGCAAGTTACATGACGATGAATCCATTTGGCTGTCATCGACTACAAATTAGTGCCTGTAACCATCCTTGGTTTATGTTTTCTGTGTTAAAAGGTGGATACTATATAATTGATAAACAGGCTATTTACAATCGAGCGTTTGAATATTCACAAGCCTATCGACATTGTCCTAATTTTGATTGGGAAAGAGTAGAATATATCATAAACAAACTCCCTGATAAATTAACTAAAAATCAATATAAATTAGCATGCTCAGATGAAAACTTCATGATAAAAGACTTTATTAAAATATGAATTACAGGTTACGTGTTAATAATTTAGTCATAATTTGTCACTTATTGACAAAAAATTCGATTTTTATTGTCGATATTGCGAATTGAATTACCTCGCCATATATGCTACTATTTTTATATTATAACATATATGGAGGATTAATTTCTATGACATGTCCTAAATGCGGCAGTGAAAATGTAACACTACAAATTGTCCAAACAGGGGGTAAAACACAAAATAAGGGCGGAGGTTGCTTGTGGTCAATCGGCAGATGGACGCTTATTATTTGCACTTGCGGTTTATGGCTACTAATCGGCAAACATAAAGGTACAGGAAAAACCACATTTAAAAATGAAACTATGGCTTTGTGTCAGCAGTGCGGAAATAAGTGGACGGTTTAATTTTGTGTATAATTTTTACAGAGGTGATATAAGTGAAAATTAAAAAAGTAATAACAGCTCTATTAT
>ERZ779869.2092-NODE-2092-length-17018-cov-3.957614_pt1 | contig 17018 bp, 14 predicted proteins | sample MGYA00511557_ERZ779869 | MGnify/ENA primary metagenome ERZ779869 (study PRJEB29588, sample SAMEA2154620) | human gut metagenome | biome: human gut; feature: human-associated habitat; material: faeces | place: Denmark | collected 2008/2010 ...
TTTCTCCGCACCCAGCGTCTGGAATTCCCGGACTACCCCGATTATCCCGGAAAGAACCTCTATATCGCCAAGGTGCTGCGGGATACCGACGGGGAAGACGTCATGCTGGTCAACGACATCGGCCCCAACGGCAACGGCGGCATGATCGAAGATCAGGATGTGTTCCTCTCCGTCGATCCCGAATGGGTCCGCAACGACATGCAGTGGAACATCGTTCCCTGGGGATTCCGGCGGATGCTCAACTGGATCGGCCGGCGCTATCCCGGTCTGCCGATCTACGTGACCGAAAACGGCTGCTCCTGTGTCGAACCGGACCTCGCTTCCGCTGAAAACGATACCATGCGCAGCGACTTCCTGAAGGACTATACCGCGGCGATGCTGGCGGCCCGGGACGAGGACGGCGTGAACGTCCGGGGATATTTCTGCTGGACATTGATGGATAACTTCGAGTGGACCAGCGGCTATTCCAAGCATTTCGGACTGATCCGGACCTCCCCGGACGATTTGACCCGGTACCGGAAGGGTTCGTTCTTCACCTACCGCGACCTGATTCGCGCCGCGCGCGGCTGATCGGCGCGTGCTTCCGCTCTGTCCGCGTCCGTCGGGGAGGGGATGCCTTCCCCGGCGGACGCGGTTCCTGCCTTACGGAAAGCGAACCACCATGTAGAGTTCCGCAGGCTCATCCGTCCGGTTGGCGATCGTGTGTTCCAGATCGCTCTGGTAGTGCAGGAAATCTCCGGCATTGAGCTCCGTCCGGTTCTCCCCGGCGGATACCTCAACCTTTCCCGCCAGAATGGTCAGAAACTCCTCGGTCCCCGCGGTGTGCCCCTGCGAGGTGTGCACCCCGCCCGGTGCAAGTTCCATCCGGTAAAGTTCCAGATCCTCCGCCATGCTCAGCGAGGAGTATACCCGGAAACAAACGGTGCCGCCGTCCGTCTGAATCGACGCCACACTGTCCGCCCGGTTGACTTCAAACTTCCGCGCCCGTTTCGCCTCCCCGTGAATCAGCGTCTCAAATTCTATCCGCAGCGCGTGGGAGATCTTCCACATCGTCGCAATCGTCGGATTCACCTTCCCCGATTCAATCTGTGACAGCATCGCCTTCGATACCCCGCTCGCCGCCGCCAGCTCCTCCAGCGACAACTGCTGCCGCCGCCGCTCCCTGCGAAGATTTTCCCCCACCGCCGGAATTTCCGGTATCTTTGAAGATTCGTTCATTATCTTGTCTGTTTTTGTAAAATATATTGAATTTTTCTCTTGTATTGTCCGCTTTTTGTGGTATAATATAGTGAAAATCGTTTGAAATATCAAATAAAAGCGACGGAAAATCCATCGAAAATTTCAATGAAGGAGGAAGTACATGACGGCGTTTGCAATTCTTTCCATGCAGTTTCTGGTTCTTCTGAACCCGTTTGCCGTGCTCTCCACCTTCCTCTCCATGACTCCGGAGTATGACCGGAAAGCCCGGCGGAAAGTGGTCCTCCGGGCGGGAATCACCATTCTGGCCGCCTCTCTTTTGCTCTTCTTCAGCGGCGGAATCATCTTCCGGATCTTTGGGATCAATATCGATGTCTTCCGGATCGGCGGCGGCGTGATTTTGATGGTCTGTGCCGTCTCCATGGTCGCCGGCTCTGGCGGCCTCTCCCGGGAAGCCGCAAAAGCCGATAACGAAGGATGCGGTGACATCGCCGTGGTTCCCATCGCAATCCCGATGGCGGTCGGTCCGGGAACCTCCGCAGGAATCATGGTCAGCGGCCTCGGCAACGACAGCTTCGGAATGATCCTTTCCAAGCTGGGCTCCCTTTTCCTCGCCATCGCCCTCCTGATCGGACTGCTGATGGTGGGAACTCAGGCGGAGCGGATCCTCCGCAAACGAGGAATCGCCATCGTTACCAAACTGACCGGTCTCTTCCTCTCCGCCATCGCCGCCGGCATGATCATGGAAGGTGTTAAGAATTTTTTCCAGATCTGATCATTCCAGTGCCAGTTCCATGAAACTGGAGCCGGATTCAAGATCTCGAACAGTAAGACAACCCGCCTCGTAGAAGCCGAAGCTCGCCGGATTCCCCCCCTTCGGCAGCGACAGCGAACCCGGATTGAACGAAATTACTCCATCCGGAAGTCTCGCCAGTTGCGGCAGGTGCGTGTGTCCGTAGGCAAGAACCGCTCCCGCCGGAAGCGGCGGAAGTTGCTGCGGGTTCCAGTGGTGCCCGTGGGTTAAAAAGAAACGGTGCCCATCCAGCAGCAGATGCGAGTATTCTCCCATCATCGGAAATTCCAGCAGCAGCTGGTCCACCTCGCAATCGCAGTTTCCGCGGACCGCAATCAATTCGTCCCGGTGGGCGTTGAGCAGCGCCGCCGTCCGTCGCGGCGCGTAGTCCGGCCTCAATGAATTGCGGGGCCCATGGTAGAGCGCATCCCCCAGCAGTACCAGCTGCTCCGGTTTCAGCCGCTCGATTTGAGAATTGAGCTGTTCCATGCTCTCCGGCGATCCGTGAACATCCGAGAAAAACAATATTTTCATAAACCCTGTCCGTCCTTTTCTTCTCACTCCCCCAAAATAGCACGCCTCTCCCCCAAAAACAACCTACTTTCTTTTCCCAGTGAAAAGAAAGTAGGCAAAGAAAAGCTGAGTACTTTGGGAGTGGCGGGACATGGTTTGCATCCTTCCCAGTGAAAAGAAAGTAGGCAAAGAAAAGCTGAGTACTTTGGGAGCGGCTGGATGTGGTTTATGCCTTTCGCCGTGAAAAGCTGGGGATTTTGGAAACGGCAGGATGTTGTTTGCGTCTTTTCCCAGCGAAAAGCCGGACACTGGGGTAGTGGATGGACGACCTTCCCGTCAGGGTTTCAAGCGACCCGCCCGCACCTGTACCACCACTCCCCCCAGAAAATGGCGAAGCGCCGCATTAACCTGAGTCCGATCCAGGGAGCGGAGCAGCTCCTCGTGGCGCCCGCATTCTGAAAATGGACGGTGGTAATGCAGATCCAGCAACGTGGAACTCAGCGCGCCGTTCACACTTTCCGCGTTCCGCGCAGCGGCAAATGCCGCACCTTCCCGTGCCGCTTCAAATTCCGCTTCGGTAAGCCCGGTTTCCTTCAAACGGCGGATCTCCGCAAGCAGCAGTCCGGCCGCTTTCTCCACCTGGTCTGCCGTCGTCACCGCATAAAACGCCAGCCAGCCCGGATGAAATCCCCCCGCCAGCCGCATCCCGGTGGTGTAGGCGAGGGCGTTGTCTTCCCGGATCGCCTTGAAGAGCGGCGAAGAAAGTCCATTCTCCGCCTGCAGCACAATTTCAAACAGCGCCAGTTCCGTTCCCGCAAGCGCCGGGCCGGGAAGTACGCAGAATACCGCCGTCTGTTCCCGCGGCAGTTCTATACTGGAGAAGCCGTCGTGTTCCGGGGGAAAGACCGGAGGCGCCGGCAGTTCGCAACGGGCCGCCTGCCAGCGGATCTTGCCGGCAAGTTCCGCAAGCAGTGTTTCCGCCTCGTCCCGGGTGCAGTCTCCGGCGAAACCGGCAATCGTCTGGCTTCTGTTCCAGCGGGACGCATAAAATTCCCGTACCGTCTCTGCGGTGATGTTTTCAAGCTGTTCCACGGTTCCGGTGCTCCCCCAGCTGTAGGGGTGGCGTCGGAAAAGAAGCCGGCGCGCCAGGTCTTCCGCTGCCGCGCGAGGCGAGAGCGCCCGGCTGGCCAGAAGTTCGAGCCGATTGTTCTTTTCCCGGGCAAATTGCTGCGCGGGGAAGGTCGGTTCCGACAGAATCTCGGCCAGCAGCCGGAACGCCGCCGGAAAGTGCCGGCGCGGTGCGGTCAGTTCCACCATCAGAGAGTTCGCCCCCGCATTTACGCTCAGGTTGGCCCCGCTGGCGTCGAGTCGCCGGTAGATTTCGCTTTCGGAGTATTTCCGGGTGCCGGCGGTCAGCAGATCGGCGGTCAGCCCGGAGATCCCGCCGAGTTCCGGCGCCTCAAAAATGCTCCCTCCGGGCAGAACCAGGGCAAAATCCACCAGCGGCAGTCGGCGGTCCGGCAGATGCACCAGACGGGGAAGGCCGGCGGATTCGACAAGTTCCGGTTCCGGCCGCTTTCGGAACCGGACCGCCCCCGGCCGCTTCCCGCTTTTTGCCGGGGTCTGGATTACGAAGCTGAACCGTTCCGGCGTGAGGTATTTTTCCGCCGCCGCCGTGACGTCGTCGGGAGTCAGGCTGGCGAGACGCCGCAGGTATGTGTCACTGAAATCCGGAGCGTCGGCGGCAATCACTCCGCCGCCGATGTTGGCGGCGATCTCCCGGATCCCGCGCAGTTCGCGAAGGTGTTCGGAAAGCTGCTGCGTCTTCTCGCGCGATACCTCGGCGCGGGTCAGGCCGCCCTTGCGGATCCGGTCAAGTTCGCGGCGAAGTTCCGACTCCAGTTTCCGGAGTTTTCCCGGAGTCGCCGCCGCGGAGATGCCGAGCAGTCCGCCGCACGGCTGGGAGTAGCAGAAACTGCGCAGCGTGACCGCCAGTTGCTTCTCCTGTTCCAGAATTCGGACCAGGCGCGATCCGTCTCCCATTCCGAGGATTCCGGCCAGCACGTCGAGGGCCGGAATGTCGGCTCCGGTGATCTCCGGGATCCGCACCGTGGCGGAGAGTCGCGCCAATGGATCTGTGAAGATGAATCCGGACCGGCGTTCCGCGCACTGTTCCGGTTCCTGCGGCAGCACCGGTTCTTCGAGAAAGGCGATCGGCCACTCCTCCATCTGTTCGGTCACCAGGGCGAATGCTTGTTCCGGATCGACATCCCCGACGATCACCCAGAAGCACCGGCCCGGCGTGTAGCGGCGCCGGTGGTAGGCGGCTATGGTGTCGCGGGTAACTCCGGCGATCAGTTCCCGGTAGCCGATGATCGGATGGCGGACCGGATGGTGGCGGAACACGGTCCGGTTGGTCTCTTCGAACAGCCGCCGTTCCGGCTGGTCAAACGAAAGCTCCCGTTCCCGCAGGATCACCTCCCGTTCCGAGGCGAACCGCTCCTCCGGGAACTCCGGATGGCACACCATTGCGGCGATCACTTCGATGGCGGTTTTGAGGTGGCGGCCGGAAAGCTGGGCGTGGTAGGCGGTGTGGTCGAAACTGGTATAGGCGTTCATCTGGCCGCCGATCCGGTTGGTTGTGTCGGCTGCAGTGGTTCCCGGATAGCCGCGGCTGCCCTGGAACACCATGTGTTCGAGGAAGTGCGAGAGGCCGCACCCGAGCTGTTCCCCCTCGTGGATGCTGCCGGTCCGGATGAAACACTCCACTTCGACCGCCGATCCCGGCTGCGGAAAAACATGGATCCCAACTCCGTTGGCGAGAGTGCGGCTGAGGACACTGCGGTAAAAATTCATCGGATGCCCCCGTTTGCGGCTCCTGCCGCGATTCAATCAATTTTGGGCAGCGGAACGCCGCTCCGCGGTTGCTGCGCCGCCGGCACGGTCAGAGGAAACGGGAGGTCGAAATCCTCCCGCCGGTCCTCGGGCGAGGCGGAGAGCAGGCCGGCTCCGATCAGGAGGTAGACAATTTCCCCGACCTCGGACGCATTCCGGATGCCCCAGGACGCCAGCACTTCCGGCGCCATGACTCCGAATTCCTGCCCCGCGTAATCGCGCAACCCTTCCAGCAGTTCCCGCGCCGACACGTGCCGGTGGGCCGGCAGACGGTCCACGGTGAAGGTGACCGCGTCTGTCACAAAAAGATAGGCGGCCCGGTCGAACCGCGGTTCCCGCTTCAGAATTTCATCCAGTTTCGCTTCGATTTCACTCCTGTCCGCCATGTCAATGTTCCTTTGCCGGCGCCGCCGCCCGCCCGCGCAGCAGGGAATTCGGGTCCTGGCGCAACACGTCGGAGAGTTCCGAGACGCTGTCGATCATCTGGTTGAGTTTCAGCAGCATGTTGGAGAGTTCCACGCGCAGTTCAACCACCGCCGCCGCCGCCTCCCGGAATGCCGCGGTGCTTTCTGGGACACGGGCCGCCTGCGCGTCATGAAGCAGCTGATCCCCCAGTTTGTTCACGGTCAGGAGGCTTTTCTCCAGCGTCGCGGAGAGCCGGGTCAGCTGTTCTTCACTGAAGACCCGGGCGATGGTGCTGGAACTGGAATCGAGGTTTTCCGCGGCGTCGTTGAGGCGGAGGATCATCGACTTGAGCGCCGGGTCCGAAAGCAGGCCGGAGAGTTCGGCCAGGCTCCGCTCCATGCCGTCGGAGATCTCCTCGAACCGGATCCGGCTGATCCGCTCCAGTGAAGTCCCGAGCGCTTTCAGAATGTCGTGGAAGGAGGAGGGCACCGCCGGAATATAGAGTTCTGTCGGCGCCAGCGCATACGCCGGCGGTTCCGGCAGGGTCTGTCCCGGGGTTGCAAAATAGTCGAAGTCGATGTAACGCATTCCGGTGATTCCCGTATATTCGAGCCGGCAGCGCATTCCCTGCTCCAGTTCCGTCTGGAAGAAACGGTGGAATTCATCGAGCTGCTGGCCGCGTCCGGAGTTGACGTCGACGAAATGATCCAGTTCGATATCCATGTTGACCTGGACGAGTTTGTCGGCGACCCGGATTGAGATCCGGCTGACCGTTCCGATCGGAACGCCGCGGTATTTGACCGGAGAGCCTACCGTCAGCCCCTGAACCGATTCACTGAAAAAGGTGCGCACCGCCGCCTTGTGGGTGAAGAGATCCGAGAGCCCGAACACGAAGAGCATCGCCAGCAGCAGCGCAAAACCGCCCAGCACGAAAAATCCGATCCGGAGTTTTTGTATCCGTTCCTTGGACGCCATGCTCACACCTCCTGATTCCCGGCGGGATTCCCCGCCTGCGTCGCGGTTTCATCAATGACGACCGGCTCTGAGAGGTAATCGCTGGACTTCAGGCCGTCGCGGCTCAGAAATGCCCGCACCCAGTGGTTCGGAGAGTTCTTACGCAGTTCGCGCGGCGCTCCGACCGCCACGATCGACCTGGTCGTCTTGTCGAGCATCACCACCCGGTCTGCGATTGTGAAGATGCTGTCCAGCTCGTGGGTGACCACCACGATGGTCGCTCCCAGCCGGTCGCGCATGCGCAGAATCAGCCGGTCAAGCTCCGCCGAGGTCAGGGGATCCAGTCCCGCCGACGGCTCGTCGAAGAAGAGCAGATGGGGGTCGAGCGCCAGCGCCCGGGCCAGTCCCGCCCGTTTGCGCATCCCGCCGGAGAGGGCCGACGGCATGTAGTCCCCGAATCCGGCCAGATCGACCAGTTTAAGCTTTTCCTCCACCTTGGCCGCAATTTCCGGACGTTTGAGCCGGGTGTACTCTTCAAGCGGAAGCGCCACGTTTTCGGCCACCGTCATCGAACCGAACAGCGCGCCGCCCTGGTAGGTGACTCCGAATCGCCGCATCAATTCGCGTTTCTGGTCCTCCCCCGCGTCGACAATGCTCTGCCCGAAGATCCGGATGTCGCCGCTCTGCGGCTGGTAGAGTCCGATCATGTGCTTGAGCAGCGTGCTTTTGCCGCACCCGGAGCCGCCGAGAATGCAGAGCACTTCTCCTTCGCGCACTTCGAAGTTGAGGTCGCGCAGCAGGACGTTCCCATCGTATCCGATGGTCAGGTTTCGGACTTCAATCGCCGGTTGTTTGCCTTGCGTTTCCATGCCGGTTCCCCCTAATAGCCGATAAATGAATACAGAATCGTCAGCACCGCCTCCGCAATCACCACCAGAAAGATGGAGACGACCACCGCGCTGGTGGCGGCTCTGCCGACGCCCTGGGCGTCGGAACTGGCATTGAACCCGCAGTAACAGCCGGCCAGCGTAATGAGCACCGCGAAAACAAAACTCTTTGCCGCCCCCAGCAGAAAAGTGATCGAGTCAAGCACTTCCACCGAACGGCTCCAGTAGGCCGCCGGCGTGATTCCCATTGAGGTGACGCCGATAGCCATTCCGCCGAGCAGCCCGGCCAGATCTCCGAAGACGGTCAGCACCGGCAGCGCCACCAGCATCGCCAGCAGTTTGGGCAGCACCAGATAGGCTTCCGGACGGATTCCCAGTGTCGCGAGCGCACTGATCTCCTCGTCCACCTTCATCGTGCCGATTTCCGCGGCGAAGGCGGAACCCGCCCGTCCGGTCGCCATGATCGCGACCATCAAAGGACCGAGCACCTTGAGCACCGAGAACCCGACCGCGTCCACCACATAGATTTCGGTTCCGACCTTGCTGAGCTGGATCTGTCCGTTGATGGCGAGCACCGCCCCCATCAGAAAGCAGATCGCCAGCACGATCGGCAGCGAACGCACGCCGCAGAGATCCAGGTAGTAGAGGAACTCTTTTTTTCGCAATCCGTTACGCTGAAAAAGGAGGGGGATGGCCGACGAAACCCTGCCGATGAAAATGATCGGCTCGTAGCCCGGCCGGATCGCGCCTTCGAGCTCGTCGAGCAGTTGTTTCCGGGAACTTTCCACCTCATCCCTCACTTCGCGTCCCCCTCAAGCCGTCCGGAATGGAAGTCAGTACATCCGCTGCTGCTGCACCCGCTGCGGTTTGATTTTGGGCTCTTCCAGATAGAGTGCGTACCAGGCGTCGCCCAGTCCGGAGTTGCTGAACTGTTTGAACTTTCCGTTGACCAGCCGTTCGTAGTTCTCCTTGAGCACCGGATTGTCGGAACTCTTCCTCGCCGCGACCAGGGCGGAACGTGCCGGCTCCGGCTGGTCCTGCCGGAGTTTGATCCAGGCGTAGGTCAGTGCGACGAAAGCGCCGTCTTCCCCCTTGAGCTTCCGGCACTTCTTGTCGTAGAACTTGTCGAGTCCCGGATCCCCGTTCTTGAACATCCGCACCAGCTTGATCGCCAGGGAGCGGGAGTCCATCAGGAAACATTTCGGCAGAAGGGCATCGACTTTGTCGTTCTCCTTGAGCTGGAAGTAGAGCTGCATCTTCATGGTGTTGATCTGCTTGCGGAGCAGCCAGTTCCAGCGGTAGAGCGGACGGAAGGCGTCGGTACCTGCCAGCGTTTCCCGGATCGCGTCGGTCTGCATCCGCTCCAGCGACTGCTGTGCGAGGCGGAGGTTCCCCGGGGGACGCACCTGATACTGCTGGACCAGACGGGAGATTTTCGCCTGGGCCTGCTGCATGATCTCCTGAAGCCCCTGGTTGAGACGGTTGACCTTTTTCCGGACGATCAGTCCGATGACCAGCTGCACGATCAGCATCGCGACCACCGCGCAGAAGACGCCCCAGCCGGTGCTGGCGAGATCCCTTGCCGTCCAGCTGCCGACCAGAATGCCGACCGCCAGTGAAATCAGTATCGTATACACGTGTTGAGACTCCCTTTTTCGAAACGGTTATTTCCGGTTGCGGCGCTGCTTCTGGCGCTGCTTTTTCTGGAGTTTTGCGATCCGCTTTTTATGTTCCTGCTCCTTTTTCGAAACCGGAGCGGGACCGCCGAGCAGCCCGCCGAAGGTCCCCGGCGCGGGATTCTCCGGGAGCGGAGCCCCCGACATCAAGCGGCCGAGCACACCGTTGTGCTTCATCATCTTGCGCATCGACTCGAACTGTTTGACCAGATTGCTGACCTGTTCGACCGGGACGCCGGAACCGCGGGCGATCCGCTTTTTGCGGGAGAAATCCATGAGGTCGGGATTTTCCCGCTCTTCCCGGGTCATCGAAAGAATCACCGCCTCCATCCGCGAGAAGTGGCGGGGGTCGACGCCGGAGAGCATGCCGGCAAGCTGGCGGCCGCCGGGCAGGAATTTGAGGATGCTCTCCATGCCGCCGAGTTTGCGGATCTGCTTGAGTTGCGAGAGGAAGTCGTTGTAGTCGAATTTGTTGGCGCGAAGTTTCTCCTGCAGTTTCTTCGCCTCCTCCTCATCGATTTCCGCGGCGGCCTTCTCGACAAGCGAGACCACGTCGCCCATGCCGAGGATCCGGCCGGCCATGCGTTCCGGATAGAAGACCTCAAGGCTGTCGAGCTTTTCCCCGAGACCGATGAATTTGACCGGGCACCCGGTGACTTTGCGGATCGACAGCGCGGCGCCGCCGCGGGCGTCACCATCGAGCTTGGTCAGAATGAATCCGGTCAGGTCGAGCGCCTGGTGGAAGTGCTCCGCAACCGAGACCGCCTCCTGACCGAGCGCGGCATCCGCGACCAGCAGAATTTCATCAGGCTGCACCGCCTGCCGGATGCGGACCAGTTCCTGAACCATGTTCTCATCGATCTGCAGCCGTCCCGCGGTGTCGATGATCACCACATCAACTCCTTGGGCGCGAGCCTGTTCGACCGCGTTGAGGGCGATTGCGGCGATGTTGACGCTGGTCCGTTCCGCATGGACCGGAACGTTGATTTCCCGGCCGATGATTTCGAGCTGATCGATCGCGGCCGGCCGGTAGACGTCACCGGCGACCAGCAGCACTTTCTTGCCGTCGCGCCGGAGTTTCAGGGCAAGTTTTCCCGAGGTTGTGGTCTTGCCGCTGCCGTGGAGTCCGACCATCATGATGACCGATGGCCTGCTCTTCATGTTGAGTTCGGCGACGCCGCCTCCGAGCAGCTCGACCAGTTTGTCGTGGACGATTTTGACCACCTGCTGGCCGGGCGTGACGCTCTTGATCACCTCCTGGCCGACACACTCGGCCCGGACTCCTTCGATGAACTCGGCCGCGATCTGCACGTTGACATCCGCCTCCAGGAGCGCGAGCCGGATTTCGCGCATGGCTTCCGCGATATTGGCTTCGGAGAGCGTGCTCTGCCCGCGCAATTTGCGGAATACATCGTGCAGTTTGTCACTTAAAGACTCGAACATACTTCGACATATCCTTTTCTATTTTCCATTTTCCACAAAAATATAACTCTTTAATATATCTTGGGAGAGGCTCAACTTCAAGAGTTCCATTGAAAAATCCGGATGTTTCGATTGCTTTTCCCGGCCGGGGATGGTAAATTAAAAGGTGTAATGTTTCGGAATGAAACCTATCAACACGCTGCAAGGAGAATTCAACATGCGCAGTGATATCATGAAGAAAGGCGCGGAGCGTGCTCCGCACCGTGCGCTGATGCGCGCCACCGGGCTGAAGAGCGGAGATTTCGACAAGCCGTTCATCGGGGTCTGCAACTCCTATACGAACATCGTCCCCGGGCACTGTCACCTGAAGAAGGTCGGCGAGATCATCTGCGAAGCGATCCGTGAGGCGGGCGGCGTTCCTTACGAATTCAACACCATCGCGGTCTGCGACGGGATCGCGATGGGGCACAAGGGGATGAAGTATTCGCTGGCCAGCCGCGAGATCATTGCGGACAGCGTTGAAACCATGGGGATGGCGCATCCCTTCGACGCGATGATCTGCATTCCGAACTGCGACAAGGTGGTTCCGGGGATGCTGATGGGCGCGATGCGGCTCAATATCCCGACCATTTTCGCCTCGGGCGGGCCGATGCGCGCGGGGCGTCCGCAGAAGGAGGGCGGTCCGGAGACCGACCTGATTTCGATTTTTGAAGGCGTTGCGGCCAACCGGGTCGGGAAACTCAGCGACGAGGGGCTCGAGGAACTGGAATGCAGCGCCTGTCCCGGTCCGGGTTCCTGTTCCGGGATGTTCACGGCGAACAGCATGAACTGCCTCTGCGAAGCGCTCGGCATCGCGCTGCCCGGCAACGGGACGATCGCCGCCGATTCGGAGGAGCGGGTCGAACACTGGAAGCGTTCGGCCCGTCGAATTGTCGAACTTGCGAAGATGAAGGATGCTCCGACTGCGCGCGATTTTGCGACGCCGACCGCGTTTCAGAATGCGCTGGTGCTCGACATGGCGATGGGCGGGTCCTCAAACACGGTGCTGCACACTCTGGCGATCGCCAACGAAGCGGGGACGCAGCTTGACCTCAAGAAGCTTGATGAAATTTCGGCGCGCACGCCGAACATCTGCAAACTCGCGCCCTCGGTACAGTATCACATCGTCGAGGACGGGAACCGGATCGGCGGGATCATGGCGATTCTCAAGGAGATCAGCAAGGTGCCGGGGCTGATTGACGGTTCGGCGCCGACGGTTTCGGGCCGGACGCTGGCGGAGCAATTCGAAGGGGCGCCGGAACCGGATGGGACGGTGCTGCGTCCGCTGTCGAATCCCTACAGCGCCAAGGGCGGGTTGGCGATTCTTTTCGGGAACCTGGCCGAAAAAGGATGCGTGGTGAAGGTTGCCGGTGTTGCGAAGGCGATGCTGACGCACCGGGGGCCGGCGGTGATCTTCGACAGCGAAGAGGAGGCCGGAGAGGGCATTCTTGCCGGAAAGGTCAAGGCCGGCGATGTGGTGGTGATCCGCTACGAGGGGCCGAAGGGCGGACCCGGCATGCAGGAGATGCTTGCGCCGACCAGTTACATTATGGGACGGGGGCTCGGGGAGAGTGTGGCACTGATCACAGACGGCCGGTTCTCCGGCGGCACCCGCGGCGCCTGCATCGGGCATGTGAGTCCGGAAGCTGCCGCGGGCGGACTGATCGGCCTGGTTGAGCCGGGTGATATGATTTCGATCGACATTCCCAACCGGAGCATCACGCTGGAGGTGCCGGAAGAGGAGATCGCGCGGCGTCGTGCGGCTTGGAAGCCGCGGGAGCCGAAGATCAAGACCGGTTATCTAGCGCGTTATGCCGCGATGGCGACGAGCGCGGATACCGGCGGCGTGCTCCGGGTCAAATAATCCGGTATTTCGAAGCCGAGGAAACCGGTTCGCCTTTAGGGGAGGCGGACCGGTTTTCTGTTTTGTGGAAAACCCGGGGAAGACTGATTTCTTCCGGAGGATCCTGGGGGATCTGGAGCCGCTTCCCTGCGTGGCCTGGTCCCGGTTCTCCTGCGTGACGTGGTTCCGTTTTCCCGGCGTACGCGGCCCGGTTCCTCTGCGTGGCTTGGTCCCGGTTTTCCCGGCGTACGCGGCCCGGTTCCTCTGCGTGGCTTGGTCCCGGTTCTCCTGCGTGGCTTGGTCCCGGTTTTCCCGGCGTACGCGGCCCGGAGCCATTCATCTCTCCGGACCTTGCCTTCTCCGCCTCAAGTATCCAGCTTTTCTTTGCTTACTTTCTTTTCACTGAGAAAAGAAAGTAAGCGGGAGGAGGAGAAGCCGATGATGGCCATGAAGGCGATGGCGCAGCGTAAGTTGGAGATGTGGGAGATGAAGCCGATGACAGGGGGTGCGAGGAGGAATCCGAAGAAACTGATGGTTGAAACCGCGGCGATGGCGGCGCCCGGGGCCATGGTTCTGGAGCGGCCGGCGAGGCTGTAGCAGAGCGGAACAACGGCGGAGGTGCCGAGTCCGACGATGCCGAATCCGATGGTGGCCGGGAGGAGCCAGGGGAAGAAGACGGCGATCAGCATGCCGCATGCGACGAGACATCCGCAGAGGCGGATGACGCGGATGGCGCCGATGCGTCCGACGAGGCGGTCGGCGGAGAAGCGTCCGATGGTGACTGCGGCCATGAACGTGACGTAACCGAGTTGATAGAAACGTTCGTTGCATTGGACGACGCTTTCGAAGAAGACGCCGCTCCAGTCGAACATGGTGCCTTCACTGGCCATGGCGCCGAAGGTGACGAATCCGAGGATGAGGACGGTGCGGTCGAACTGGAGGCCTGTTTTTCTGCGTTCTGGTTTGAGGTCCTGATTCAGAAGGGCGGAGTGGAAAGCCGCGGCGCCGGCGGCGACGGCGGCGAAGGTCAACCAGTACTGGGTCTGGAGGGAGACGTTCCAGCGTACCATGAGCATGGTGATGATTCCGCCGAGGAATCCGCCGATGCTCCAGAATCCGTGGAAAGCGGCCATGATGCTGCGTTCGTAGCGGCGCTCGACCGAGACGCCCTGGGCGTTGACCGAGATGGTGGTGGAATTCATTCCGACGCCGTAGAGGAAGAGCGAGACGGCCAGAGCGGTTAAGGATCCGGTCTGGATGGCGATGCCGGCGAAGCAGAGCATCAGAGCGGTGCCTGCGGCGGCGTAGCCGACGACGCGACGGCTTCCGACGCGGCTGACCAGCCATCCGGCGAAGGGCATGGAGAAGAGCTGGCCGAACGGGAGAAGCAGCAGGAGTCCGCCGAGCTGGGCGTCGTTGAGCTGCAGAAGGATTTTGACTTCGGGGATTCGGCTGGCCCAGCTGGAGAAGATGACTCCCTGCATGAGGAAGAAAAGGAACGTTGCAAGCCGCGCGCGGCGCGCTTCTGGTGGGACCGTTTTGACAGCAGCAGACATGATTTCGGAATCCTCCGGAGATGGCGCCGCCGGGAGAGGCAGCCTGATTTTCCGTTTCTCTGTTATTGGTTTATAATATAGCATGGATTCCTGTAATTTTCAATCCCCGCGGAGGGGAATGATGCCGGGGAGGAGAGTTGCCCGGAGGGGCAATAAGAAAACCATTTGGTTTTTCCGGGGTGAAAAAAAGAAGAATTTATACGAAAAAAACGGGAAAACGGGAGGAAAGCATTTGAATTTGAAAAATAAACGCTTATAGTAAGAACTGTTCAAGGTTTTGTCTGTTCAGGCTCCTATACGCAATTTCTCCTCTTCATAATTACTCCTCTAAGCGTCTGGGCGATGAAACCTTGAACTTTTTTTATGCCTGGAAGGGGGAAGGCGGCAGACAACCATGGAGTTGTTTTTTTGTTTTTCACCTTTTCGAAAGTTGCGTGATTTCCGGTGGCGTGTTATCTTAACCGAAAAAAAACGAACCGTGCGCCGATAACGGTTTTGAAAAGGGGAAGAGAGTTCAATGGCGGGTGAAGAAGTACTTCTGATCGATGCGTTCTCGCAGATATTCCGGGCATATTACGCGATTCGCAGTTTGAGCAACTCCCGCGGGGAACCGACCAACGCGGTCTTCGTATTCACCCGGCTGCTGCTGAAGCTGCAGCAGGAGTTTCCCGGACGGCGCGGTGCGCTGCTCTTCGACTGCGGCCGGGTGGCGTTCCGGCAGGAGCTGGCGCCGGATTACAAGGCGAACCGTCCGCCGATGCCGGAGGATCTGAGTGTCCAGGTGCCGGTGATCCGCGAAATGGCGGAGGCGTTCGGGTGGCCGCTGCTGGAGGAGCCGGAGTATGAGGCGGACGATTTGATTGCGGCGATTGCGCGCGCGGTTTCCGGTCCGGTGCGGATCATCAGTTCCGACAAGGATCTTGCCCAGCTGGTCGACGAGCGGGTGCGGATGCTGGTGCCGGACCGGAAGAATACCGGTTTTGAAGAGCGCGATGCCGCGAAAGTGGTGGAGAAATTCGGAGTTGTTCCGGAGCTTCTGGTCGATTACCTCGCTTTGCTCGGCGACAGTTCGGACAACATTCCGGGAGTTCCGGGGGTCGGTCAGAAGACCGCCGCGCTGATTCTGAATACGCTGGGGCCGGCGGAGACCTGGCTGGCGGATCCGGGGGTGCTGGCCGGCTCCAGATACCGGGAGAAGCTGGAACCGTTTTTCGACCGGATCGAAAACAACCGGCGGCTGATCCGGCTGCGCGATGACCTGCCGTCCCGTTTCGACGACCTCGAAACGGTGCTGCGCCGGCGGGAACCGGATTGGGAAAAAATTCGCGGGTTGTGCGAGAAGACGGAGCTGCGCAGCATTCTGCGGGAGCTTCCTTCCGGAACCGCTCCGGCGGCGGAGGAGCTTGAGCAGGGCGAACTTTTCTGAGTGCGCGGAGGACGTGATTTGCGGAGTCCGGAGGCGTTGTTTTAAAAGCGGATATTGATTTTTTCGGGATTGGGAGTATATTAAGTACCTGACTGTTGCAATTTAATATCGGTGTGCGCCGGCGGGGGGCCGGTGCTTCGGGGGTTAACTGGAGTTTAAAACGTTATGTCATTATTCAGCAGCGGCAAATATTCCACCTTGCGGATGCCGACCAGCGGGGAACGCCGGATGGTGATTCCGGACGGGTCCTGGGTGAAGTGCAAGAACTGCGGTCAGACGCTCTACACCGACCGCCTCTCCGACAATCTTCTAGTCTGCTGGTACTGCAACTCCCATCTGCCGATGGCGGCGCATGCGCGGATTGTTTCGCTGACCGATCCGGACAGCTTTGTGGAGCTGGATGCCAACCTCCGTTCGGTTGATTCGCTCGGGTTCACCGACAGCAAATCCTACTCTGACCGTCTGGCGGAAAGCGAGAAGAAGACCGGGCTGCACGATGCGATTGTCTGCGGTTCGGCCAAGCTGGACGGGCGGCCCTATTTTCTCGGGGTGATGGACTTCCGCTTCATGGGCGCTTCGATGGGTTCTGTCGTCGGGGAAAAAATCACCCGTCTGGTGGAGGCGGCGACCGCCGCCAAGCAGCCGGTGGTGATCGTGACCGCGTCGGGCGGCGCCCGGATGCAGGAGGGGATTCTCAGTTTGATGCAGATGGCGAAGACCTGCGGCGCACTGGAACGGCATGCCGAGGCCGGGCTGCCGTATTTTGCGATTCTGACCAATCCGACTTACGGCGGAGTGACCGCGTCCTTTGCCGCGATCGGGGATGTGATTCTGGCCGAACCCGGCGCCATGATTGGATTTGCCGGTCCGCGTGTGATTCAGGAGACCACCAACTCGAAGCTTCCGGAGGGGTTCCAGACTGCGGAATTCCTGCTGGAAAAAGGGCTGATCGACCGGGTGGTGGAGCGCAAAAATTTGCGCAAAGAACTTGGGATGCTGCTTGAAGTTTTCAGAAAATAGGATATAGTACTGTTACGATGTTTGTCGCCGGGCCGGACCCCGTGCGTTGTCAAAAGTGCCAACCGAGTCAGGTGGGGAACCAAGCAGCTCTACGCGATTTTTTGACAGGCCACGGGTCATCTGACCCGGCGACTCTTTTTTGGAACCGAATTCGTGTGGAAGAGAGGCGAGTATGACCAGAATCGACGGACGGGCTCCGGATGAGCTGCGCAAAATAGTGTTGACCCCGAATTTTCTGGCCCATCCGCTCGCATCCGTGCTGGTCGGCTGCGGAGGAACCCGGTGGGTCTGCGCGGTGTCGCTCGATCGGAAGGTCCCGCCGTGGATGAAGGCGCAGAAGGTGCCCGGTGGCTGGATCACCTGCGAGTACGGAATGCTGCCGGCCTCGACCC
>ERZ779869.2096-NODE-2096-length-17005-cov-7.604602_pt1 | contig 17005 bp, 17 predicted proteins | sample MGYA00511557_ERZ779869 | MGnify/ENA primary metagenome ERZ779869 (study PRJEB29588, sample SAMEA2154620) | human gut metagenome | biome: human gut; feature: human-associated habitat; material: faeces | place: Denmark | collected 2008/2010 ...
TTGTGTAACTTTATATATTTTCTTTCCTCCTTCTGTTTTATATGTAATTGTGTCACCTATGGCAAGCTTTTTTATATCTTTAAAAAAATTGTATTTATAACCTCTATTGTGAGCTGCTAAAACTACATTTCCATTTTCTTTGCTAGTTTGTTCAAAATGGCCTACTCCTCTTCTCAATACTTCTTTACTTGTTCCTTCAATAATAGGGGCATCTAAATATATTTTAGGAATAATTATCCTCCATTTGTTTTCTTTGTATTGATTTTCGGCAACTTTCTTTTGCTGTGTTATTTTTTCTTCAGAATTTGCTGTGCTTGGAATTTGTGCTGAAACTTCAGATACAATATTGGTTATGCTTTGCTCTTTGCTGGTTTTTACTTGATTTTTTGCTTCTTCCTTTGTGTTTTTTATAAATTTGCCACATATGAACATTGTTAAAATGAACATAACAATTGTTAGTACTACACATATAAATATCCTGTTTTTTTTACTATAAAACATACATATACTAATCCTCCTTTTTTAATTTATTTCTTTGGTTTGAATTGGATTTTGTCTAAGTGTTTGCTTTATGCATATTACAAGCACTTTTTCTTAAGATTTTTAATTTTTTGAAAATAATACATATATATAGCTTAATTTTGAAAGCAAATTTATATACATTTTATAGAAAGGGGAAATATTATGAATAATGACACACATGCTCAAGAAAACAGTGGAACTAACACAGTTTGGCAAATAGTTGGTAGATTAATTACAGCTGCAATAGTATTAGCCATTACTGCTTTCTTTACCCCAGGCTTTGCCATTAAAAACATCTGGACATTAGCTATAGCTGCTATTGTACTTACTGTTTTAGATTATTTAATAATTAAATTTACTGGTTTACATGCAAGTCCTTTTGGTAAAGGCTTTGTTGGTTTCATTCTTTCTGCTGTTATTCTTTATGTTACACAATATTTTGTAGCAGGATATTCAATTTCTTGGATGGCTGCAATAATAGGTGCTTTAATATATGGAATAGTAGATTATTTAATTCCTGGAAATCAAGAAATGTAAAAAAATACCGATATAGATTTGTTTTTCTATATCGGTATTTTTATTTAAAATATCGTTGTGTAGACCTTATTATTGAATTGCTCCTGTTAATCTGTTTAAATTCTCTACAAATGTTTCTAGTGAATATACCTTATCCTTTTGTAATTTTGCATAGAAGAAATTATTATTATCTGTTGTTGAATAAATACCTTCTAAAATACATGAAACAATTTCTTTTCCAGTTTCTAATTCCATTAATCCATATTTTTTATCACTGCAAACTACAATTGATTGTGGTATGTTTTCGTTTAATTTTGGAATAATTAAAGTGTAATTAATTTCTTCAGCTTTATTTTCAGGGTAACCAATTCCATCATATTTAATTTCACCTATTAAACTGCCATCTTCTTTAATAACTCCATATTTTTCTAATCTCTTTACTTTATATAATAAAGGATCATGACTTATAATTTCTAAGCTATCATATTGTAAATCAATATTTGCTATACCAGATTTAGTTATAACTCCATATTTCTTTTGAGTATCAGATACTATAAAGTTACCTTTGTATTCACAAAATTCAATTGAAGAATATTTGTTACCAATTACTTCATGACCATTTAAATCAATTACTCCAAATTTGTCATTTTCACTGATAATTAAATATCCATATGATAATGCTCTTAAGTTTTCTGGAGTTTCACTAAGAATAATGTCATTATCCTTAAAGCTGTCTACTCTTTGTTCTACCCAGTATTCTGGTGTTTCTAGAACAGTCTGGTTATTTGCTGCAGAATAATTCAAAATTACATTTAAAGCAAGAGGTAAATCATCTAATGCAATATAAATATTTCCTTCGTATTCTAGTATTGTATTATCTAAAACATAATATTCGTAGTCTGCCTTTGAATCCTCAGTTGTTTTATATATTTCCTTTGAATCAGCAAAGAATTGTACTATGTTCTTTTTAGTATTAACATATCCTTTATTCTTTCCTTCTTCTGCTACTTTATATTCTCCATTGTAATAATTATAGCCAAGCTTATTTGTTAGTGCCTTTATACCAACATATTTTTTGCCTTTGTCATCACTCATCATTTGTAAATCATTTAAGTCAACTTTTGCTCCATTTACTGCAACTGAATATTGCTTTACTTGATCTTGTGTAGATACATAAAGCATTATTAATCCAACAATCACACACAATATTATTGATATAATAAGTAATATTAAAATAACTTTTTGTGCCTGTGTTTTTTCAGTTTTTCCTTCATTTTTGTTGTTCCCTTGTAACAAATCCATAAAATATACCCCCTATTCTTTTGTGTAGCCGTACTTTTTGTAAAATTCATTTTTAAAATTTAATAAGTTATCATTTTCTATTTCTATTTTAACTCTTTCCATGAGTTTAGTCAAGAACCTTAGGTTATGAATTGATAATAATCTTACACCTAAAATTTCATTTGCCTTTATTAAGTGCCTAATATAAGCTCTAGTATAATTTTTGCAAGTATAGCAATCACATTCTTCATCTAATGGTCTCCAGTCTCTTTCATAAGTTGCATTTCTAACTACAACTTTTCCATTCCAAGTCATTGCTGTTCCATTTCTTGCAATTCTAGTTGGAAGCACACAGTCACACATATCTATTCCTGCAATTGCTGCTTCTATCAAATAATCAGGTGTTCCAACTCCCATCAAATACCTTGGTTTATCTTTTGGCATAAGTGGTGCTGTGTATTTTAATATTCTTAAAAAGTCTTCTTTAGGTTCTCCTACACTTATTCCTCCAACTGCGTAACCGGGGAAATCAAGTTGTATCAAATCTTCTGCTGATTTTTTCCTTAAATCCTCATAAAATCCACCTTGTATTATTCCAAATAATCCTTGGTCATCTCTTTTATGAGCTTCTTTACATCTTACAGCCCATCTAGTTGTTCTTTCCATTGATTTTTTTGTATATTCGTAAGTTGATGGATATGGACAACATTCATCAAAAGACATTATTATATCTGCACCTAAATTCTCTTCTATTTCCATTACCTTTTCTGGTGAGAAGAAATGTTTGCTTCCATCCAAGTGAGACTTAAATTCAACTCCGTCTTCAGAAATTGTTCTTAAATCACTTAAACTAAATACTTGGAAGCCTCCGCAGTCTGTTAGAATTGGTCTATCCCAATTCATGAATTTATGTAATCCTCCTGCCTCTTTTACAATCTTATCTCCTGGTCTTAAATATAAATGATACGTATTTGAAAGTATTATTTGTGCTTTTACCTCTTCTTTTAATTCTTCAGGTGTCATTGATTTTACTGTTGCTTGCGTTCCTACTGGCATAAATACAGGTGTTTCTATATCTCCATGTGGAGTATGTATTCTGCCCCTTCTAGCACCTGTACTCTTATCTTCGTGTAAAAGTTCATATGTTATTGCTGGCTTCATTATTTTTTCTCCTTATTATTTTTATATTTCTCTAACAAATCAACATCGCATCGCCGAATGAAAAAAATCTATACTTTTCTTCTACAGCTGTTTCATAGGCTTTCATTATAAAGTCTTTTCCTGCAAGTGTTGACACTAGCATTATTAATGTAGACTCTGGTAAATGGAAATTTGTTATTAGGTTATCTATGCATTTGAATTTATAACCTGGGTATATAAAAATACTTGTATCTCCTTCCATTTCCTTTAGCATTCCATTTTCATCTGCTACTGTTTCTAAAACCCTACAAGAAGTTGTTCCTACTGCAATTATTTTGTGTCCTGTTTTCTTTGCAGTATTTATTTTATCTACATCTTCTTGTTTTATATAAAAATGCTCTGTATGCATGTTGTGTTCTTCAATATTTTCAACTTTTACAGGTCTAAATGTTCCAATTCCTACATGTAAAGTTACATTTGCAATTATAATACCTTTTTCTTTTATTTGCTCTAATAATTCTGGTGTAAAATGTAAACCTGCTGTTGGAGCTGCTGCTGAGCCATCATATTTTGCATATACAGTTTGATATCTATCCTTATCTTTTAATTTTTCTGTTATATATGGTGGTAATGGCATTAAACCTATTTGGTCTAGTATTTCATTAAAAATTCCTTCATAATAAAATTTTACTTTTCTGTTTCCGTTATCTAGCATTTCTAATATTTCTGCTTGAAGTATTCCTTCTCCAAAACTAACTCTTACTCCAGCTTTTAACTTTTTGCCTGGTCTTACCATTACTTCCCACGTATCTTTTTCTAATTGTTTTAAAAGTAAAAATTCTACGTGTGCTGGTTCATGTTCATTTGTTTCGTTTATTTTTATTCCATAAAGTCTTGCTGGTATTACTTTTGTATTATTTATTACCAAGCAATCTCCTGGATTTAAATAATCTATTACATCTTTAAAAATTTTATGTTCTATTGTTTGTTTTTCCCTATTTAGTACCATTAATCTAGATTCATCCCTATTTTCTAATGGATGTTGCGCTATTAGTTCTTTTGGTAAATTATAATTAAAATCTGTTACTTTCATTATTATCCCTTCTATTTATTTTGCATGTATCTTTATACTGCTTCAATAATTACATTAAATAAATTTTTAATTTCTTCAAATAGGTTTTTAGGTTCTTCATTAAAGTCTATTTGTATTGCATATTTAAAATTATTTTCATGTATAGGTTTTAAAACAAATACTTTTTCGTTTAGTCCTACATATTGATTGCTTGTTTTATCCAATATTTTGCATCTCATATAGTCTTGATACCATTTTTTCAACCCTATTAAATCTTCTTCTGAATATCCATATTTTTCATAATTATGTAAATCAGCTGTATCATACCCATGTTCTTTAGCTGTTCTTTCTAAAGTATGTAAGAATTCATGCATAAAAACTTCTTCTGAAAATGTATTTATTCTGGAATTATATTCATGTACATAATTTGTATTATCACTTGCAAATCTTATATTAGAAAAACCTATTCCATATAAATCCATACTTCCGAAGCCCTACCCATTTATTTACAGGTATTTCTTCCTCATTATTTCCCATCTTTACAGCAATAAATATATAATCATAGCTATTGTCTAAAACAATATTTTCAATAATTTTATTTACATCATATGGGTCAAAATAATATCCATGTTCTTCGGAATAACAAATAGTTTTAAGAGGTTCATCAATGTTATAAATTTCATAATCGACGCTCATTTTCCCATCACTTAGTCTTTTACATGATGTTTTAAAGTCCTCCATATCGTTTTTTACTGTTTTAATTTCTTCTGAGGACATTGAAAAATTCATTCTTTTTCCTTCAATCTCTACATCAGTATTTTTGAAAATAAAACATGCCACATTCCATTTTGAGTCTTCTAAGTTTAGCCCTTTTTCTAGTTTGAAATCTGAAAACCAAGCAGTTCCTTGAGCAGTTCCAGTGTTTCCTCCTAGCCTAAATCCAATTTTAACAGTTGTTCTATTTTGTGAATTAAACATTATTTCTATTGGTTGCCAATCAGTTGTACCAGTGATACTTTTTGAAACTTCCGAAGCCTCTATTATAGAAATGCATGCTCCTCCATCAGTATTTTCTGCCAATGGAACTACATTATCTGTCTTTACCATACATGTTATTTTATATGGAGTATGTGGTTCTACTTCTATTTCTTTATAAAATGCAGCATCGTTTTGGGTTGGAGATACTATTTTATAGCTATCCGCCTCAGAATATTTTACAGTTTTATCTCTTTTAAATTCTGATATTCCAATATTTGTTTCAGCTTTTATAAATCCATTGAAATAGTTTAATTTATAGATTCCAAATAACACATATATTACAATTATCATAAATCCCATGAAAATCCATGATGAGATTTTACTTTTTTTCATTAGCATTCACCTTTTTTATTATTTTTTTTAATGCCTCTTGTCTTTCAAGTATTATTACATGCCCACAGCCTTTACATTTGAATTTAAAATCCACACCTATTCTTGTTATTTCCCATACTTTACTTCCACATGGGTGTGGTTTTTTAAATTCTACAATATCACCTATTTTATAATCCATATTCATTCCTTTTTGCAGTTCTTTAAATTAATTTAAAAATTTTTCTATTCTTTGCCTTATGCTATTTTCTTTTAATACCTGCATTATTTCATATAAGTCTGGAGTATTGCTCCTTCCAGTTAGTGCAACTCTTATTACTGTGCTTATATCTCCTACATGTCCCTTATATTTTTCTGGTTCTTGTTTGTATTGTTTTACCTCTCTTGCATACCCTTTTTCTTCAGCTAAATCTTTCATTTTGTCAAACCAAGTTTGTTTGTCATCATTAATATCAAAATGTTTTTCTAGATATGATTTTAATATATCTTTTATTTCAGCCAAATCATTTATTTTTTGGAATTCGTATGTACTATTGTTATTAAACTTCTCATCATACATATAAATAATTGAATTTTTTACATCTGACCATTTTGATATATCTTTTCTTGGTTTTACATTTCCTCTTTCAATGCCAAGTACTTTTAAAGAATATTCTTTATTGTCTAATAATTCTTTTAGTTCATTATCATATTTACATGCCCAATTATATGTCTCATCATAAATTTTTTGTGCATCAAATTTACAAATTACATTTTTAGAAACATCTAATAATTTTACCATATCGAATACTGCACCACTAACACTCATTTTGTTTAGTTGAAGCTCAAATTCATCAATTGATTTAGTTGGATTTGCTCTTCTCCATGGTTCGAATGTAGAATTTGCAATATTAAGTAAATATTCTACAACAGCTTCTTTTGGGATTCCTTCTTCACTATAATAACTTACTGCTGCTTCTGGGTCTTTTCTTTTACTTATTTTTCTTTTATTTCCATTTTCATCTTTCATAATTGTAGATGTATGAGCATATTTAGGTGGTTTGAATCCTAACGCATAAAATAGCTCTAAGTGTAATGGTAATGAAGATAACCACTCATCTCCTCTTATTACATGAGTTACTCTCATTAAATGGTCATCAACTGCATGTGCAAAGTGATATGTTGGAAGTCCATCAGCTTTTATTATTACTATGTCTTGGTCATTTTCTGGAAACTCTAATTTCCCTTTTATAACATCTTTGTGTTGTATTTTTCTATCTTCTCTTCCTTGAGATTTAAACCTTATAATAAATTTGTCTCCATTTTTAATTTTTTCAGCAACTTCATCAATTGGCATAGTTCTGCATTTTGCCCAAACTCCATAATAACCTGATCTTAATTTTGCTGCTTCTTGTTTTTCTCTAGTTTCATCTAATTCTTCTGGTGAGCAAAAGCATGGGTATGCTAGACCTTTTTCAATTAAACTTTTTGCAAAAGCTTGGTAAATATCTTTTCTAGCACTTTGCTTATAAGGTCCATAATTACCTTTTTCCTCTGTCTCAGAAATCATTCCTTCATCTGGTATTATTCCAAAATCAGCTAGTCCATTAACTATTTGTAAAATACCATTTTCAATTTCTCTTTTTTGATCTGTATCTTCAATTCTTAAAATAAAAACTCCATTAGATTGTTTTGCTAATTTTCTATCAACTACACTTCCAAAAAGCCCTCCAATATGAATAAAGCCTGTTGGACTTGGTGCAAATCTAGTAACCATGGCTCCTTCTGGTAAATCCCTTTCAGGATATTTTTCTTCATAATATTCAGTTGATTTTGCATTAGGAAAAATTAAATCTGCTAATTCTTTGTAATCCATAATAACTATCACATTCCTTTCATTTCTAGCTTTTATATTATACTATTAGATTGAAAAAATGTAAAGAAAAAAAAGATATTTTGTTAATTACAAAATATCTTTAAAATTTGTCAATTATTAATTTTTTTTATTTTTCTGATATTCCCATTTCTTCTATTTGGTTGGGATTTGGTGAGAAGGTTTTATCATTTATTATCTTACTTTTTAGTATATTCCATGCACTTTCTTGGCTAAAATTATTAACTGGCACACTTGGCTCTCTTAATAAACTCTTTTGTACATATGGCTCTAGCGCTGGAAATATTTTTGCAAAAAATAAATCATAATTAGCAAGTGAAAATGAATTTGTTTGTTTTTGTTCCAATACTGTTTTTCTTAGGAATGGCCACATACTCATAACCGTTTCACTTGAATGTTCTATTTCTAAATCTCCTTCTGTGTTTCTAATAAATGTAAATGGATAGTCAACTCCTCTTACTAATTGTTTTTGAAAATATCTTTTTCGTATTTCTTCTTTATTTACATTTTTATATTTATCATGTTGTGCTCTACCGTATTTTGCTTCTTGCTCAACATCCGTAGTTTTAAACTGAATTTCACAAATAGGCATATTCTTTCTTGCAATAGGGTCATTGTTTAAGTATTGGTCCATAAAACCTAATGCCCACTCAAAATTTTCTTGTAAATTTTCGTCAATTGTACCGCATTCTAATATTTCTTGCCTCAAAGTGGGATATCTTGGTACATGCTTAAAAATTTCACTTTTTTTAAAATGTATTTGTTCCGCTTTAGGCATATCTCTATACTCTGTTTTTAGTTCGTTGGTTTCAGCATCTAATATATGTTTTTCAAGCTCTGCAACTTCCGTCCCATCTAATTGATTTTTTATTGCACCTGTACAATGATGTGCAAAATAACCATTCGATTTATTGTGATTTTTTTGTTTAGCATATTTCCCCACAAATATATTATGGATTATAAGCATTAATATTTCTTTATCTCTTTCATTTTCAGTTACAATTTCAAAGCCAAAAACATCATCTAATGTCTTTCCGTCAGTATTTTTCAATGCACTATTTATGGCTTTTAATCTTGTTCTTAGTTTTGTTTTCCCAATTATTCCATTTGCTTCCAAATGAGTAATTGTATGGTTTAAAGCCTTCATAAACTCTATATATCCGGGTAGTGCCTCAGATATAAAATTTTTATATGCTTCTACCTGTTCTGCCTTATATTTCTCTTGCTTAATTGGAATGACTTTTAAATCTTCCTTAAAACTCATAGGAAAAACTCCTTTACTTTTTTCTTCTCAATATCATTCCATCTTTTGCTTCTTCTGGTAAAATCATTTTTACTTTTTGTCCTTCTTTACCTGGGTTTACATGGTCTATTTCCTCATCTGTCTCATAATCCCATAGTTTGTTTATAGTAAACTTTATTGGTTCTAGTTCTTCTGGTATAATTAGTTCTAATGTATCTCCTACATTTAGTCTATTTTTTATTTCAATTACATTCTTTCCATTATCAGATTGCAATACCTTTCCTCCAAATTCATAATTCGGATTATATTGTTTCCCTTCATATTCTTGGAAATCTTTATTGTTCTTATCATTAAAATAAAATGTTGTAAGTCCTCTTGTTTTTGTTTTTTCTAGTTCTTTTAAATATTTTGTATAATCATATTTTTCTATATTTTCATAACATTCATCAATAGCATGCCTATATGTATTTATAATTGTTGCTAAGTAGTATTCTGTTTTTAATCTTCCTTCTATTTTTAAGCTATCAATTCCCATTGTAATTAATTCAGGTAATTCTTTTATTAAGCACATATCTTTAGAAGACAATATGTATGTTCCATGGTTATCTTGTTCAACTGGCATCATAAGTCCTGGATTATTCTTTTCCTCTAGATATAAATTATATGCCCATCTACAGCTTTGAGCACAATCTCCTAAATTTGCTCCTCTTCCTGCTAAAAAGTCACTTAAATGGCATCTTCCAGAATATCCATAGCATATTGCTCCATGTACAAACATTTCTATCTCCAAATCACTTGGCTTATTTAGCATTATATCTTTTATTTCTTCTTTATTAAGTTCTCTAGCTAAAATTATTCTTTTAGCTCCATTATTATACCAGAATTTACAAGTATGGTAGCTTACTGTATTTGCTTGTGTACTTATATGTATTTCTAAATTAGGTGCGACTTCTTTTACTGTTTCAACTACTCCACCGTCTGATACAATTACTGCATCTGCCTTAATTTCATCTAATATTTTAACTTGTTTTTTAATTTCTTCATACATATTGTCTCTTGCATATATATTTAATGCCACATATACTTTTTTATTTATGCTATGAGCATATTCTATAATTTTAGCAAGTTCATCATCATTCATATCCACCCTTGTTCTTAAGGATAAATTGGATGTTCCAACATATATTGCATCTGCTCCATATCTAAATGCTGTTTTTGCTTTTTCAAATGAGCCCACTGGGGCTAATAGTTCTGGTTTTTTCATATTTATTTTCTCCTTGTAATTGTCAATCCATCTCCTATTTCTAAAAGTTCAGTTTCTAAATCTTCATTTTCTTCTAATTCTTTTAAATATTCCCTAAGTCCTCTTACTGCGGTTCTTTGTTTATGTTTATTATAATCACTTAAAGTATAACCTTTGTACAAAATGTTATCTGCAATAATTATGCCATTATCTGATAGCATTCTTATTGCTTCTTTTAGGAAAAACGGATATTTACCTTTTGCTGCATCTATAAAAATTGCATCATATTTTTCATTTAAAGTAGGTAATATTTCTACTGCATCTCCTGATATTATATTAATTTTTTGCTCTAATTTCAAGTCTTTTACATTTATTTTTGCTTCTGCTATTCGGTCTTCTTCTCTTTCAATCGTATCTATTCTACCGCCTTCTGCCAAATATTTAGAAAAACAAATAGCAGAATAGCCAACAGCAGTTCCTATTTCTAATATTTTATTTGGTTTTAATTCTTTTAGAACCTGTCCTACTACTTCTAATGTGTCATCCATTATTATTGGTATATGTTCATTCAAAGCTTTTTCTTTTATTTGTTCTATTGTTCTCATATTTTATCATCCTTTATACATATAGGGGTCGCCCTAGAGTGCGCCCCCTATATCTTGTTTGAATTTATAACTTTTACTCTTTTTTTGCTCTTGCTGCTAATCTTTCTCTTGTTTTTGTATCTAGTATTTTCTTTCTTAATCTTAAATTTTTAGGTGTTACTTCAACTAATTCGTCATCTGCAATAAATTCTATTGCTTTTTCAAGTGACATTTGCATTGGTGGTACAAGTCTTAATGCATCATCAGAACCAGATGCTCTTGTATTTGTTAAATGTTTTTCTTTACATACGTTTATAGAAATATCTTCGTTTCTTGCATTTAGTCCAACTATCATTCCTTCATATACTTCCACACCAGCACCTATAAATAAATCTCCTCTTTCTTGAGCATTGTATAATCCATATGTTACAGATATTCCTGGTTCAAATGCAACTAAAACTCCTCTTGTTCTTGAAGAAATATCTCCTTTATATGGTTCATATGAATCAAAAATGCTATTCATTGTGCCTTCACCTTTAGTATCTGTTAAAAATTCTGTTCTATAACCAATAATTCCTCTTGCTGGTATTTTAAACTCTATTTTTGTATGTCCTGCTTCTGCTGGTTCCATATTTATCATTTCGCCTTTACGTCTACCAAGTTTTTCAATAACAGTTCCTATAGAATCGTCTGGTACATTAACTACTAATTTTTCTATTGGTTCACATTTTACTCCGTCAATTTCTTTTATAATAACTTTTGGTCTTGAAACTAAAAGTTCAAATCCTTCTCTTCTCATAGTTTCAATTAATACTGACAAATGTAATTCTCCACGTCCGCAAACTTCAAAGCTATCTGCTGATTCTGTTTCTCTTACTCTTAAACTTACATTTCTTTCTAGTTCTTTAAATAGTCTATCACGAATATGTCTTGATGTAACAAATTCTCCTTCTTGTCCTGCTAAAGGTCCATTATTTACTGAGAATGTCATAGATACTGTTGGTTCATCTATATCTACAAATGGTATTTTTTCAATATTGTTTATATCGCATAAAGTGTCTCCAATATGAACTTCTGCCATTCCAGATACCTCTACAATATCTCCTGCTTGAGCTTCTTCAACTTCTATTTTCTTAAGTCCCGCATAAGTAAATAGTTTTGCAACTTTACCTTGTATATTTTTATCTGCCTTGCAAATCATAATTGGCATACCAGCTTTAATAGTACCTCTTTCAATTCTTCCTATTCCAATTCTTCCTAGATAGTCATCATAATCAATGTTAGATACTAACATTTGAACAGGTCCTTCTATTTCACAATTTGGTGCAGGTATTGTTTTTACTATTGTCTCAAATATACATTTTACATTATCAGATTCTTCATTTAAATCCATTTTTGCTATTCCATTTTTAGCAGATGCATATATAACTGGGAAATCTAATTGGTCATCATTTGCACCTAAATCTATAAATAGTTCTAAAACTTCGTCTACAACTTTTAATGGATTTGCACCTGGTCTATCAATTTTATTTATAACAACTATTGGTTTTAAATTCATAGCTAAAGACTTCTTTAAAACTTCTCTTGTTTGTGGCATTGCACCTTCAAAAGCATCTACTAAAAGTAAAACACCATCAACCATTTTTAGAACTCTTTCAACCTCTCCACCAAAATCAGCATGTCCAGGAGTATCAACAATGTTTATTTTTATATCATTGTACATAACAGATGTGTTCTTTGCAAGTATTGTTATTCCTCTTTCTTTTTCAATATCGTTTGAATCCATTACTCTTTCTTCTACTTGTTCATTACTTCTAAATGTACCACTTTGTCTAAGTAAGCTATCAACTAAAGTTGTTTTACCGTGGTCAACGTGTGCAATTATTGCAACATTTCTTATCTTTTCATTAATCATTTTGATTTTCCCCTTTTATATTATTAAATTTATTAAAACAACAATTTATTATACTCCATTTTATGGCTTTATGTCAAGAAGAATTTGACATTTTTTATAGAATTTGCTATAATGTAAGTGTCATAAATTTATATGGAGGTTATACTCATGAAAAAAGACAACAACACGAACAACTGGAACTCTTTCTCTCGGGGACTGTTTGTAGCCCTAGTCATGCTTGCCATTTTCTGTGGCATTTGTGCTATAGGTGCTGCTTTCAGCAACATTCCTTGGCTCCTGCTTTCTGGCGGGATTTGCATTCTTCTAAGTCTCGGCGCCATCATTTGGTTTTTGGGCTATTTGTCCCGAAGTGTCAAACATGTTCCTGACTACGATATCGATGATATCGAAATTGACGACAATGACTACGAAGAAGGAGACGACGATTTGGAGTATGGTTTAACCAATGAACCCAATGTGCAGGTTTTCAGGAAGCCCAATCCTCCGGTAAAAATCGTTGAAGACAAGCAGGAAGAACAGCCGGAAGAAAAGCCTCAGCAGAAACCTGTACCAGAGGCTAAAGCGGCAGCTCAGTCCCAAAAGCGAGCACAGCAAACACAATCACCGAAAAAGGATATCAGTCGCTTCAATATGTTCCCTGAGGAGAGTAAATCCAAAAAGTAGAAATCTCCACAAAACACCCAGTTAGGTGCCAACACCCAGTAGCATATGCTACTGGGTGTTGATTTTACATATCTCTTAGTCTAACAATTTCTTTTATTAAATCTTCTGTTAATTTCGAAACTACTTCTTTGTCATTTATTTTATCTTTGTATTCATCGTAATATATTGGTTTTCCTATATTTATAGTAACTTTACTAAAGGCTTTAAAATTCCCCTTTATTCCAACTGGAACTATTGGTACTCCTGCTTTTATTGCAATTGTCATTGGTCCATTTTTTACTGGTACTCCTCTTGCCAATCCGTTTCTTGTTCCTTCTGGGAAAATTAAAAGTAGTTCTTTATTTTTTAATATTTTTAGAGATGTTTTTATTGCGCTCAAGTCTGCACTATTTTGTTTTACTGGGTATACTCCAAAAATTTTCGCAAGCCATCTTAATGCTCTATGCTCAAATAGTTCTTCCTTTGCAAGCACGTTTATTCTTCTTTTTGCGTGTACAACAACTAATACCGCATCTAAAGCATGCACATGGTTTGGGCAAATTAAAGCAGCACCATCTTCAGGAATATTTTCCTTACCATTTATTTTTATTCTATATACAATTACTGACATAAGCCAGAAAAGTCCTTTTAAAAATTTTCTCATAACAGCCTCTCCTTCAAATATAATTCGTGTTATTTTTAGTTATATTTTTCTTTTATTATATCAATAATTTCTTCCACTACCTCATTTATTGCCTTATTCGTTGTATCTACTATAACACTATCTGGTGCAAGTTTTAAAGCCCCTATTGCTTTGGCTTTATCGTTTTTATCTCTCATTTCTATGTTGCTTTTTACTTCTTCAAAGCTCATATTTATTCCTTTTTCCTGCATTTCTTTATATCTTCTATTTGCTCTTTCTTCTAGTGAAGCTTCTAAATAAATCTTAACATCTGCGTTTGGAAAAACATATGTACAAATATCTCTTCCTTCCATTATCACATCTTTGCCTTCAGCTAATTTCCTTTGCAATTCTACCATTGCAAATCGAACTTCTTTTATTGACGATATTTGAGATACTATTTTTGTTACCTCTTTTGACCTAATTTCTTTTGTTACATTTTTCCCCTCTAAATATACTATGTCTCCATCTTTTGTATTATCTATAGTTAATTTTAAATTATTTGCAACATTAATTATTTTATCTTTCTCTTCTAGTTTTATTCCATCATTCAAGCATTTTAAAGCAACACATCTATATGTTATTCCTGTATCAATATTTGTTAATCCTAATTTATTTGCAATTATTTTTGTTACTGTACCTTTGCCACTTCCGGCTGGTCCATCAATTCCTACAACAAATGACATTCTATTTTTCTCCTTCCTCTGGTAATTGTATTCCCTTAGCAATTATTTCTATTGAATCTACATTCATAGCTGTTAGATTTTCAATTTCACGTTTAGTTTTTTTCTTAAAATCTGTTAAACCTTTTACTATATCATAACCATAGTTCACAATAACTTCCATATATACGCTTAAGCCTTCATCTGTTGTTTCAATTCTTGTTCTGCTAACCTTGTATATGAATTCAGCTTTCTCACTTAAATATTCTATAATTTGTTTAAATACAGTATCTGATATTGTATAATTTCCTAAATAGCTAAATGTAGGCCTTATGATTGATTTTTCTGCTATATATGGTTTATTATTTTTCCCCTTAGATTTAAATATTTGTAATGGGTCTAAAATATAACCTGAAAAATCTTTTTTTATTTCAAATGTTGGTACTGGAATTACATGTTTTCCTTCTACTCTTCTTGTTCTTCTTGCTTCTTCAATTTCTTCTTCTGTTGCCACATCTGAAATATTTATTATTTCTACAAATTCGTTTAGCCCTAAATTTGTTCTAATTTTTTCTACCATATTATCAGAAGTTCCAAGTATTAAAACGCTATCTGGTCTATATTTCATAAATGCTTTTTTTATTTCTAATGCATCTGCTTCATCTGTAAATAGTGCTTTTCTTATTGTTTCTATTTTTGTTGGAGCTTTTTTTGCAGACTCACCAGCAACTACCTTGGTATCGTTTATAAGCAATCCATCATCTATTATATATTTTATGTTTCTCTCAGCTGCAACCATTTGTGCCCTATAACTTTTACCTGTTCCAGATGGTCCTACAAATGCATATGTTTTTATTCTCGCTTCTATAAGTTTATCTATTATCATATTCATCACCTAAATAATTAATGAACAAATTATATCATTGAAAATAAAAAAAGTCGAGTTTTTACTCGACTTTTTTTATTTTATGATAACTCTTTTACTTTTACACTTCTTACATGATCTATTTTTTCCCATGTTGTGTTTGGTTTTATTAATGCTTTTATATTTATAAGTATCCATGAGCCTAAGAATAATGGGTAGCATAGTAGTCCTTTTAACATTGGTTTTATTTTTCTTTTATCCAATATCATTGCAAATGCTGCAGTAATTGGTGTTAATAGGAATGTTGCAAATACATATTTTCCAATATTCCATAATAATTCTGAACCTGTCATTCCATGTCCTGAGAATATGGCTACATTCAATAGTAGTAATGATAAAGTTATTACTAATAAAGGCATTCCCATTAGATAAAGTAATCCATCAAATGTAACTAATTTTTTATTTTTTATTGTATTTTTTGCTAATTTTTTTGTATATATTTTAAAACATTGGATATGTCCTACAGACCATCTCATTCTTTGTGACCAAGATTGTTTGAAATCTGTTGGTTGTTCATCATAAACCACTGCATCTGTTGCCCAACCTAATTTTCTTCCTTGGCACATATTGATTAATGAAAACTCTATATCTTCAGTTAAAGTTTGAGTATTCCATCCCTCTGGTTTTATAACATCAAACTTAACCATAAATCCTGTTCCATTTAGCAATGGTGAAAGTCCTACATTATATCTTGCTAAGTGGTAAAATCTGTGCATTGTCCAGTAGAACAATGCGTATCCTGCTGAAATCCAATTATCAGTAGGATTTTTTATATCTCTATATCCTTGAACAACTTCTTCACCTTGGCAAAGTTTTTTATTCATATTTTTTATAAAATCTGGCATTGCAATATTGTCTGCATCAAATACGCAAAAAGCATCATAATCAGCATTTTCTTCTATTTTTTGTTTTAAGAACCATTGCATTGCATATCCCTTTGTTTTTTTCGTAGCATCAAATCTTTCATATACAATTGCTCCTGCATCTTTTGCGATTTCTGCTGTATTATCTGTACAATTATCTGCAATAACATATATGTCCAATAATTCTTCTGGATAATCTTGAGCCTTTAAACTTTCTATTAAATTTGCAATAACAGCTGCTTCATTGTGTGCTGGTATTATAGCCATAAATTTGTGCTTTTTGTTTGTTTTTAAAGGTTTATCTTTAAATTTTATTAAAGCACATACACTAATTCCAATATTATAAATCCAAAAAACTGTTATAATAAATACTATTGCTTGTTGCAATACATTTAAATATTTCATTTTTTTCTCCTTCTACTTATTATATGTATTTTGTTTTAATTTAATGTCCGTTTTTTATTATACTATATT
>ERZ779869.2097-NODE-2097-length-17005-cov-4.074218_pt1 | contig 17005 bp, 18 predicted proteins | sample MGYA00511557_ERZ779869 | MGnify/ENA primary metagenome ERZ779869 (study PRJEB29588, sample SAMEA2154620) | human gut metagenome | biome: human gut; feature: human-associated habitat; material: faeces | place: Denmark | collected 2008/2010 ...
GCATTGTTTGGGTTGTCCATGTAGTAGGGCCGAAACTCTTGAAGAGGCTTCTATGGTGCATGGGTTTGATGTTCAATTGCTTATAGATAAGCTTAACGAAATTATGAAGTAATAACTAATTAATTTTGTTTCTTTAATTATAATCTATTTAATTTGACATTGTTTTAGCATAAAATTAAACTAATAATCACAAGGTTTTGGAAAACTAAAGATATGAAAAAAATGTTAAAAATATTTTTATCTATAGTAATCTGTGCTTTTGCTACAATCTTATTATCTGGTTGTGGCAAGGATTTTGTTTTGGTTGTTGGTGTTGATTTTTACCAGAACACTGTTTATGCAAATATAGGTGATGAAATTACACTTAAAAATAAAGTTTATCCAAGCAATGCAACAAACACTAAAGTTACCTATTGGAGTAGTAATAGCAGTGTTGCAGAAGTTGATGCAAATGGTAAAGTAACAGTTAAAGCCAAAGGTGAAGCCGTTATTGGTGTAAGGTCAGAAGATGGTGGTTATGAAGATTTTTGTACTATAATAACGCGTGTTGACCCAGATGAATTGCGATGGAATACTACGAGTGGCAGAATTAAAGCAGTTAGCGGAAATACAAAGTACAGTGGAGAAACTACACTTGCACGTGAGCAGATTGTTAAACTTGAAGTTCTATTCTTTAAAGATGGGTTAGAAGATGAAGAAATAACTAATAGAGACTTAACTTTTACATCTTCAAATGATAATGTGAAAGTAATTAATGCAAGCGAGGGAATTGTTAAGGCTGTTGATAATTCTGTTAGTAGTGAAGACAATGTTGCTGATGCCTATATTACGGCTACTGCCCAAACATCAAAAGGAGAAATTTCGGTAACTTGTAGAATTATAATTAATGACTATACTTCATTAGACAAATTGTTTGTTAACACAACAATTGGAGATAAGCCTGTTTTAAGTGGCAGAGATGGAAGCGAAATAATTTACCTAGATGAAGGCGATGAAATTGGAATTGAATATTGTGCTTACCTTTTAAGCGCTACCAATTTTGTTAAAACTGACTACGAAATGACCATTGAAAGCACCGATGAAAGTGTGTTTAAGGTAGTTGACCTTGAAAAAGCGCACGAAGATTACATTTTCACATTATTGCCACAGGCTGAAGGAAGTGCAACGCTTTATATTTCTACAACGTGTTTTAGTGACCAAGGTAAGCAGATAAGTTGTAGTATAAATGTTATTGTTCAGGCTGGCGTTTCTAGAATTGATGTTTCGGCAACTGACCGAAAAGAAGTTAATATTGCAGATAGCAACACAGAAATAGTTGTTGAAGATGAGATATTTACTTTGTCATTTGATTATTATTCTCTTGTTCAAGAGGAAGGCAAACCGGATACATACAAAAAAATACTTAACGCAAAGCGTACTGTTTACTACAATCCTCTTGATTCGGAAGTTAGTCAATATATTACAAACTATGGCGAAAACAAATTTAAGGTTTATGCGCTTCCAACCGACAGCAATAAGGTGTTTACTATAAGCGGATATGTCTACTCTTTGAACAACTATTCAAGAGAAGTAACCGATGATGATAAAATTAGTTTTGTTTATTCTTTCTACATTCGTAGTGAATTAACTGGAGTAGTTGTTTCTAACACTCCTAAGGTAGAAATAAAAGAAGGAGACCAAGTAATTGGTGTAACGCTTCCTACCGTTGGCCTGACAGATTTAACACTTAGCGTTGGAAATTCTATAACAGTGTATGCATATGGAATTGGTTATAATACAAACAGCCCAGAGGCAACTATTGTTAAGGCTGAAGTAGGCGATGCCTACAAAGACATAATTGAATGTGTTAACAGCATTGAAAACCGATATATGTTTACAATTAAAACAATTGATGATAGTACAAAACAGGGTGAGTGTATTATTACATTTACTGCCAGTGATGGAATTAACAGTTATTCTGTTGAAGTTTTGGTGCATGTAATTCCATCAATTTAATAATAAATTTATGTTTAATTTGCACAAATTTAATTTAGAACAAAAAAGTCCGTAATTTTATAAAATTAGGACTTTTTTTTGTTTGCCTATTGACAAATGGTAGGGTCTGTTATATAATATGCTCACGAAAAAAATAATATAATATTTCGGGGGGATATTTATTATGAAGAAGAGAATATTTTTAATTGTGTCTTCTGTTTTGTGTGCATTGCTAACATTATCGTTAGTAATTTATACAATTGTAGTTAGCACAAATGGAACAACTGGAACCAAACACAACGGTAACGACCCAGTTAATCCAGTAAATTATGAAAAAGGTAGTGGCACTAAGGAAGATCCTTATAACATTACTAATGTTTCTGATTTCCTAAATTTGGTTAAAGACAACAATGATTCTGATACCTATTATGTTCAAAGATGTGATTTAGATTTGTCTGAATATGAATCTTGGGCTCCTGTTGGTAATAGTACTAATTCATTTAAAGCTAACTATGATGGTAATGGTTTTGCCATTAAAAATATGAAGATTGTTATAACAAAAGAAAATTTGGCTAGCTACACTGAGAATGGAGTTATTTTAAGTGATGGCTCAGTTGCAAATGTTACTTTAATTGGATTTTTTGGTTACATTGATGGTGGAAGTGCTTCAACTTCTGTTAAAAATGTAAATTTGACTAATGTGACAATTAACACCGAAGCAATTGATGTTAAAGAGGTAAGAAATACAATAAACCTAGACCAAGTTTATGTGGGCTCACTTGCCGGTATGGTATTTAATTCAAATATTGAAAACTGTTCAGCAAATGTTTCTATTAAGTCTTCATTAAATTGTGACCGAGCAAACTATACAGCTGGTGTTGTTGCTGGTTTAATTGGTTATACTTGCGATGCAAATGTAACAAACTGTTCGGCTACAACTGATTTTGATGCACAAAACATTGGTTCTAAATATAAAGTTGATGCAACTACAAATACTTTAAATTACGGTGATTTTGGATATAACTTTGCTGGTTTAGTTGGTATTGTTCAAAATACAAACATTACAACTGGTACGGTTAGCATGAAGGCGATAGTTAAGAACTATCCTTACACAAGAGTGAATGGTATTGCTTATTTTGTTTCTGAAAAATCTGAAATTAATAACGTTGAAGTAAAATCATTTGTTGTTGATGTAATAAGAGAAATTGTTGATAGTACCTTATGTGTAAGAGTTTCTGGTGCTTGCGATACACTTGGCTCTGAAGCAAAACTAGTTAATTGCAATATTGCAGGCGCTCAAGTTAATGGTACTGGAACCTGCCAAGTTGCTGGTCTTGTTAACTTTAACTATGGTACAATTCAAAATTGTTATGTTTCTGGTAACTTAAGCGGTTCTTATGTTGGTGGTGCTTGTTATGAAAACCGTGGTGCAATAACTTATACTTCTTCAATAAAAGAAACTGCAATTGATGTTGTAATTAAGGCACAATTATATGCTGGTGGACTTGTTGTTGAAAATTATGGTGTAATTATGGGTGCACCTACATTAACAACTATTAAATCAATTATAACTTGGGTTCCTGTAGATGTATATTTCTATGACTTTGATATTGATAACGACTATATGTTCTCAGGTGTTGTTGTTGTAAACTATGGTGCAATAATTGAAAACATTAGAACTTTAACAAACCTACTTGATGTTGTAAATGGTGCTGGTGTTATTGGATATGCTGAAAAAAGCCCAAGCACAACCAGTGCAAATGTGTTAAAAAATGTCCAAGTGAACGTTGTATTCAGAACACTTAAAGTTGAAAATGGCAAAAACTACAGTGGTAAAACAAATGTTATTGGCGGTATTATTGGCTTTGCTGATTACAAGGTTGAAATGACTGATGTTTATGGCAATGTTACCGTTAACTACAAAGACAAAATTGCAAGCGGTGCCGAGTATAGCTTAAAATACTTTGGAGGAGTTGTTGGTTTGCTTAATGCTGAAGTTGATTGTGCTAAAAACACAAGTTCAAGCAAAAACTGGTTAAATATTGATGTCTATACAAATTGTGCAACAAGTGGTTACGGAATTACCAAAACTTATGGTGCTACCACTGCTAGCGGATATATGTACAACTCTAGTTTAATTAACTTTACATATAAAGCTGAAATTGCTTAATGCAATAAAAAACATATACAAAGGAGTACTTAAATTATTAAGTATTCCTTTTTTTGTTTGACAAATATTTATAAAATATTTAAACTTATATTGTAACATACTATAAGTAAGGAATTATATGGAAAAAAAGAAAAAGAAGGGTGGAATTGGTATACTAGGCAAGGTGCTAATTATTTTAGCATCTGTAGTTGTGGTTTTGTTTATAACCATTTTTGCCATAAGAATTGCAGACAAGTCTATTGTAAAAGCAATTTCTATTGAGGGGGCGTACAAAGAACTTTATCTTGGAAATCCAGAATTTTCTAGTGTTGAATATGACATTACCGTGTATCCTGAAACAGCAACAAATAAAAATTTTATTGCAGTTAGTTCTGATACTTCTGTTGCCACTGCTGAAGTTGGCGATGGCAAAATTAAAATAACAGCAGTAGGTGAAGGTTCTTGTAAAATTACCGTTCAAAGTTTGGCAAAATCTTCTTTGGTAGATAGTTGTGATATTGTTGTAAATAGTATAGAAGTTCAGGATTTGCAGTTTGTTGACCCTAAAAACAACAATGAGGTTATTAAAACTATTGGTTTGCAAAAAGATGGACTAGAACATGAAGTTTACTTTTCGCTAGACCCGGTTGATGCAAATATGGACAAACTTACAATTTCGTATGATGATAAATGTTTAGATGAAGTAAAAATTGACTACGAAAAGAAATGTCTAGTTATTGTTCCAAAAACTGAAATTGTTAATACAGTAACTAATGTTTACATAGAGAGTAACCAGGTTACCGATATTGGTGTTGTGCCATCAAAATATGTACAATTAACAATTAAACTCCTTGAAAGGGAAGCATACTTAAAGTTTTCATTTAATTATAGTCTTAATAAAGAGTTTAGTGATTCTCATAATGGGTTTGTATATCTAGACCCGTTAGCACAAAAACAAGCAAATTCCTTTTATATTAAACCAGATATTTGTTATGATAAAGACCTAACCGATATTGGTACTTATAAAATGGAAGATTATCAGGTTTATATAGGAGATGAGTTGTTCTTTGATTTTGATTCAGAGATAGAAAAAGCTCAAAACGGATTATTTACTATTGAAAAAATTATAGACCATAATTGCTATTTAGTATCTGTTACCGATGAATTTACAAATGGTAGTTATAAATTATGGTTCAAGCATAGATATACAGGTGCGGAAGGTCATATTGAAATTATTTATGCCGACCAAACCCAATTTACCGGAAGTAATCAACAATTAACGCTAAAAACAAATTATAATGTTGGTGAAGATGTTAAGCAGGGTGCTCTGTTTGCTGTAAATGAATCTCAGGGTATATATGCTGTTACAAACAACTCTTATTTAAAACTTGTAACGTCGTTTGATGTTGCAATAAACTCATCTATTGGTGAATTCTACATTGTAAATGGTGTAGATGAAGGTAATGGGGTTACTTCATTTACCAATGCTGAAGGTGATGAAATTAAATTAATTCAAAGCGGAAGAAATTTGTGGTTAGAAGCAAAAGCCAGCCATAAAACTAAAAATAACGTAGTTAATGTAACTATTGGCTTTACATTAAAATATTGGGACGACCGTTTCTCTGCAAATTTTAACTCGCTTGCTCCAAGGTCGTTTAAATTTGTGATAGAAGACATTAGTTTAGTTGGTATTGCTAATAGAATTGATATTAGCGGAAAAGGTGAACTTAACTCAGTATCAATTACCGTAGTAAGTACATTAAAAGGCTATGCTTCTAACAATGAAACTGGTGAAGAACAAACAATTGTAATTGACAAAAGTTATTTTAACCCAGATGATGCCTATGCAGTTGTAGCCGAAGAAGACCAAGATGCTGTTTATGTAAGCAATGCTAAATATGTAGATTCTGCGCCAGGCTCGTGGACATTTACAATTTACATAAAAGAAGGATTGGAAGAATATAATAGTGTATACGTCGTTGAAATAAGATATGGAAATTTAAGTATGCCATTATATTTGCATTTAGTGTAGGACTATAATGGAAAATGAATTTTTATATGGCAATTGTAAAAAAGTTGACCTTCATGGTATGACCAAAGAAGAAGCACGTGCAGAAATTTTGTATCAACTGGAAAGTGTAGATAATATTGATGGATTAATTTTTGTGCATGGCTATCATGGTGGAAAAGTTCTTAAAGACCTTGTAAGAAATGAAATTAAGCATTACCGAATTGCAGAGAAGGTTTTTGTTAACGCAAGTGCTACGGCATATAGGCTTAAAAAAGTTTAAGTTTTTTTATAAAAGTATTGAAAACAATATTATTCTGTGATATAATCTCTTTGTAAAAATTTCAAGGGGGAAGAAATTTTATGGTATCTAAAAAAGTTTTATTAGGAAGTATAATTACTGTTCTTATTTGTTTGGCTTTAGGTGTTACTTGTGCAATAATCCGTAGTTTTGATGTTGTGTCTGTAATTCTACTTGCAGTTGTTATTGTACTTAGCATAGTAATTTCTATAACAGCATGGAGAGAACAAGTTAACAAAAAGAGTGATGAAGAATTTAATGATAAATAAATAATAGTTATCTTATTTGGGTAAAAATTATTTTTTAGTACTAAATTTTTTTGAAGTGGCAATAATGTCTTTATAAGGAGAAACTTATGGAGAAAAAAACTATTGCCACTTCAATTTTTTGTGTATTAATTTTAATTTTTATTGTAAGCATTGGTGCTACTTTATCCGCATTTAAAATAAATAAGGACAAGGTAGAAGTTACATCTATTATAGTTGAAGCAGAAGAAGGAATATCTATTTTAGATAAAAAAGGTGCTAAGTTAACTAGCTTAGATGTTAAATCTGGCAACGTTGGCATAAGACCTGCTACTGGTGAAGAAGATGGCGATACTGGAATTCCATCTACTATTAATGATGCTGTTGGTACTGAAGGTGCTTACGCAACATTTTATGTTACAACTGATAGTGATTTTGAAATTGTGCTTCACGGCTGTACTTTAACTAAAGGTAGCGAAGATAATTTGGATAATGTTAAAATTGCCATAATGGATGATAGTTCTAGCACGGTTAGTGGCACTGAAATGGGTGCAGTACTTGTTTCCAAGTCGGCTTGTAAAAACAAAGAATTTTCAGTTGTTGTTTGGCTTGATGCAGATACAACAAAAACTGTTGCCGGGGCAAAAATATTAATAACTTTGGGTGTGCGTAAAAAGTAATAAAAGAGTAAAAAAATAAGCATAATAAGGCTGTGAAAGTTAATAGATACAAATCTGTTGCACTTTTAACAGCTTTTTCTTTTTTAGGAAAAATTGTAGGTGCATTTTACAAAATTGTTCTTATAGCAATTGTTGGGGCAGTTGGTATTGGGTATTACCAACTTGCTTTTCCTGTATTTGTGTTTTTGTTTACATTTGTAAGCAGTGGAATGAGTACTAGTTTGACTGTTATGATAGCAGAAAATAAAATAGACAAAAACAAATCATATTCTATTTTTAGGTATGCTAATAAGGTTGTTTTATTTTGGTCTGTGGTGTCGGGAATAGTACTTGTTATAATTGCGCCATACTTGGCAAGATTTCAGGGAAATAAAATTATTACACCTATATATTATGTGGTTGCAGTTGCAAGTTTAGGTGTTAATATTTTAAACAATTTTAAAGCATACCTAAGAGGTAGAGAAAATACTGGAAGTTATATAGTTGCAGATACAATTGAGCAAATTGCCAAATTTATCTTCTCAGTTTTATTTGCATTATTGCTCATAAATCAAGGTGTTATTATTGCTTGCATTGGAATTTTTGCAGGCATTGGGCTTAGTTGTTTTGTTACAATTTTCTATTTATATATTTTTGTATTTGCAAAAGAGTGTAAAAATGTTTCAATTATAAAATTAGACAAGCAAGAAAAGAGTAAATTAATAAACTTTACACTGCTTGCAATGATTACAACTTTAATTTTCCCTGCCGTACAATTTATTGATTCAGTAATTATTGTAAACCTTTTGCAACGAGCAGGAGAGTCAAGTATTGGTGCAACAATTTTATTTGGACTTAGCAAGGGTACGGTTTCTGCTTTGTTAAATATAGTAAATTGTATTTTAATTCCTATTGAATTTTTATTTTTGCCAAACCTGGTAGAATTGTCTTGTTGTCAGCAACAGAAGGAAAGCAGTAGAAAAGTAATTGACATTGTTTTAATGGTTACAGTGCCAATTGCAAGTGGATTTTTTTTCTTTTCTAATGAAGTTATAACTTTGCTTTACTCAAGGACCTTTACGGCTGAAGAAATTTTAGTTGCAGGAAAATTGCTTAAAATTGGGTCATTGGGGCTGATTTTCTCTTCAGTTGCATCTATGCAAAATATTATTTTTCAGGGAATAAGAAAGTTGCAATATTCCATTTATTCTTTGCTTGTTGCATCGGTGTCTAAACTTGTATTTGAAGTGTTTTTAATTGGCAGATTATCTATTTACGCAACTGAACTATCAGGTATCTTATTTTACTTGGTTTTGGCTCTCTTTAATTTTATATTTCTTTATAAAGAAAAGTTTGAAGTATCTAGTCCAATTAAAATTCCAATTATTGGCGTAGGTATATTATTTGGAGTGGTTGCAAGGTTATTATATTCTTTTTGGTCGGCAGGCGTTTATTCTGCACTTAAGTTTGTAGTTTCTGTTGTAATAGTCTTTATTTCGTTTGTTTTAGTTATTGGTGGAATTGGTTTTCTTTATAAGACAAAAGAAGGAAAGAGAAAAAAAGCCCAAATTTAAGTCTTTTTGTATAAAATTTAATTGGTTGGAAATTATTCTTTTATAAGGAGAATTATTATGAATAAAAACGATTTAATTAAAGGAATTTCAGAAAAATCTAGTTTAACACAAAAGGAAGCAAAAGAAGCACTATTTGCGATTGCTGGACTTATTAAAGAAAGTTTATCTAAGGGTGATGAAGTAAAACTTACCGGCTTTGGAAAGTTTGAAGTTAAACAAAGAAGTAAACGCACAACAATTAATCCACAAACCAAGCAAAAAATTATTATTCCTGCAACTCGTGTTGCTTCTTTTAAGGCAGGAAAGGAACTTAAACAAGCAGTAACAAAATAGCATTTGACTTATTTTGACCTTAAAAAATGATTAACAATCTATTGTGTTTGTTCAATTATTGTAGTATCATATTTTATATGAATAAGAACGAGCAGATTAAAAAATTATTTTCTAAAAAGGTACTGTGTTTAGCACCAATGGCGGGTTATACCGACATTGGTTTTCGCTATTTATGTAAAAAATACGGTGCTGATTTAGTCTTTACCGAAATGATTAGTGCAAAGGCAATTTGCCATAATAGTAAGCGAACTTTTGATATGATGCAGATTACTGAATTTGAAAAGCCAGTTGTCTTACAACTTTTTGGACATAACCCAGAAGATTTTAAACAAGCACTTTTAAATGAGCATACTTTTAAATTTGACTTTATTGATATTAATATGGGGTGTCCTGCACCTAAAATTTTTAAAAATGGAGATGGCTCAGCTCTTTTAGAAGATATTAACACAGCAAAAAGCATTATTGAAGCAGTTGTGAGTAGTACTGACAAGCCAGTTTCAGTTAAGTTCAGAAGTGGTGTAACCGAAGATAAAATTATTGCGGTGGAATTTGCAAAGATGTGCGAACAGGCTGGAGCTTCTTTTATTACAATTCACCCAAGGACAAGAAACCAAGGCTATGCGGGGGAGTCTGATTGGGAAATAGTTAAGGAAGTTGTTAATGCAGTTAATATTCCCGTAGTTGCAAGTGGAGACTGCTTGACTTACCTTGACTTTAAATATTTAACTGAAAATTGTGGTGCAAGTGGAGTTATGATTGGCAGGGGGGCTATGGGCAAGCCTGAAATTTTTTGGCAAATAAAAAATTGCACCATGGATGGTGTTTCAAATAAAGAAAAGAAAGAACAAATTTTAACGCACATTAGTATATTGTCTAGTCATTTTAATGAAAAATTTGTATCGGCAACTATTAAAAAGCATATTGCTTGTTATCTTAAAAAACTTAAAGTTAGTTCAGCAACTATTGTAGAAGCCTTGAAACTGGATTCTGTGGCAGAAATAGTTGAATTTATTCAAAATATTAAAATTTAAACATATATTATTAATTTGACAACTATATAAAAATAATGTTAAAATTAAAGGGATAAAATAAAAAGGAGTAGTCTTTTTATGGATAAAAAAACCTTTAAAGATATTGATGTTGCCGGAAAAAAAGTTTTGGTTAGAGTAGACTTTAATGTTCCGGTTGATGATAAAAATAATATAATTGATGATACCAGAATTGTTGCTGCAATTCCCACAATAAAATACCTTATAAATAATAATGCAAAAATTATTCTTTGCTCGCATTTTGGAAGACCAAATGGTGTATACAACGAAAATCTTTCAATGAAAATTGTTCTCCCTACATTAAATAGATTGTTAGGTCAAGAAGTTAAAATGGCTACCGATGTTGTTGGTGAATCGGCGAAAAACTTGGCATCTTCGCTTAAAGAAGGTGAGGTAATGCTACTTGAAAATGTAAGATTTCATAAAGAAGAAGAAGAAAATGACGAAGCATTTTCTAAACAGCTTGCTTCACTTGCCGATATATTTGTTCTTGATGCGTTTGGCACTGCACATCGTGCACATGCATCTACGGCAGGAGTTGCGAGGTATATTCCCGCAGTTGCAGGCTTTTTAGTTACTAAAGAAGTTACCGAGATTGAAAAGGTAACAAAAAATCCTGAACGACCTTGTGTTGTGATTTTTGGTGGCAAAAAGGTTTCAGATAAAATTGGTGTTATCTCTGCATTTATGGATAAAGCCAATACCATTTTAATTGGTGGAGCAATGGCGTTTACTTTTATTGTTGCTCAGGGTGGAGAAATTGGTTTAAGTAGGTATGAAAAAGATAAAATTGATGTTGCAAAACAAATTTTGGAACTAGCAGATAAGAAGAATGTTAAAATCCTGTTACCAGTGGATGTAGTTGTAACCAAAGAATTTACACCTAACGCAAGAACAAAAGTCGTTAAGGCAAATAAAATTCCTGCTGATTGCCAGAGTATGGACATTGGTCCTAAGACAAGGAAACTTTTTGCAAGCGAAATAAAAAATGCAAAGACTGTTGTATGGAATGGACCACTTGGTGTTTATGAATTTAAAAAATTTAAGAAAGGCACAATAGCAATAGCAAAGGCAATTGCAAAAAGTGGTGCAATAAGTATAGTTGGTGGTGGAGATAGTGCCGCTGCTGTAAAAGAGTCTGGCTATGCTGATAAAATTACTCATATTTCTACTGGTGGTGGTGCAACACTTGAGTTTTTGGAAGGTAAAACACTTCCGGGAATTGCGATGCTTAATGATAAATAAAATATAAAGAGGGTTAATATGAAAAGATATTTGATTGCCGGCAATTTTAAAATGAATAAAACAATTTCTGAAACCGCTGAGTATGTTAATGAATTATTAAAATTAGTTCCTAAAACAAAAAACGATGTTGTAATTTGTCCGCAGTACCTTGCACTTGAACAAAGTGTAAAATTAACAGAAGGCTCAGTGGTTAAAGTTGGTGCTCAAAATATGCATTGGGAGCAAAACGGTGTTTATACTGGCGAAATTAGTGCTGAGATGCTAAAAGAAATTGGTGTTCAATATGTTATTATTGGGCATAGCTCTAGGAGAGAAAATGACAACGAGACTGATGACAAGGTAAACAAAAAACTTATAAAAGCACTAGAAGTTGGACTTATTCCTATTTTATGCGTTGGCGAAACAAAAAAGGAGCGAGCACAAAATCGCACCTATCGTGTACTTAAAAAACAATTGTTACTAGATTTTGATGGTATAACTAATCCTGAAAGAGTCGTTGTTGCGTATGAACCTCTGTGGGCGATTAGTGATGGTAAAACGCCAGCACCTACCCCAACAGGTGCAGAAATATCTGCAGTAAATAGTGGCATAAAACGTGTTTTAAGGCAGATGTATGGTGCTGAAGTTGTTAAAAAAATGCGAATTTTATATGGCGGAAGTGTTAGTCCATCAAATGCTGCTCAAATTATGGCAGAGCGAAGTGTAAATGGTGTTCTAGTTGGTGGTGCTTGCTTAAATGCTGAAAAGTTTGCAAGTATTGTAAAATCTATAATGAAATAAAACTTTTAATTGCGGGCTTTTTATATATAACTATTGAAATGTTTAAAATTTTATGTTATAATTGTCCATGTAATTGGGGGACATTATGCATAATTTTCTTGGCGTTTTAAAAATGCTGTATTTTGTGCTAAAACAAAACGATGCAGAAAAAAACGAAACTATTTTAGGTATTGCTATTATGGCAATTGTTGGTTGTATTTTGTTATTTGATTTATTTAATAAATCGACTTTTGCTCCTAATAAGTTGTATAGAAAAATATTATTATTTTTTGCTTTTCTTGCCGTTTTTGTTTTTCTTGTTATGTACATAATTAAAATTTTAAGATAACAGTAATTAATATTTTGAAAGTAAATATTTAATTATAGAACAATTATTCTTGAAATTTGTGGAGGTTAAAATGAATTCTAGTTTATTTAGTTTATTAGCAGATAGTGCTGAAAAGGCAAGACCAGATTGGGTAGTTAAATCGTTCCCAATTATTAAATTGGTTTTAGTTTGTTTAATTTTGGTTTGTTCAATTTTTATGATCATTGCGGTGGTTTGTCAAGATGGTAATACAAATGGAATGACTGGTATTACTGCAGATACTAGTGACACTTTTTACAATCGTAATAAGGGTCAATCTATGCAAGGCAAAATTAAGAAGTGGATGGTAATTGATGCGATTGCTATTGTAGTTCTTTGTATTGCTTATTTAATTTTAAACACTATTTATTCTGGCGGATTGGTTTAATAAATTTGTATTTTATGCACCTAAACTTAAGTTTAGGTGTTTTTTTTGTATAAAAATTATTATTTTTTAGCAAAATAATAGAAAAAAAGGAGTGGTATATTAAAATGGCAATTGTAACCCTTATTGCAACTATAATTACAATAGTTGGTGCATGTAATTGGTTTTTGGTTGGAGTATTTACTTTTAACCTTATAACTTGGATTTTTGGTGCAGGCGTGTTTGCAAGAATAATTTATGCAATAGTTGGCATTGCTGGCTTTTGGCTGATATTTATTCTTATTAAATACAAAGGCAAACTTGTTGCAGACAAACCCCAAAATGCAGAAACAAAATAGGGCGATTGCCCTATTTTTTATTATTTTATTTTGATATGATTAATGTTTGTGATAAAATAATAATGGATTTTACAAAGGCGGAGTGGTTATGGAAATTGGGTTTGACAACAACAAGTATTTACTTTTAGAGCGAAAACAAATTTTAAATCGTGTTAAAAAATTTGACAAAAAACTATATATTGAAGTTGGTGGTAAGATATTTGATGATTTGCATGCTTCTAGAATTTTGCCAGGGTTTGAACCCGATGACAAAGTTAAAGTTCTTGAATCATTAAAAGATAAACTAGAAGTAATTTTGTGTATATCTGCCAAACACTTGCAACTTGGTAAACGCAGGGGAGATTATGGTATTACTTACGGTGAAGAAACTATAAGAATTATGAAAGAATTAAGAAATCGTGATATTGTGGTTTCAAATATTGTTATTACACTTTATGAAGGCGAACCAGAAGCAGATAAGTTTAAAAGTAAACTTGTAAGTATGGGAGAAACAGTTTATGTGCATAGTGTAATTAAAGGATATCCCGATGACTTAGATTATGTTGTATCTAAAGATGGGTATGGTAAAAATGAGTACATAAAAACCACAAAACCCATTGTTGTTGTCGCTGCACCGGGTCCATGTTCTGGTAAACTTGCAACTTGTTTAACGCAACTTTATCATGAATATCAAATGGGCAACAATGCTGGTTATGCCAAATATGAATCCTTTCCCGTTTGGAACTTACCGCTTAATCATCCTGTTAATATTGCATATGAATCGGCAACAGCAGATCTATTTGATGTAAATGTTATAGATCCATTTCACAAAAAGGCTTATGGTATTGATGTTGTTAATTATAATCGCGATGTAGAAGCATTTCCTGTTTTAAACGAAATTTTAAGACGCATTATGGGTAAGTCTTGCTATAATAGTCCTACAGATATGGGAATTAATATGATAGGAATGGCAATTTCAGATGACAAAGTTGTTTGGAATGCGGGAGTTGATGAAATTAACCGCAGATACGAAAAGGGGTTGAGTGAATTTAAAAATTATAAAGATTATGATAAAATTATGGCAAGACTAAAAGAATTAAAAGACAGTGTGCACAAAAAATAATTTTTGTTATATAAGTGTCATTGTAAAAATATCAAAATAAAAAGGACTTTATTAAATGTAATAAAGTCCTTTTATTTTAAAATATAGAGCAAAAATTAATTATTTAACAATTTGTTAATAAATTTGTCAACTTTGTTAATAAAAGCCTTTTGGCTTCCGTTGTTTAATATGTAATAGTCTGCGTGAGCAATTGGACCGCCTTGTTCTAGTTTTTCAATCTGAGCATAATCTCGTGTTAAAACTTCTTCTTTGGTTAGTGGTCTAAAATCGCGTTTGCTTAATCTTTTGATGCGATTTTTTCGGTTTGTTACTATTGCTAAAATTTCTAGTTGATCGCCATATTTTTCTTTTAGATATTTATATTCAGACCATGCGTACAAACTTTCTAGTACGACATTGTTTTTCTTAACGGCTTCGCTAATGTCTGGTTCAATCAATTTTGCATAAATAGAAAGGTCGCCACTTTTACGCAAATCTTCTCTAACTATTCTTTCATTTTCAAGATTTATTTCTAGTCCGCGTTTTTTCATTTCTTTAAATGTTACATCACCAAAGTAAATTCTTTTAAACCCGGCATTAACAAATTGTTCGGTTGCAACAGATTTTCCTGCTCCACAACAGCCAACAACGGCAATTATTTTATTTCCCATATTGATTTCTCCTACTATGAATTATAAATCAATAAAATAAACATTTCAACCTTTTGATAATAATTTGCTAAAATTTAGACAAAATGTTATAATAATTAAAATAATGTTTAGGAGTTTTTATGATAATAACGATTACAGGAATGCCATGCTCAGGTAAAACAAGTATTGTTAACTATTTGAAAGAAAACTATGGCTTTAAGGTTATTTCGGTATCTAAAATATTTAGAGAAGAAGCAGAAAGAAAAGGATTAGATGTTGTTGAAATGAACAAAGTTTTAGATACTGGCGGTATAACTCAGTTGGATAGGGAAATGGATGAATTAAGCGTAAAACTAGGCAAGGAATATGATGGACAAAGAGTAATCTTTGATTCCAGACTGGCTTGGCACTTTGTTCCAAGGAGTTTTAAGGTCTTTTTAAAATTAAGACCAGAAGTTATGATAGAACGATTAAAAAATTCAGATAGAAATGAAAAAGAAAAAAATGCAGGTACAACAGATAATGGTCTTTTGGAAAGATTTGAAATAGAAAATAAACGATTTGCTAATATGTACAATGTGAATATTAAAGATGAGTCTAATTACGATTTTGTGTTAGATAATTCCGATATGAGCATTGAAGAAGGAGCTGAAATAATTTATAAAAAATATTTAGACTTTATTTCAAAATAAAAGTAAAACTATTTATTAAACCATCATAATATAATACTATTAAAGGAGTAGTGTTGTATGAGTGATGGTTTTTCTTATTCTAGTTATATTATTAGCAAATCTAAATTAATACATAATGTTAAAACTATTAGGTCGTATTTAAAACAAGGCACAAAACTATGTGCAGTTGTTAAGTCTGATGCATATGGTGTAGGTGCAAAGCAAGTGGCAAAAATAATTGAACCACTAGTAGAAGAATTTGCTGTTGCAAACCTAAAAGAGGGTATTATACTTAGAAAAGTTATAAAAGACAAGCCGATTATTGTTTTACCACCGACAAATATTAATAAACTAGCATATTATTCCAAATATAATTTGACTGCCGTTGTATCATCTTTGACTGATGCCAATTATATAACACAGAAGGCAATTAGTCCTATAGATATACAAATTAAAGTTGATAGTGGAATGCATAGATTTGGTTTTGATTATTGTGAAGATATGATAAAGTCTGTTGAAATGTTAAAATCAAACTCACAAATTAACATTGTTGGGATATATTCCCATCTTGCAACCAAAGAAAATAATGTTGAATATATGATTAAGCAACTTGGCAAATTTTCAAGTTTTATTTCTCAAATGCCTCTAGAAAACAAAGACAAAATTGATATTCATATTTCTAACTCAAATGCACTGCTTTTGCATCCAGATTTTAATTTTACTATGGTTAGGTCAGGTTTTGCCCTTTATGGAATGGAAAATAAATATGGACTTAAGCCTGTTGTCGAAATTAAATCTAAATTAGTTAACATTAAAATGGTAAAAAAGGGAGAATACATTGGGTATAATCAAACTTATATTGCTCCTAATGATATGAAAATAGGTATAGTTCCTCTTGGATATGCAGATGGATTAAACAGAAAATTATCCAATAAAGGCTGTGTAATTGTAAATGGAAACAGGTGTAAGATTATTGGAAATATTTGTATGGATGTTGCAATGATTGATATAACACATGTTAAAAATGTTCATCTTTTGAATGATGTAACAATTATTGGAGAAGATAATGGAGAAAGTATTACACTAGATGAAATAGCAACGATTGTTGGAACTAGCGATTATGATGTTTTAGTTGGATTTAAGACACAAAGAATGAAAAGAAAAATAAAGAATTAAATAAAAATTTTATCTTAAAACATAAATAATAAACATGAACT
>ERZ779869.2099-NODE-2099-length-16973-cov-9.640206_pt1 | contig 16973 bp, 27 predicted proteins | sample MGYA00511557_ERZ779869 | MGnify/ENA primary metagenome ERZ779869 (study PRJEB29588, sample SAMEA2154620) | human gut metagenome | biome: human gut; feature: human-associated habitat; material: faeces | place: Denmark | collected 2008/2010 ...
CATACTTTCCCTATCAAACGGTACAAAGTCATTCTCTGTTATACCCTCCTCGCTTAATTCCTCTGGGTTATACTCTGCTACAGGTACTACCTCTATCCTCGTATCCTCTTTATCTATGAAAAGGAAAGCCCCAGCCACATTATCAAGAACTATGAAAACATCACTATTCTTAGATACATAGATCTTTTTAATGTGCTCCTGTATGAATTGTACCTTTTTCTCCTCTACCATAGCCTCATCCTCAAATAATGCCTCTATCTCTACATCTATGTTAGCTATGGTATCCTCGATAGCTTTAATGTCTGGATTTTCCTCTACAGGCACTAAGAGAGCTCTCTTTTTCTCTATCTCTGCATCCAGATCTACAGACCTGCTCTTAAATTCCTCTTTGCTGATAAGCTCATCTGTATAGAGATCTATGAGCTTGCCTCTCTTACCCTCCAGAGCCTTTAGATCCTGCTCTATCTTTCCATTATCGTTAGGAGTTGTCAGCTTAGCCCTAAGATCCTCCAACCAGCTTATAGTACGCCTCTTTAAGAGGTTTTTGCTATACTCTACCGTACTGTAATCTAAAAACATATCCGCCATCTCTACCAGATACTTTTGTAGCTTTACTCCAGATATGGTAGCTGGATCTGTACAGGCTAACTCTCCTCTACCCATCTTACCACTACAATACCATTGTGTATAGCGTTTATAGGTGTATTTCCTGCCCTCTTTGCTCTTATACGAACCCTGTGAGGCGTGTTTCCAGAGCACTCTACCACAACAACTACATACCATCTTACCACTAAGAGGATCAGTACCGCCTCTTTTTCCCCTAACTCCAGAATTGCCCTTGTTTCTATGGCTCTGGATCTCATCATTTACAGCATCCCACAGCTCCTCAGATACTATAGCCTCGTGATCGTTCTTTACTATTACCCACTCCTCCTCCGATTTCTCTATTATCTCTTTAGTATCAAAATCTCTATGATGCCTGTTAAGTATAACCCAGCCTTTGTGCATCACATTTTTAATTATACGACTTATATTCTCATCTGTGAAAAGGTTTCCTCTCTGGTTTCTATACCCTTGCTCATTGAGTGCATCCCTCACTTTGCGTACACTATGGAGCTCTGTATAAATCTCGTACATTCTTCTTACTACTTCTCTCTGGCTCTCATCTACTACCCACTTTCCATCTACAATACTATAACCGTATGTTTGACCGTTACCCATAGCAGATACCTCCTCTCCTGCCCTTGCTTTCTCTATTCTCCTCTTATTTGAGTTATTCATCTTTTTAGAGAGATTTCTACTATATTCCTCTGCCATAATTGCCTTAACGCCTGTAATCAGAGCATTATCTGGAGAGTAAAATGTATTATCTAAGTAAAAATACAACTTTAATTTATTTTGTACTAAACGATCTATAAAGTTATACCAATCTCTAGTATTACGCTGTAAACGCTCTTGATCCTTTACCACAACTACATCAAATTTATTTAGCTCCATATCCTCTAAAAGCCTCTGGTACTCATCACGCCTCTTTATTACAGTACCACTCTTGCCCTCATCCACATACCCATCTACTAATACCCAGCCCTTTTCTCTTATTCTATCTCTATTCTCCTGTATTTGCTTAGGGAGAGCCTTAAGCTGTTGCTCCTCCTGTGTGGATACTCTGGCATAGAATACCGCTCTTACACAATCATCTATCATCCTGTATATCCTCCTTTATGATCCTGTTTATTATCCTGTGGCTCTACTTAGCCTTAATAAACATAATCACAGCCCTCCTCATTTTTTAGGGGAAAATTTATACAGGGGCTATATAATTATTTTCATGCACTAAAAAAGAGCCTACCCATGCTCTCACATGAATAAGCCCTCTATTTGCCTCATACAGCCCTTTTACCGCTTTACCCTTACACTTTATCATATAAGGGTACTTATACGCCCTGTAGGGGCTCCTATGAGTTTCTAGCTATATCCTTTTTCATTCTCTGATTTACCGATCTACACTTTTTCTCTAAGTCCTTTAACTCATCTAAGAGCTCCTTACTCATATCCATCTCCCAGTTATCTATATCATGGTGGATATGCCTCTCTAAGGATGCTATCTCTTGCTGTAAAGCATAATGATGTAGATTATCCTCATATCTCACTCTAGGTTCACTCATACCGTCTACCTCCTGTACTCTGCTAGATCTGTAGGATCCTGCTTTTTCCTGTAAATCTCCTGTAATTCTATCACTAAAGGCTGTAGATCCTGTGGTACTGGCTTCACTATCTCCAGCTTTCCCTCCTCCAGCTCTACATACTCCCTTAGCTCTAGCGGTATTCTTATCACAGGCTCCACCTCCTCATCTATCCTAATCATATTATATCAAATTCCTTAACATTGAGGGCAAAAAAAAATATGGGTATCGGCTTAGTTCAGCAAACCACAAGATGTAGCCACTGCCCTGGAAAGTCTTGCGAATAGCTGACCAGGCTGGAATCTGCGGTTGAAGCGAAAGCAGAACTCGTCCAGATACGGTTGATAGTTTCCACAGCTACCGTGGTAGGTGCCAAGCAAAAAGGACTTAAGGTTCCCGATTGCAACATGAACCCATTTGAGATCACCGAGTTTGTACTTGGATGCATCGACGGTGACATTTTCCAAGCGGGGATAACTTCTGTAGCCATCGCACTCAATAGTAGCGCCTTTCTGAACGTACTGGTCAACCACATTTTGGAGCGTCCTGGTTGTTATATTGGGGATCATCCGGAGCTTTAAGAACTTCGGTCTTCCCAGCGAATCCTTTGACACAGCAACAGCCATCTTCGCCCGTTCAGTGCCGCGGCCACGCTTTTTTCCAGACTTGGGAGCGCCCAAATAAGCTTCATCCATCTCTATCATTCCACTCAGCAGATAGCCCTGATCGTGCTCTTGCATTGCTCTGCGGATTCGCACCAGAAGATACCATGCGCTTTCATAGGACAATTCAAGCTGTCTGGCCAGCCCTTTGGCAGAAATGCCGCGTTTGTCTGTTGCGCAGAGGAAGATGGCCCAGAACCAAATGGTGAGTGGCAGATGTGTTCGATGCATTACGGTTCCTGCTGTAACCGAGGTCTGACGACGACAGTTCTTGCATTGGCAGGTGTGGCGTGTGCTGAGATAGTAGTATTCGCGGCAGCCGCATTTCGGGCATACGAACCCATCCGGAAAGCGCACTTCAAACATATATTTCCGACAGGCAGCTTCTGTTGCAAACCTTGTACGAAAATCCTTGAATGAAATCTGTGCTGCTTTTGCCATTACGATGCACCTCGTTCTTCTGAGATGCTTCCATTCTATCGCAAGTGGTGTACCATTAGTGGTACTTTATCAACATTTTGTGGTCGGCTGATTAAAGACGATACCCATAAAAAAAAATAAAGGCTACAGCCTGCACCAACGCTAAGCCATAGCCCTTATCTTATCTGCGGGTAAGGAATTGTAGAAGTATTCCTTAAGCCATCCCACAATATTTATATACAATCTCCCCAGAGATACTAACAAGACTAAGAAAAGGAGGTTTTCCTGCTTTCCCTCTGTTGAGATAGTAAAGATCCCTGTATTTCTACAGTTATCTCATACCCATAAATAATATTTCTGTTATTTCTCTTGATATATGGCTGAGACTTCCACAGAATTATTACAATACTCGCTTTTGTGCAAATTTTCATAGATTACGCCTCGTATAATCTTTTCTCGTTTTTCCTCCAGTTCCTCATCATTCTCAGCCATTACCGTGACACTTTTTTTAACCATAATATCTAAGGTTTTACTCCTCATTGTTATTATCCTCCTTGTGTTCTTCCATGTACTGCTTATATTCCTCTGACTGGCGGATCTGCTCCTCCTCGTCTGCACTGATTAAAAAACTCATCTCTAAGCCCTCCTCCGTCTTACTGTTTATCAATACAAACAATGGTACGGCTCTCACTCTCTGGGCTATTAACATCATTAACAGCTACCACTGCCAAATTACCGCAAGGCTCTAACATACTGCATTTAGCGTGTTCCTCCGAACAAATCAATAACTGTTTTCCCATTCTAATAGCGTTTGACTCCACAATTTTGTCAAGATCTTCCTCGCTATAAGATCCTTTATCCACACTAAAATATCTCACAAATTTAACACACACCTGTTTCTGATTACCATTTTTACTCATTACCTTATCCTCCTTAAAATACTCTACAATGCTTGTTTAGTCTGGATTTTGCTACAATATCCAGATACTCCTTAGCCTCTGCTATTGCCTTTACAGCTCTCTCCTCATCGGATCCGCCTTTTATGATCTTAGCCTCTAAGGATTTTATCCTCTCCTCATCTGCCTCATAGCTTGCCTTACTCACATAAGGGAGAGGCGTATCTGCTTTGTAATATTTCTGTTTAAGCTCCCAGATCATACAGTAAGCCCTTAAGCGTACCTGTACATTAAGAGGAGCTGTATTAGATACTCCTGCTAAGCTATCTCTCTGCTTTCTGGCTTTATATTCTATCTGTCTGGCTCTTTTCTCTCCATACAACTCTCTCGTAACTCCTTTCTACGCTCTCTCAACGCTTTCCTATAATCGTTATCATCCTTAAGACCTAGCCCACTCAGCCTACATACTTTGTAAAATATAATCATATAATCCTCGCCATTATAAACTAGCTTTACAGCCTCTTTAAGAGCTTTTTTACAAGGCTCATACTCCAGATCTCCAGCTAAAGGATCTGGATCCAGCTCATCTATATAGCCCTGCAATAATTCAGCTCTCTCCTCTGAGCTTAAGAGTGGTTTTTCTACAACCATCAGATCCTCCAGCACCGCCTTAAGCAGAGCTCCGAATATTAAATACTTGTTATGGTCTATCTGAGTTCCTTTTTTATCTATGAGATACTTAAGGGCTTTCTGGGAGATTTCCTTAGTTTTCCGCTGTATATGTTCTTTCTGCATCCAGAATATCCTCCTCATCTATTAACCTCTGGAGCCTCTTTACATCTCCATCTACTAAGCATCTCTCTATTGCTGATAAACGCTCTAACGCTCGTTTTACCTCCGCTGTATTGCTCTCTACGGTTATGGCGTTCAATACCTTATTTAGTAAACTCGCTATAGCTTGCCCTTGTGCTGTGGTTAATTCTCCATTCTCAATCTGTCTTATGGTTACAAGGGCTTTCTTCTTTACCCATTCTGTATCAATTTTTACAGCTCTAGGCACTTTTTACACACCTCCTCTGTACAAATAAAAAGGAGTATGTGACAAAAAGCCTTTATTTATCATACTTTCCAGCGTTTTATAGCTCCCTTTTTGTACCTTTATTTCCTGTTTATTATACCTATTTGTACCCCTTATTCCATTACCAGAGTACTTACATAAGCAAATACATAAGGATCCCTAATATCATTGATATTTAACTCTCCACTCTTTACCGCTTTTACTACCGTCTCAGCTATCTGCTTATGCAAATCATTTTTGATAATAATACTATCTACCTCTACTAAGAGGCGTGGATTATTTTTTAATACTGCCAATCGTTCATTATCTAAATCCTCTTTGGCTTTCATTCTCTCTAAGATATTAACCATCTTTCCGCCCTCCATTGCTTTTTATTTACATTCTAAGAGAGCTATAAAAATCATGTAGCTCTTTTTTCCGCCTTTGCTCCTCCGCTCTGGCTTTTTCTCTCTGCTCCGCCTCCGCTATGAGTTTCTGCCACCCCTCCTCATGTAGGCGGATTAGATCCTCATGCTCCAGCTCTCCTCCTGCCTCGATAATGTTATAGGAGTTTCTGGTATTCTCTGCATACTCTCTAAGGAGTTTCTCCTCCTCTGGAGTTTTTGCAATATACACACCGTTTTCATTGAATGTAATAGTACATTCTCTGGAAAGAGCTAAAAATAAAAACGGTTTATAACTGTAAAACATCATGCCTCCACCACCCTTGCTATGATTACATACTTGTTATTATCATTAAGTTTCTGTACCAGCACCATATCCCCAGCTTTAAGCCCATCGGTATAGGTTATCTGGCTCTGTTTCCATACCCTAGTATCTGGATCTGGGTTATCCTTACTGGCAAAACCGTTACTCTGTGTAGTATCCACAGATACTCCAGATACATAAGGTACTTTTATCTGTCTGGTATACCCTGCTACTAAGTAATCCGCTATATACAAATCCTCAGCATTGAGTACTAGATCATCTATCTTTACGCTGTTAGAGCTTTGCATTACTCCTATCTGGGCTAAGGTGGGATTATCTTTAGCTCCCTGTGATCTCATCATCTCTAAAAGCTGTGCATACTGGTAATCATCCCTCATACTATCGCCTCCTTAAATATCTTAGGTGCTTAGGTAACACAACCTCCAGCCCCTCTACCTGCTCACCTTTTCCTGCAAGTTTCACAGCCCCACTCTCTAAGAGGAGTTGTAATACCCATTCACAAGTATTTACATCTTCTATCTGTTCATCTATCCTAAGAGAGTTAATCTCTCTCTGCATAGCTTTATAGATTTTTTCTTTCTCTGAAAAATCAGAATTTTTTTTCTTTATCGTTAGTTTTAGATACCGCTCCATTGCCATAACATTAAAGGAATTTCTAACCCTGTCATAGTAATAGGATCCATAGCTTTCACTTACAATATAATCCACTACAGGAGCTATATCATCCTCTGTTAACCCTGCTACCATATTTGTCTACCTCGCTGAGGAGGCTACTTTGCCTCCTCGTTTACTAAGTCATGTTAGGAGATAGCTTTGTAAGCCTTGCTACAATCTCAGTAACCAGCTCATCCGCTGTAGCCTTAACATCTCTCTCACTACCCATCTGAGCATTAGGAAATGTAATATCTCCAATATTGATACTCCAGTTACCGCTCTTACTATTTCCAGCATCTCCGCCTTGTACGGTCTGTACCTGCGTATTACTACTATCTCCAGAGCTATCCCTGTCAAGTGGAGTAACATCTTTTAACTGTACTCCTCTGGTGCTCATCTGCCTCTCGTATTGATCGGCTTGATTTCTAGTAAGTACTTTTTCTCCTGCGTGTAAGATTGCTGGGTAGTTATCGTAAGGTACACGATCCTTACCATAAGCAAAGCCTAAGGCTCCCTTTACTTTATCTACTCCAGATCCTACAAAGTCCTTAGCCTTGCTAATTGCTCCACCGATTTTATCAACAAAACCACTGATAAGATCAATAGCTCCGCTAATGGTATCTGTTACCGCTCCAATAGCCGTAGATACAGCATCCTTAATACCTCCAAAGATACTAGATACAGCATCAAATAAACCTTGAAAAACAGATTTAATAGTCTCTACTATCGTTGTGATTGTAGAGCTTGCACTGTCAAAAAAGCCACAGATACTATCCCAGATCTCCGATACATAAGGAGCTAAGAAATTGAATACCGTTTCAATTCCTGTAAGTAACCCATCCACTACAGTAAGGATTACATCTACTACCGCACTGATTACAGGAGCTAACGCCTGCCATACCGTAGATACTACCGTTACCACTACAGATACAATCGTCTGGAATAAGCCCATGTGATTACCGATCACTGTAAGCACGCTCTTAATCGTATCCCCTACGAATGTGAAAATAGAGCTCAAAGTAGGCATAATAGCCACGATTGCATTTACCACTACTGTAATAACCTGCTGTATTACTGGCATAGCTGTAGCTACGATACTGCTTATAGTTTCAATTACAGGAACTATATACGGTACAATCTGCCCCACTCCGCTTAAGATCGTATTGATGATATTAAGTATCAGAGGTGCTAAAGTCTGAATGAAACTAATTACACTAGGTAAGATCTGCAATACAGTATTTACCGCCTGTACAACTCCATTTTTCAGACTATCAAAGATCCCCTTAAATCCATCACCGCTAATATTTACATTGAATAGCTGATCTAACACTGTCTGGAGTGCTCCAGTATCAATACCAATGTTTCCCAGCCCTGTAAAAATGGTTTCTTTTATGGAGCTGATTAACGGTAATACATTCTCCTTAATCTTAGGAGTAACTGTAGATACCGCTGTCTTTATTGCCTCTGGGAGATTGCTAAATAAGGTTTGTAACATCGGTACAAAGTTACCAAAGAAAAAGGTACTTGCACTCTCTACCAGCTCTCCCATATTCTTAGCTACAGCCTTACCATCTCCCACAGAAAGATTACCTAACAAGTTTTTAGCTGAGGCTTTCATCATAGCAAAAGCTCCGCTAAAGGTTTCACTTGCCTCCATTGCTGTAGTTCCTGTTACGCCTAAGTTTTCCTGTATAGCGTGGATAGCGCTATACACATCTGATAAGTTATCAATATTGTATTTAACGCCTGTAAGCTGTTGAGCATCATTAAGGAGCCTTTGCATCTCCTCTTTTGTACCGCCATAGCCCAGCTTTAAGTTATCTAACATGGTGTAATTCTGCTTAGCAAAACCTTGATAAGCATTTTGGATACTACCCATATCAGTACCAAACTTATTAGCATTATCAGCCATATCTACCATAGCTGTATTTGCTACCTCAGCGGATTTAGCGGTATCTCCTCCTAATGAGGATAAAAGGGAGGCACTAAAGCTAGTTACCTGCTCCATGTAATCATTTGCCGATATTCCTACTGTCTGGTAGGCTTTATTAGCGTTCTCTATTACCTTATCTGCATCTCCCTTAAAAAGAGTTTGTACACCGCCTGTACTTTGCTGGAGCTTTGCCCCCTCATTGAGAGCTCCGCCTAATACAGCTCCTCCAGCTACCGACACAGCTACAGTAACACCCTTAGCAAGGCTCTTTAGCTTGTCCTTGATGGATCCCAGTACCTTACTAGCCCCATCTTTCACAGCTACCATAGGCTTAGATACCATTTTTCCTACATTTTTCAATGAGGATTTAATAGATCCTAACACCTTTGTAGCTCCGTCTTTGAGCTTTACAAACGGAGTAAATACTTTACTTACCGCCTTAAGTCCACTCTTTACTTTACTAAGTACCTTTGTAGCCCCATCCTTAGCCTTTATAACAGGCGTGGCTACGATTTTCTTTACAGTAGCAAGGGTTACTCTAACCTTATTGATCCCAGCGGTAGCACCGTCTTTTATTCTTACTACAGCGGATACCGCTTTAGATCCTAGCCCCCCTAATGTATTTTTGATTTTAGAAATGCCTTGTGTTGCAAGATCTCTGATCCTTACGATCGGAGTATATGTGGTAGCAATTTCCTTAAGTCTCTGCTTGATCTTACCTACAGTAGGAGATACCATATCTTTTAAGTGAATAACTGGAGATACTGCTGTTTTCTTGATCTCTTTGATCTTTTCTACAATCTCATCAACCTTTTTACTAGCCTCATCCTGTACCTCTGCCTTAGTAAGAGCTTTCTGCTGTGATAAGTTATCAATATTTTCCCTAACGCTGTTAAGTACTCCTGTAGCCTTATCATGTGCTGTGATAACTGGATCTGCTTTTTGCTTTCCCAGCTTTGAGATACTACTACTGGTATCATTTATCTGCTGTGAATAGTTTTTCTGCAATTCCATATTTTTCTTAAGGGTAGCATACATATTATCTTTCAAATACAGTTTTGCACCAAACTCTACCGCCATTCCTAAACACCTCCTTTACTTTGAAATTTAATGGAGCGTATACTGCTATATAGCAAAACGCCCTGTTTTATAATCTTCTTTTATTCTGTTTGCTAACTTTCTCAATTCCGCCTCTCTTTTCTGAGGTGGTAACTCACAAAAATCTTTTAACTCCTCCTCATAATAAAAAAGGAATGATCCTTTTACTCCCTCTGTGAGATCTACCAGATCCAGCTTAAGGCTAATTAGTGGGAGGCGTTCCTCCACTTTCCGCTCTCCCCTGTATAAACCTCTTTCCATAAAATCAGCCTCCTACAAAATGAGGAGAGGAGTAGCTCCTCTCCATCACATTTACAGACCATTACAGGCAAGCCTAACATGATCCGCATCTGTCAATGCTCCGACCTCCTGCAACTCATCAGCAAGCCTACCCGCTTTCTCTGGATCTTCTTTACCGATTGCTACCAGCATTTTTACCAGATCACTCTCTCCAGAACCTCCGCCCTTTTCTGGAGGTGTAGCCTGTGGCTTTCTTCCTCCACTCTTTACCACCGGATTATGCTCAACACGGATCTGTTTTGATCTCAGATAAGGAATAATACTATTATAAGGCTGGGCTTTTTTCTGTCCGTATCCACTTTTTACATCTACTGCTGTTACCATATCTCTAACCCTCCATATACTCAGCTAATGCTAACAAATTCTCATCAATTTCTCTGTTTCTTGCCTCTGCTAAACGCTTTTCTATTGCCTCTTTGTTTACTGATACATAAAGCTTAACTCTATTCTCATAAACTTTGTAACGCTCTATAGCCTCTGCTCTCTTTACTGCTAAGAGATTTCTGGGCTTTGTATAAAAATCCATTTCCGCTTTATCACAGGCTTTATCGTAATCTGCCTGTAAGCGTGCTCTTGCTGTTGCTCCAAACAACCCTACAGATCGCTGTGTAAAATCCTCCGTAATTCTATCTACCTCTTTTTGTGCGTCCTGCATACTAAAATTATCTATCTTTTCCTCACAATCCTCGATAACTTTTAGCAAATCATCTCGAATTTTAATACACTCTGAAAGAGGCACCTCTAAAGAATGTTCTATATCCTCTTGTCTGCGTTGATCCGTATAGGATCCATACCGTTTATATGCAATAAGATGTTCTACGCTTTCACCTGTTTCTAACATCTTTTTATATTCGTCTGTAAGTGCATAATCTGGTTTATACTTTTTAGAAGTATTTATAGGTAATTCAACAGGTTTTTCTAATACTTTTTGGTTAACTTCAACTGGTTTCTCCTCACCAGACGTTTTAATATCTTTACCTGTTTCTACACTTACACCTGTTAATACATGATTATTTTTCATAAATTTTAAATAATCATCCTGCAACTGTGCTCCTGTTTTCTGCGACATAGCCTCTACAGCCTCGGCATCGTATCCAAAGGCTCTTAACTGTTCTTTATTTACCTCAATACCACGCTCACTACTCATCTTAATTATCCTCTCTTTCTTTTTGATCTTTTTTCTCTAAGGCTGTAAACCTCTGTTACATCAATCACAACTTTATTTTTCTCCATGTGATCTACAGTAAGCTCTCCATTATGGAGGTATTTACCTACCATCCTTACCGATACTCCCAGCAATTTACTAGCCTCAACCTTTGTTACACAGTATGTACTCATTCCTACGCACCTCACAAAATAAAAAACAGGATCTAAACAGTACACATTACCTTATAGCTCCTGTGTTTCCTGTTTAGATCCTGTTATATCCTTTATAGTTCGTGGTTTATCCTTTTTAGTTCATGCTTATTATATCAATAATTCTAACATCCGTCAATCATGCCACTATATACAGTATAGATAGCTTTGTGCTAACAATATATGTAGTATTTTTAACGCATACTGAATATATTCTAAGAAATTCTGTAGAAAAAAAAATATTTTTGTGTTCTAAGGCGGAGCTCTGCCTCCGCTTTTCCCTTTAGGGAAAACTTTCTTACTTTCTTAGTTAATTTTTTATAAATTGTATTGCTTTTCCCTCTAGGTAAATTCCATTTTTCCTTTTAGGTAAATCCATTTTCCCCAGAGGGAAAATGGCTAAAATACACGCCGACAAGTTCTTTTTGTATCATTTTCCTCTGTATAACCATCTGCTATAAGATATCCCTCATCCTCGATCTCATCCCCCATTAGTTCCATTCCTTTAACTGTGAGAGTATACCACTTTGTTCTATCGTAGGGCTTTTTGTTAAAATTTCCTGTTTCTATGAGCTCCTCACTGATGAGTTTATTTATACCTCCGTTTACCTGTTTGACAGTTAAATACGGATACCGCTCTTGTATATAAGCTACTGAGCAATATGTCCAGTACTTACCCTCTTTATATGTTTCATCTTTTCTATACATTGAATTGTTGTGTACCCAGTAGTGGAAAAATCCTAACAATAAGGCTGGTACAATGCCGATCTGCTCCGCAACATCTACATAAAAAGCGTGTTGTTTTCGTTCTTTTTCTTTAGTCATTGTTCCCGCCCCTCCTTACAGCTCTTAAGTGAGGGATCTTAGTATTATTGATCTCCTCCACCTCTTTTTTAAGGTATCCTTGTTTTACCATGCTACCAACCAGCCTTATTAAGGAGTTAATCTCCATCCCTGTAAAATCTGCTAAATACCTGTAGCCTCCAGAGTACTCTCCAGCATCATATACAATAGCGTACACTACTAAGGCGTTACCCTTTAGCCCCTCTTGTGCCATCCAGCTATACAGCTTTATCTCCTCATTTCCTGTTATCTGTTTTCTCATCGTGCTCCTCCTTACTTTCTGATACGAAAAAGAGAGAGGTAAGGCTCATTTACCTTAACCTCTCTCCAGATCGGAAAGATTTACATAGCATCGAATATTGAAAACTAAAGGCTATCATGCTATAATAGCCCCTAGAAAATGTCAGTTGCTTATATGCGGTTATGGTATCTGGTTTACCTTAATCCCTGTGTAGTACTGCCAATACTTTACAGGATCTGATATAGCATCTCTTAGGAGGTGCTTTTTTCTTTACCCTCTCTAGGTTCCCCTCTATTATATCTATACCCCTATCATTTTGCAAGTATCTATTGTGCATTTTCAACAAGTTACACACCTCCTATATAATATATTATTGTGCATTTATTATATAACCCTTATATAAAATACCTTTAAAATCAATTTTAAGAGATTTTACTCTCATACCCTTACAACTTATCCATATAAACACATAAAACACCTACAGGAGGCACAGAGGAGCCCACAGAGGGAAGTACTTCACTTGTTACCCACCTCTTAAAGGCTTTAGCTGTAGAAAGTTTGCTAGAAAGAATGAGGGAGTACAAACCACTCTCATTGATACAAGTAGTTTCTGTAACCACATTCCCATTTTGGGAATGTGCTATCATCTCCTTTCTCTTATCCTCTGGATCAACATTCTTACTTTCTTCTTAGTTGGTTTACTATCTGTGTTTATATCTGGTATAGGTTTCACATTTCTGTTATTTGCATTTAACACTTTTGTTTCTTCCATTTCACAATTTTGTTAAATGGAGAAAACAAAGGAGCTAACCCACACTCCAGCGGATTAGCTCCCATATATCAGCAATTTTCTATTAAAAATCGGCTCCATGCTACAGCATCATCCTCCCCATACAGCATACTGTTAGCCTCTCTGTATGGGATCCTGTAATCAGCTTTAGGATCATCCTCCATTAAGAGGTATTTCCTGCTAAGCTCTCTCGCCTCGTTCTGGAGGTGGTGCCTAAACTGGTGGAGAAATGCCTCCAGCTCTGGATCTGCTAAGTAAATCTCCTTAGTTTGGAGTACATAGCTGTTATCCCTTACACCACAGGTAATAACAGGGATCCTAACCATGTACACCTCCGCTAACTCTGTATCCAGCTCTCTTATCAGCTCCAGCCTCTTTCTAGGATCTGCCTGTTTATATCCCTTTGCTAAGGTATTAGCTACAGGCTCCAGAGCCTTACACTCTTTATAAAGGCTCTTATAGAGCTCTACTCTCTCCTCTATTGTCATTTTCTTACACCGCCTCTCTATAAGCTGTATAGCTCTTACGGATCCGCTTGATCCTCCATGTGATACTAGAATTTGCCACATGAAAAGCCTTTGCACAATCTGAGAGGCTGTATCCCATGAGGAGGAGTGTAACCATGTAGCGATCTTTATCCTCCAGCCCCTCTAAATACTCATCTACCTCTATCTGAGTAAACCTATCACAATCTAATCCTCTTACATCGTCTTTGTGGATCTCTACCAACTCCTCATAACTGGCTGGATCCATACCGTTATATCTTTTCTGACAAGTTACCTCATTGTAGAGGCGGTTTAAGTGCTGGCGTACAAATACCTTAAGAGCTGTGGTAAAAGTAACGCCTCTGGTAGGATCAAAGTTATCTACTGCCTTTATAAGAGCTATATAGCTCTCACTGAGGAGATCCTCTATCTCATACTTAGGGATCCTGTAATCCATAACGATAATGTGTAAGAGCCCTGTATTTTTCTCCAGTAATGCTCTAAATAAATCCTCATTGTGAGTAGTCTGGTACTCTCTAACCAGATCCTCATTAGTTCGCTCCTGTAATTTCCTGTATTCCTGCATATCCTTTACCTCCTGTCTGTATATGTCATACATATATCTCTGTGTCTGCATTTTAGTATATGTCATACATATATGTCAAGAGTTTTCTCCTCAAAATTGAGTTAAAATTTTTATTTTTGCTTTGATTATGTTATAATAGGGGAAATATATAAAGGAGCTGTTTCTATGGGAGGCAAATATACAGAGGCACAAAAAAAGGCTACTGCAAAATATCAAAAAGAAAATACTGAAATGGTTAGCTTTAGAGTACCTAAGGGGAAAAAAGCAGAATATAAAGTCCTAGCAGATAAAACAGGAAAGAGCCTCAGCTCTTTAATAATTGATATGCTGGAGGAAAAGCTAAAGGAGGAGCACTAAGCCCCTCCTAATTTTTTGCTATTTTTCCTTATGTAATTTATCTTTGATCTCCAGCCCCACCAGTACCGCTAAAAGGAGCATAGTAATATACTCTACCCAGTTAGGGCTCCTCTGAGGCTCTGTAGTGCTTTCTGGAGTATTTACAGTACTTACCTCATTAACTGGCTGTATCTGGCTCTCCTGCCCCTCTGGGGCTGATATAGAGATATTATAGCTATCTCCTGTGATCTCCAACTTTACATCTACACCCTTAGCCTCAATATTGATATTCTTATTAGCTATAGAGGTACTCTCTGGAGCCTCTGTAATAGCTCTATCTGAGCCTTTAGCCTCTGGAGTGGAGACAGTTACAGGTACCGTAACATTTACAGGCTGTGAGGCGTTTGTGGAGGCTGTGGCTGGCTCCTGCTTATTCTGTTGATAGTAATTATTTACAGTAGAGCTATTGTTACTGTTTTCCGTTCTGGAGCTCTCACTCCTGCTATTATCCGTATTACTCACAGAGGAGGAGTTTGTAGTATTTCCTCCTACTGAGGAGCTATTGTTAGTAGTGCTGTTATGCTGGCTGTTGTCTGTAGTACTATGATCGCTGTTATCTGTAGTGGTATCTCCTCCGCCTGTCTGATCCGCATTACTAGGAGTAGAGGGCTTAGGATCCTCTGTAGATGGTTCTGTGGTATCTGGCTTATCTGGTTCTGTTGGGTTAGGATCCGTAGGCTCTGGATCCGTCTTACCCTCATCCCCTCCACTAGGAGGCGTTACTGGATCTGGTGTAGATGGTTCGGTAGGCTCTGGATCTACTGGCTCTGTCGGATCTGGCTTAGTAGGTTTCTCTGTTGCTGTTAAGAATTTCATATAATCCCCAGAGCCTCCTACTGAGGTATTAGTATCATCCTCCCACCCTGCATAATAGAGCTTATAGTAATCTAACCAGCTATCAAACTGCTCCTCTGTGGTGCTGTTGGTATATGTTCCCTCGTTTGCTATGTCTGTTCCCTGTACTGTGGCTGTATTGCTCCAGATCAGAGAGTTATCTACCTCTAAGGAGCTGTTGTTATAGATCCCTCCGCCTATTCTGGCATTATTCTCTTTGATCTCAGTACCTTTTACTGTGAGAGTACCTCTGTTATATATGGCTCCTCCCATCTCATCTGCCCAGCCTCCTTTTAGAGTACAGCTATTAACTAAAAGGGTACCAGAATTAAAAATATGGCTACCATAGCTGGCACTATTCTCATCAAAGCTACAGCTACTAAGCTCCACCTCTCCAGAGCTGATATTTATAGCTCCTCCGTTATCACTCTGATTAAAACATTCCGTAAAATCGCACATACTAAAATAAGCATTTCCGTTAATCTCCACAAAGGGCTCTGTACCGCTTACCTCCGTAGAGTTTCCATCAAAGGAAATCATCCTAAAAGAGGCTCTGTTATCGGCTCCATAATCTCCAGATACTACCAGCTTAGCCCCTGCCTCCATACGCCTAAGAATAACTGCTTTATTCTCAGACATATTAAGATCTACGATAGCTGGGATCGTAATAGTGCCCTGTATGCCTATTACATCATTATCCTTAGCCTCCGCTATCGCTGTATACAGTGATCCATAATCCTTTACAATAACTGTAGGATCATCTTTCTTAGTACTTGCCTGTACTCCCAGCGTGTTACATAACAATACCAGCACTAAGGCTACTATTGCCACTCTCCTTAACTTTCTTTTGTTCATCCTGTAAATCCTCCTGTATTACTTATTTAGCCCCTGTATGAGGCTATGAGAATATTATACAGGAGGGCATAAGAAAAGAGCTGTAAACCATTAGTTTAATGATCTACAGCTCCACGCTCTTATATTTCTCCATTCTCTCTCAGATACTCCAGAAAGCCCTCACAGCCCTCCTCTACATCGGTATAAGTCTCATCAAAGTTACCTGTATACCACGGATCCGCTATATCCCTGCTCGATCCTGCAAAACTAAGGAGCTTGTATATCTTCCCCTCTGGATCATTATTTAGCATCCTGTTAAGGTTCCGTATGTTAGCGGTATCCATGCCTATAATATAATCAAACTTATCATAATCGGCTAATGTGATCTGCTTAGCTCTATGAGGCACTAAAGGAATCCCTACCTCTCTCAGCTTGTTTACTGTGCCTCTATGTGGAGGGTTTCCAATCTCCTCCCTACTTGTTGCAAAGCTATCTATGATAAACTGATCTCCTAAGCCCAGAGCGTTTACCTTGTGGGTAAATACGCTCTCACTTAAAGTCGATCGACAAATATTACCATGACAGCAAAAAGCTACTCTTATCATTGTTTCCTCCTGTTATACCGCTATCGCTACAGATAGCTTATTTTGTCCTGTTTGTATGGTAAAGTACAGAT
>ERZ779869.2101-NODE-2101-length-16957-cov-3.907467_pt1 | contig 16957 bp, 3 predicted proteins | sample MGYA00511557_ERZ779869 | MGnify/ENA primary metagenome ERZ779869 (study PRJEB29588, sample SAMEA2154620) | human gut metagenome | biome: human gut; feature: human-associated habitat; material: faeces | place: Denmark | collected 2008/2010 ...
TAACATCGTAGAAAATATGATACAGCAATATTTGGTGTGATTCTATACTTCAGGTGTTTCTATTAAATTTTGCTTCCCATCTATAGTCTGTGTTATAATGCACGTAAAAAATGTATTTTCGCTGAAAGATGCAAAAGAAAAGGGGTTAAGTTAATGCACAACCTGATTTTAAAAGTAGTTAGTATATTTAGTGTTTTCGGTGCAAATGGTGTCGGGAACTCGGTTGGTGGCGGAACAAACACTGCAGAAGCGGGAAGTGCTATTGCATCTATAATTGCTAAAATTGCAGAATTTTTAGGCCAGGTTGTTACCATAATTTATGGGTGGATAATGTCCATCTTGTGGTACGTTGTAAGGCTCGTTTTAAATATTATAGATGTTTTACAATATTTTGTTGAAAAGCTTGTTGGCATAGATATATACAAAGAACAAGGTTGGAGTAAACTGACCTCTATTGAAGATTCAGATTTAATAATAAAATTGCTATTTAACAAGACTGTTTTAAAAGTCTTTTTAGCAATATTAATTTTGTCGGCGATTTTACTAATTATTTTTACAATTCTTTCGCTAATAAAGTCAAATTATGAAGCTGCGACCAACGATGGCGATATAAAAACTAAGCCTGGTGACATTTTTAAAAGAATTGGTAAGTCGTTGTTTTTGATTTTAATTATTCCTACCATGATAATTGTAGGTGTGCTGGGTTCGAATGTGGTTCTAGCAAGTATATGCAACGCAATTAGTGGTAACAATAACTTAACACTCGGCGGAATAATATTTAATGCATCTTCTTACAATGCAAACAAATATCGTATTTATGCAAATACTGGGTTAAGAATGCCAATAGTTGCAAAAGATGCAAGCGAGATTATCGTCCCAACTGAATATCAAGATGAGGAAGATATGCAAGTTCTGTTTTATAAACTTGCAAATGGCGATGTGTATATCGGATATGTATGTGACAATGAAGACACAAGCCCTCAAAATCTTGGTTGGTTTAAAGACATGCAACAAAAGACAGCCGACCAAGGCGGATTTGATCGTTGGCTAAACGAAATGGATTTAAGTTCTGCTAGAAAAACAAGTGCTTCTGGTCAATACATGGCAGAATTTGTAAATGACTTCCAGATTTTTTACAAGAAATATTGTGATAGTGAACCGCTTAGCCGACATTCTGGTTCTTCGCCGTTACTTAAGAGTATTTACGAAACGAACTGGACAATCAATTCAACAAAATATCGTTCTTGCTACAATTTTTCAACCACCTACGAGATTGCAAAAGCAAATGTATACTTTGCCCCAACTGGAGCAACCGTAGACATATATCAAAACTCTAATATTTACCAAGATTATGAATCTTTTGCTACAATTGAACTTGAATATTATGTTATGGCAGATATGATTGATTATGCTATAAAACATGGAGAACAATTGTATTACGTGAATGCTAATAATCCACACATCATGTGGTCAAATATTCCTATCAATAATGGTAAAGAAACGGTAGATATAACTAGTTACAATAATGAGTTTAACATTTTATATAATGAATCTGATGGGCAGTATTACACTTATTACGGAAAGATCACTGAAGATAATACAAAAGGCGTTTACTCGGTTTCAAATGGAATTGAAACTAAGTATTACTTAAACAGTAGCGAAATAGGTGCAGATCCAGAAGTAACATTGTTATCCAATGATTCATTTTATGTTTCATATTACAATGGAGTCAATAGGTTGTATTGGTCTCAAATTGATGCTGTTGATGAAGAAAGCGGTGCAACATTTATAATCTGTACTAAAACTAATGATGGAACCTTCATTCCCGTTACTCAAAAAACCACAAGTTTTCATTCTTCATTTTTAAACGAAAACTATGATGGTCCAATAGTAGCAAGGGGTTTATTTACCGATGAAACGTCAATTCAATCGGGTTCAAGTTTGCATCCAACAGCGATCAGAGAACAAAAAGTAGATGAATATGGTAACGAACTTAGTGAAAGTTCAGTAAGTGCATATTCTTTAAGCGATGATGGAGAATTGCAGAATGCTTATTCTGGGCTTGGCCAATTTGTTGGAAATGTGTCAAAATTAATGAAGGCATCTAATAACTTTATGTATGAAACTTATGGTACTTTACTTGGTATTGCTAACGATATTGCCCAGAATCAGTTTGGCAACTTAATGGAAAGTATGATGTCTGGAGTGTATATTAAGGACAGCAATGGCACTACACAACGATTGGACAATTTATACATAAACGGCAATATTGCCTATTATGCTTTATCTAGTGACAATAAGACTATATATTTCTACGATAGCGAATATAAACAAATGGGATATAAGGTAGATAAAGATACCTATAATTACGCAATTGAAGTTAATGGCGTAACTGATGTAAACACTTATTACATTTATAATCGAGAAACTGGCATTAACTGCCTAATTTCCTATGATGATCTTCAGGCAAACTCAATTGCTGAACTATTAACAAAACTTATGGGTTCAGAAGAAAAGAATGCAAATAAAATGACCTATGAAGATTCTTTAATTATAAGATATACAGGAAAGTTAGTTAATTTTAAACGAGATGGAAACAACCAAGAAAATATTTTAGTTGGGATGAAAGCAACAGGATTGTCACAACGGGGCAGTGATTTTGTTACAAGTGGTCAATTTGAAATGTATGATTACGTGGCAACTATTACTAGTCCTTTTCAATTTTTAACTAGTACCGATGTCAGTGTATATAGTTCAAGGATAGAAAATTTATCAATAAAAGATGGTGAAGTTTATACAGCAAATGGAACCAAAATAGTTGGTTATGCCGATGCAAAAAAAATGTTTGCTACTTCACTAGACCGAGCTTTAAGTTTATTAACTTCTCCGTTTGGTGAAAATACAATTAAATATTTATCTGCAATGCTTATTGTGGCGAGTGAAAATAATGATGCAATTACACTAACAGATGAAATAAAAGCAGAGGCTAGGAATTTTGTTTCAAATTTAGGTAATTTGGCTGGTGCATTTACTGAAATTGTGAACTCTTTTGTGGCTGAACAAAGTGCTTTTAACTCATTAGTTGCGTTGTCTGATTTTGCTAATGAATTAAAAACAAACCATAGCAATTTATTATTTAAAATATTAGGTGCTATAGTTGGCTCTGATATTGTTATTGGAGTTGGGTCGGTTAGAGAATTAGATAAAACATATTACTCTATTTCTGCTGATGAACAAGATGAACTAAAAGGCACAATTACTTACTATAACAGTGTTTATTCTTCAAATGGTGGAAATAGTATTGATGAATATAATTATACCTTGCAGGATAAAGATTCTGTGCAGGTAACACAAGATGGTTCTTTAACTTTAAATGTTGTTATGAACAAGTCTAATCTGACCAAAGTGGCCTTTGTATCAGTTGGAGCCTTAGATGGTTTTTATGCTGGAAATAATGAAGCAAATATATACAAATACAATTTAAACTACAAATTGCATTATTCTAAGTACGGAGATAAGTATCTTGGTGCATATATTACTGATTTGTCATTAGACCATGGTAGTCAAGAAGTTGGTGCTGAATGGTTAACAATCCGAAATGGTGGTGTGTATTGTAAAAGCTTAAATACATATATCATATCTTCTGACATGTTAAAACAATATGTAATTCAAAATATAAGCAACTCTATTGAAAAAGAGAAGGTCGCAGAAGCTTTTAAATTAAGAAACATTACAGAGTTTAATAATTTTTATACATATTTTTATAGTGGAGCGTATAACTGGGCTTTGCTTTTTGATTATAATGTAAAACTTGATTGGGGCGATAGTTTTGTAGATACTAAATTTATATTTAGAACGAAAATGGGCACTGGTTACAATTATGGCGAAAAAGTTATCTACCGATTGGAAAATGGTGGATTTAAACTAGATTATAATTTTATTGAGTCTACTGGAATAGGTATGCAGAATTTATTTTTAGATTCTAAAATTAATCCATTAGTCTTAGTTTTTGCAACTGCTATTGTATTCAATATGCTGTGGACAATGGTATGGGGTTTAATAACAAGAATTTATAAAATTGTCATTTTGTTTATTGTTATGCCTGCTATGGTTGCATCTAATACATTTGATGAGGGAGCAAGATTTGGAAAGTGGAAAGATAACATTATTGAACAAGTATTTATTGCTTATACAGTTTTAATTATGCTTAATTTATATTTTGCACTAGTGCCTACCATAGAAGATTTAACTACAGGTTTAATAACATGGGATGAACTGCCTTCAACATTTACAGGACTATTTTCAAATATAACACTTTGTTTAAACACTTTAGGAAATGGATTGATTAATGGATTGTCAAATGTCTTTACATTAATTGGGGGTGGGGTATCTAACATGTTATCTACTATTGGTTCAATTTCACTTAAATCAACAGGGTTACCTATTTTATTAGCAGAAATGACTGATGCAACCGTTGTTGTGGCAGACAGCCTTAATTTATATATATATTTATTATTTTTCCTTGTACTAACAACTCTTGCCAAAGAAGGACCTAAGTTATTTGGAAAACTTCTTGACCCTGGCGGGCCAGATAGTGTTTTAGACCAAGGTAAAGAAACCAAAGATAAAGTTCAAGGGCTTAAAAATGATGTTGCAAACTCGCCTATTACAAAGGCGACGGAAAAGGCTTTTGATATTGCAAAAAATACCGCGGTAAATCTTGGAAATTTGGCAGTAAGAGCATCTTCTGGATTTTCTGAACTGCTTGGAAACTCTCGTAATAATAGAAACAATTTTACAGCATCAGAAGTTTCGGATCTTTCTAATAATTCTGCTCAATATACAAATGCATTTGATTTAACAAATGGCTCATTCCCAGTAAGGGGAGAGGTAAATATTACCGCTCCACAGCCTTCTGATGGTGCTACAGAAACTATTCACGAAAATACAACCACAAATCGTTATGCAAATTCTTCTGGGGGTGCTGGTCGGCCAATCGATTTTGGCAGTACTGTACGGGGTTCAACAGAGAGCGAAAAAAATAAAGATAAAGAAGAAAAGAAAGTTATAGTTCAGCAAACAACAACTGTTGTAGAAGAAGTTTCGTCTGGCGGAAGTGGCGGTGGTAGCTACTTTAATGCTGGCGGTGGCGGTAGTGGAGAGGAAACAGATATTGACATTATAACATCTTCGCATAAGCCTACCGAACCAGATCTTAAAATTAAGACAGACTTTAAGCTTGATGGAAGGGAAGAAACAACACATCAAATTCAAGAAGAAATGTCTAAGGTTGTTAGTGAAGGTGATAGATTAAGAGATAAGTTAAAAGATAATAACGAAATTATTAAAATTGGTATAGCAGATCAAGAAAAATTACAGAAAGAAAAAGAAAAAACTATAGCAAATTCTAATAATGAAGCGATTAAACTTGCTGTTGAAAAATTAGATTTAAACGAAAAAGAATTGACAGGTAAAGATGATGCAATAGATATTATTCTTAAGCAAATTTATGAGAAAAAGCGTGGAAATGATGAGAAAGTTGTTAGTAATGCTGAACTTACAGATCTTGAATCGCGAATTAAACAAATTAAAGGTACAAGAGATGGTAATGTAAAAAGTATTGATACTCAAATTAAAGATCGCAGATCTGAAGTTCGTGGTCTAGAAAACGAAAATAATGAATTAACTGGCAAAATAACAAAACTTGATGAAGCATTTGACAAATTGGATAAACTTGAAACAGATAATAAGAACTATGTGAAAGATACTTTGGAACAGCATTCAAAAGACATCCATAAACTTCAAGATTCTGAAAAGCTAACAAGAAGAGTAGTTGGAAGACATGAAGAAACTTTAATTAACCACGAAGATGAAATAGTTGGACAAGGTACAGCAATAATAGAGCACGAAGACCAATTAAACGCACAGAAAGATAAACTAACTGCTCAAGAACAAGCACTTAGAAGAAAGGCGGATGCCGGCAAAACTGCAATTGCAATTAACAAAGTAGCAAAGCAAGTTAGAGATTCTGCAGATGCTGAAAAAACAAAACAAGAAATGGCAAGGGTAACAGATCAAATTAAAAAAGTAGAAAAAACAGCAAACGATGCCACAAAGACTGCAAAAAAAGCGGAGACAACAGCAAATAAAGCCGAAAAGTTGACAAGAAAATAATAAACTAAAATATAAAAAATAATAATTATTGGAAAGAAATTAAGGAGATAAAAATGGCAAGATTAATTCCAAGAAAAACCAAAGTTAAAGTACAGTTTTATAAGAACTTTACTATGGGCGATGCAATTGTTGCACTCGCATGCATGGTAATTGTTGTACTTGCACTTTTAAGTGGTTTAACATTTAAGTACTATCTGGGTGCGGTACTTCTAGTAATATCATTATTACTATTTATTCCAATAGCGCCGGAAACACGAATCTATCAGTCAATTGGGCATTTTTTCAGGTTTGTTTTTGCAAATAAAGTTTTTACCAAAGACAACCCTAAAATTACCAAGAATGTAAAACTAATAACACCATTTGAAAAAATAATAGATTTTACTTATAAAGATGGAAGTGAAAGTGATGATATAAGTTTCATAGACTACGGAAGTTATTATGGTGCAGTGATTGAAATAAGACCTGTTCAGTTTTATATGTTAAGTGAGCAAAGGCAAAATCAGTTTATCACAGCGGTAGATAACGCACTTAAAACAATTGCGGTTGACCAAATTGTTTCAATTGTTAAAACTGAAAAACCTTTGGTTCTTGATTCATATTTAGATAACGAAAAGAGAAAGGCTCAGGCTATTATAACAGCAGCAGAGCGTGGCTTTGTTAGCGAAAAAGAACTTGATCCAAGACTTGATATTATTGAAAGCAGAATGGTTGGTCTTGAGAACTGCAATGTTGGTTCTCCAAATATGATAATGAAAGAGCATTATTATATGCTAATTTATGGGGCAGGCAAAGAGTCTCTTAAAAGTTCGGCCAATCTTGTTGCAAGCACCATGGAAGGTGGCACTAACGGTGCACTTCAATGTAAAATTCTAAACAAACAAGAAATTGCCATTTTCTTAAAAAGTACATTTACTGATGAGTTTGATGAAAGAGAAGTACTTGCACTTAAGCCAGAAGAATATCAAAACTGGATTGTCCCAGATAAAATCACCTTTAATATGAGAGGTTTCACTTTAGACGATCAACCATATGCCAGTGTTGTTATAGCAGACTATCCTCTTGCTGCAAGAAATGCATGGGGAAATTATTTCTTTAATATTCCTGGTAGTAGAGTCATAGTTAAATTTAAAGCGGTTGGTATTGATGAAGCTGAGCGAAGAATAGATAACTCCATTATGGAAATGGAAGCGCAATATATGAATGGTGGTAAAACCTCTAAAATGTTGCAATTGCAGACTCATATTGAAACACTTAATGAATTGCTTGTATCGTTAAAAAATGGTAATGAAGCATTTTTTGATACTTCAATAATGATCATTTCTAAGCAAGAAGTTAAAAAGAATGTAAAAACAATGTTAAGGCGTGGAGGATTTAAATTTAACGACTTATTTTGTTCGCAAATTGATGGATTTATTGGTGGCAATATAAGTAGAAAAATGACACTTGGAAAGTATGATCGCGGTATTAACTCATCTTCTTTGGCTGCTATCTTTCCATTTATTTCAGATGCAGTACAAGATGATAACGGATTTTTCCTTGGTTATAATAGCGAGCCGGTATTTATTGACTTTTTTAAGCGCGATAAAGAAAGAATTAACAGCAATATGGTAATTATTGGTAAATCTGGTTCCGGTAAGTCTTATGCGACAAAAGGCATACTTTCACATCTTGCTTCCGACAACTGTAAAATTTATGTACTTGACCCCGAAAAAGAATATGATAATTTGGTTAAAAATTTAGGTGGTAAGTTTATTGATGTTGGTAGTGCAAAGCAAGGAAGGCTTAATCCATTCCAAGTGTTTACAACTTTAGAAGATGAAGGAGAAGAAGGACAGAACACTTCACTTGCAACACACTTGCAGTTTTTGGAAGAGTTCTTTAAAATCATTCTAGATGGTATTAGTAAAGATGCACTTGAAATTCTAAACGAATGTGTAAAGCAAGTTTATGATAAATTTAACATAACTGCAAATACAGATATTCAACAATTAAAACCAGAAGATTTTCCTATTTTCCAAGATGTATATGACTATGTTAAAGACCTGTATGGGAAGGTTAAAGATGATTTCTATAAACAAAATTTAAGGGTAATTATTACATACCTTAACAAATTTGTAGAAGGTGGTAGAAATAGTCAATTGTGGAATGGTTATAGTTCAATAACTACAGATGAAAATTTTGTAGACTTTAACTTCCAATCGTTGCTTGCCAATAAAAACGGCGACATAGCAAACGCACAAATGCTTCTTGTTTTAAGATGGCTAGATAACGAAATTATTAAAAACAAAGACTATAATTTTAAATATAAAACCAAACGAAAGGTTGTTGTAGCAATAGATGAAGCACACGTATTTATTGACCCTAAAAAAGATGTTGCGTTGGACTTTATGTATAACTTAGCAAAGCGTATCCGTAAGTACGAAGGTATGCAAATAATTATTACCCAGAACTTAAAAGACTTTGTGGGGACTCCATCAATTGCTCGAAAATCTACAGCTATTATTAACGCATCGCAATACTCGTTTATTTTCTCATTGGCTCCACACGACATTAACGACCTTGTTGAATTGTATGAAAAAGCAGGTAGAATTAATGAAACCGAACAAGAAAGCATTGTTTCAAGCCCACGAGGTCGTGCATTTTTAATTACTGGACCATATAGTAGAACAACTGTAGATATAACCATATCAGACTTAGTTAAAGCAACTTTTGAACAACCAGACATTACTGAATATAAAAGGGAACAAGAAGAACTTGCTAATAGAGATGTTAAAAGTCAAAGTTCTAATGTTGCACAAACAGATGCATCTAATCTTGCAAAGCCACCATTAGAAGAGCCTATTAACTAGAATAATTAAGGGTAACAAATGTTAAAATTTTTTAAAGGATTATTAAATATTAAAAAGACTTTTATGCAACTATGTAGTTGCATAGGGTCTTTTTTGGGTCCTTTAAATGTTAACACTTCGTTACTTGAAATTACACAAACCACTGAAAAAGCAAGCGAGATAATAGGTAAGGGAATGGCTTCTTTGTGGGAGTCTATTTTAGAACTTATTAATACATGGGTTTATTTTCTATCAAAATTGTTTTTTCAATTTATAGATTTTTGTGAAGTTGTTATAAATAAAATTGCAGGAATTAATGCTAATTTAAACTTTAATTTTGATATTCCTATTTTTCGATTACTTTTATCAGATACTTTTTTTAAAGTATTTTCAGCATTGTTTATTATTGGTATAATATTTTTAGTTGTATTTACAATTATAGCAATAATAAAAAGTGAATATCAGCTTGCAACAGGGCAAGAAAAACTTGAAAAAGATAAAAAAAATGGCAGTGTTAGTTATGTTGTTAAACGTTCGTTACTAGCAACATTTATGATGGTACTTGTACCACTAATACTTATTGTTTGTTTTGCATTCACTTCGGTAATGCTATCCAGTATCAACAATGTATTAAGGACCGATGACCATGATAAAACCAGTGTTGGCGGACAAATTTTTGTAACTTCTGCATATGGTGCAAACAGGTACCGTACTTATGCCCAAACAGGACAAAGAATTCCTATATTGTTAGATTTTAATGATCCATATCAAGATGGGTCCTATATTTATTATACAAGCGAAGAACTGCATAACATGTATGAAGCTTGGGAAGATGGCGAGTCTGTTTATAATATGGTTAAAGACAAGAATTATGCATCCTTTAATGACACATTAACCTATAGAAATAACATGCTTGTGAACTCTTCTAATTATAGCTCTTACGAAAATTGGATTTCCACAGCGGAACAATATTACGTAATGGCAGATTTTATTGACTATGCGGTGAAAAACAATTTAGAATTTTATATCAAAGATTCTAATGATAGCGATATAGATTGGTCTTCTTCAAGTAAGAATATACAAATTTCTGGTGGTGTATATGATACTCAAAATAAGACTTTAACTATTAACTATGTCAATAAATCTGGTCTTGGTAGTTATGGTGAGGATTATTACACGCTAAGTTTAAGCACTAATAAAGTTAGTGCAACTAGTCCACTTCAAAATGCTATTGATACTTTAAGTAATTTAATGGCCATTGAATTAAAACAAGAAAAAGAAAGGATAAATAGTGGGGTTTTAAGCAATGCATCGCTAGAGACATATGAAGATGTCAATGCGGAAATATCAGATACAAAATTATTTAGGATTCTTGAACGAGTAGAAGACTCAACGAATGTAGTACGATGGAAAACCGAAAAAGTAACTTTTAATGATGAGAATTATACCGTTTACAACTTAACAAAACGATATTTTAACTCACAAACGGGCGTAATAGATGAGCGTGGAACTGTTCAAGTTGCACGAAAGGAAACAGGTGGGAAATTCTATATAGTAAAGAACAATAATGGTGTATATGAATACTCAAACCAAACAATAGACTATGTTAATGATGGAGCAAGTTATGTAGATAAACTTGAACCTGTTTTTGTTTATGTCGGTTGGGCAGAAAAATTATATAATGATTTAGATGTAATTTATCACGATATAAATTTTAAAAACTATATTAATTATGACAATTGGGCAGATGCACTTGGTGAATATTTTTCTCCTAATTCTAATGTAACAAGTGAAAATGTTGCCACTTTTGCAACAACCTTAATACACCCGCTTGGCTTAATTATGTCTGAGTTGTTTTTAGGGGTAACGTTTGAAAACGAGTCCAAAACAGGTACCGAATTTTCATTTACCACTCAGTATTCAGAAGATATTGTAAAACAACTTTGTTTAACTGTTGGTGGTCAATACTCTTATAACGACATAATGAATGAAGTTGATACATATATGCGCTTATTTAATGGCCTTTTAACCCCAATTATGGAAGATTTGCAGAAAATTGAAGGCTTTGATATGACTAATGAGTCAGAATATTCTGTTTATTGTTATGTTTATAAAGCGTATTTATGTAGTATTTTGTTATCAGATGATTTTGGCAATTATCTTTCTGACTTGGCATATGAAATTTTAAATATATCAAATTTGGTTGATAATATTTATAATGGCTCCAATAGTGTAACTTATGATAAAAATGGTGAAAAAGTATATGAGAAGCAATATACATATTCTTCAAGTGGAGATTTAATTCCACTACTTAGCAATGTAATTGTAAATAATAGTTACGTTACTGGTAAATATGTCTATGCATATGATACTCGTTCGGGTAATGGTAAAAAATTACTAGCATGCGATGCAATGGGTAAAATAACAGAAGATGGTGCATATGTAATTAACCCATCTTATAGTTACCAATTAATTAATGGCGAATATTGTGTTTATCTTGCAGGTGAATATCGTTCGGCAAGTAATTATCTTTCTTATTGCATAGCGAAGGGTGAAACTGGCGTAGATTTATCAAATATATTTATTCCATATTATAAAATTCAATACAATACAGATAAAACAGTGGCATATATGATGGTTTATGAACCATCAACTAGCACAACGAAAGACTTGACCAATGTAAAACTTGTTAATGCTATAGATGAAAATGGACATCCGATTTCAATTGATGTAGGCACAGATAGCGAAGGCAATATTCAAGATGAAGCAGTTGTTACAAATGCTATGTCATCATTATCTAGCAAATATTATTTGTATGAGTACGAAATGGTGCCAAAATATAAAAATACTTGCCTTAGATATAGTGAACTTAGCACCGAAGAACAGAAAGCTATAGATAATTGCATTAATTACATTATGAACGACATTGTTAATAAAGGAATTGATGAGCCTGAATTTTTATCATACTTAAAAGAGTATCAGCAAGATGGAAGTCAAATGGCAGATGTAATGAATGCTCCAAACATAACTAGCGCCGAAGCGAAGGAAATTGGTAGTAATTTAGAGAATTTAAAACAGAGTCTAAACGATATTGAAAATGAGAGCAAAAAACTTGCCGTTCAAAAATTAATAAATTCCTATAAGAAATATCAAATAATTTATGGATTAAACAACTATTTATCTACTAGAGTTTCTTCAGGATTTAATGTTGTTGTAAACGGACATTCCTATAATGTTGGTCAAGAGTTAACAACTCGAAAGATTTTGGAATATGCTTTTGGGAATAAATTACTTAATAATTCGTTAATTAATATGCTTAACACAGAAACAACTTTTTCAAATTTGTCTAATTACAATCAACAAGCATTTATTAATTTAAAAAGTAAAAGTAATTCCGACTTAAAAATCTTAGATGAAATAATTGACAAATTAAAAGAATTAAACACTTCATTGTTAACATCAATTGAACTTAGCGATACCGAGTTGGATTTAATTTATGAATACTATTATTTATATGGTATAACCAAGAATAAATCATTTTTAAGTACTTATACAAACAAATCATTATTCCAAATGCGTGGTACCGAAAGTATGGAAGCATTAATTAATGGATTAATTTCAATAGAAACCGATTTAGAAATAATCTTAGATCGATACACGCGTGGAGAAGGTTTAATTTTTGGCACATCACTTTCATCAAATTCTGAAGCATTTAAATTAATGAAAGAGTTTGTTCAATTAAAAAGTGAAACAGAAAAGTTGTACTTTGTGGATGAAACTTTTAAGGGTGCGGTTGCAGATGATGGCGTTGCGTTTTCCTACTTAAGGAACTTTCTTAAAAAATTTGGAACACTTTGCTTTAATTTACAGACAAAGTCGAGCTTTGCAAATTTATCATCTTCAGCAGAAGATAAAACCAACTTACTAAGCAACAATTATATTTCAAGTTTAGTTAATGATTTGAATAATATTTTAAGCAGTGCAGACTTTGGTTCTGAAGAAACTTATCTAATACCTAAAATAAATGGTGTTACAAGTTTTAAGCAAAAGAAAATTAATGCCGAAACTGGAAAGGTTGAATATGTAGCAGTTAACGACCTATCAACTGTTCGGTATGAAGAATTAGATGCTACAAGTAAACGTTATCTTGCAACAATTTTAACTTATTACGAAGATAAAATAGAACAATATAATTTAAATATTACCCATATGACTGAAGGTGAAGGCTATGCATATCGTTATTCAAAGGGTAGATATTCGCTTTTTGAAAACAGTGAATTATATAAGTATTTTTTACCTGAATATTTAAATTATTTTATTTATAACACAGACATAGATGATGAAGATTTTGCTAAAACATATATATATGATGATTATGTAAATATAATTGGTAAAAATGTTGGCGATGAATTTACCCATGATGAAAAATTGCAATACTATTTAGATTACATAAACGCATTTACCAATTTTAAGTTTAATGCGAACGGAAACCTTTTTTCATCTTTAAGTTTGCTACAACAAAAGGTTGTTGAAGATTGTTATAATTATTTTAAAAACGAAAAATTAAATTTAACAGATACACAACAGCCAGGATATAAAGAATACACAGATAATTTAAAATGTCTTAATTCAGTTAAAAACTATATAAATAATGATACAATAGATATTGAACAAACGGCTGGTTATGTATTGGCTTATGAAGGTCATAGTACTGTTTCAATTAATGATGTAGTTACTAATAACGTTAATTTGTTGAACCTTAAAAATTTACTAGACTTTGTAGGCATAGATTATGATTCTGCGATAAATAGTTTAAAAGATGTTCGGATAATGGCGTTAAGAAACTTGCGAGACTTTAAAGAATATGCTGGTGAAAGTGTTGCTTCAATAAGAAGCAGATATTTAGCTTTGTTGTATTTAACAAGCTGTGACTATGTCACAAACTTAGTTGGAGATAAAGAGTTAATATTATATAATGATAATAAGCAAATAATTTTAGATATGGCCGGGTTAAAAGATGTTGCAGAAGAGAATATAGTTAATCTGAAATATGACAATAGTGATAGCGATACGGATTCAGATGAAAAAAGTGGAAGCATATTTATAATTTGCACTTATAATGCTGATACAAAACAATATGAACCATTTGTTTTTGCTAGTGAAAGCGACCGATTCTCTACTCCGGTGTCAAATTATTACTACTCTATGAATGGAGAAGTAACCTACTATCCAGTAATTGCAAAAGGAATTTTTGATACAAATGGAAATCCGACTGCAATAAGAAGAGTAAATGGCTTTATAGAATTTTACAGAGATGATGTATATGTATTAAATTCTGCATTAGTCAACCTTGAAATGTATTATGCAACTACAGAAGAAGTTACAGTAAATTATAATCCAATAAGTATGCTTATAAACGGCGTGGCCAAATTAATTACTGGTAAAAATGTTTCACAGCTTATTTCTGATGCCTTTCCACTAATTAAGAGCACAAGTGGTTTAAAAGTTGCTTACGGAGCAGAAGAAAATACTATCTATCATCTAGATCAAGGCTATTGTAATTTAAATTATATGTTTTTTACTGATAAAGGTATTGCTATGGCTAATCTTTATGCACCATCAAAACTGAATGTAATTATTTTACTCTTGGCAACAGTAACGGTTATGTATGCATTAATTACCGCTGTTTACGAAGTTATTTCAAACGTATTTAAATTAGCAATTTATATAATTGTATATCCACTTGTTGTTGGTGTGTATCCGTTTGATGGTGATCGTCTTGGAGAATGGAAAAAATCATTTATAAAAGAATTTTTTACAATGTATGGTTATGTCATCTCAATAAATTTGTACTTTTTAAGTTTAGACATTCTGCAAAGTATAGGGAATGTATTGCCAACAATTACTGATGATGGACTAAAACTATTACAAAATACCTTTATTTTTAACGGTGTTGATGTAAATGTATTTATTGGATTAATTTCTACTACTTTATGCTTTGTTGTGGCAGTTACATTGTTAAAGTCAACATCAAAATTAATTGCTCCAAACTTGTATGTTGGTTCTCCTTTAACAGGAGATACAAAAAAGTCAATTGCTGTTTTGGTTCAAGAAGCAGAATATTTCAATACCGGCGAGCAACTTAAAGATGCTGTTGTCATTGCACAAGATGAAATGTCTAAATTGCCTATTGTAGGAGATTTATTTAGCAAACAAAAACATTTTGATAGACAATACAAGGAAAATGAAAAGAAGGCGAATAAATACAAAAATCAATTATTGGCTAATGGCATAGATGCAACAATTGCGGATAATGCAAGCAGAGCATATCAAGAAAGTTTGGATGCTGCCGTTAAGCAGGCGGAAGAAAGATATAATAAAAATGTTAAGGATTCTAGAGCAAGACAAGAACGGGTTAGATCTAACATTATTAACACTTATGCAGGTCAAAGTGCTGAATTTAAATGTGATAGATGTGGACACAAAGCACCTAACAAGAAATATAAAGGCAAAACTTGTAGCAACTGTCATATTGGTAAATACAAATAATAAAACAAACAGAAGAGAGTACTATGAATATTTGGGGATTTATTAACAACTTAATATTTAAAGTAGCCCAACACCAAATGTTATCTAATGGTGTTGGGGCATCTCCTGGTGGTGATGACTTAGTTAGTAATAGTAGCACCACAAGTTCTCTTGATGTTTTTTTTAAAAATTTAATTGACAAATTTGTTAATTCTATTATTAATTTTGGCGAAGTAATTTATCGTTGTTTTGCAAAAATTGTATACTTTTTAGTAAAAATTTGCCTTAACATAATGGACCTTACAATGGTTATAATAAATTCATTAACAGGTCAGGCAACGGCTTTTGATCTGTCTAAGAATAGTAATTTAACTGAAACAGATGTTTTATTTAGATTTTTACTAAATGAAACTACCTTGAAAATTTTAAGGCGTGTATTTTATTTTAGTTTATTATTGTTACTTATAGCTACAATAGTGGCGATTGTAAAAAATGAGTGGGATAAAAATGCTAGTGGAAAAGGAATGAGCCATATGCAATTTTTCCGCAAGGTCTTGATGTCTTTATTTTGGATGTTTTTAACTCCATTTGTTTTAATTGTTGGTATTTTAGCGGTTAATGTTCTTTTAGCATCTGGTCTTAATGCTTTGCAGGGCAATAATAAAACTGCGTTTAGTGTTGGTTCAACAATATTTACAGCAAGTACATATGATGCAAATTGGTATCGAAAATATGCAGATGAAAATAAACGAGTACCAATTATATTTGATTATAATGGTGGTTTTTATTCAAGCCAGAACGGAGAACCAATAATAACCACCGATACTTCAAGTAGTAATACCGATGCACAAATTAGAGCGATATTAACAAACGAAAATATCACAAGCGGTCAAGCGACTTACAATATGTTTGAAAATGAATCATTCTTTGATTTTAATTACATATCAGATAATAGTTATTATTATAATGTTTACGATGGTGAATATTTAAAGCCAAAAAGAATTGAATATTATGTAATGGCAGATTTTATTGATTTTGCAATGGAAAGCGGTGCAACTTTCTATGTTGTGAATGTTGAAGATATTTATGAAACATTAATTGTAAATAAGTTTGACAGAAATGATATGCTTTTGGCTTTAGGCGGAGGCGTTACAGGAGACATAACAGGCTTTGCTGCAGCTACATATTTAAGAGGTATTGATTTTGTTCAGGTTCCAACTACTTTATTATCTCAGGTTGATTCAAGTATTGGTGGAAAAACAGGCGTTGATTTTAAAGCTTACAAGAATATGGTTGGAGCTTTCTATATGCCAAAACTTGTATATATGAATCTTTCAACTCTTAATTCATTGCCTGAAAGAGAATATCTTGAAGGTATGGGAGAAATAATAAAACATGGTTTAATAAGAGATAAGGAATATTTCTAT
>ERZ779869.2106-NODE-2106-length-16932-cov-3.721692_pt1 | contig 16932 bp, 16 predicted proteins | sample MGYA00511557_ERZ779869 | MGnify/ENA primary metagenome ERZ779869 (study PRJEB29588, sample SAMEA2154620) | human gut metagenome | biome: human gut; feature: human-associated habitat; material: faeces | place: Denmark | collected 2008/2010 ...
CGGCGATAACGGCGGCGGTCGCCGCGTATCTTGCCGCAGAGACAGAGGAGAAAAAGAGCGCCCCGCCATCATTCCGTGTGGTTGCGTTCAGACGCGCAAGCGGAGCACAGCCGTGGATACGTCCATGATAATTATGGATACCGATTTGGCTCGATAATAATGAAAGGTATGATCTGATAATATGAAAAGATTGTTCAAGGTAAAAATCAACAATACCGAATATATTGCCGAGGTAGAAGAAATCGTTCCCGATAACGACAGTGCGTTAAGCGAGGCAAACAGTAATAAAAAGAACGCTGAAACCGGAGAAAACGACAGCGTTCACCGCGCTGACAAACTGTAATGCGTATTATCGGAAGACTTGCGCCGACAAAGCTCGGCGCGCTCTCGAAAATCAGTTCAAGAGATCATATTGCAGCCCTTGATGAGGCGGGATTTGACGCGCTTGACCTGTGGGGCGCTGAGGATTTCGGAATCGGTCTCAAGGAGTTCGGCGAAGACCCCTGGGAGCGGTTGCGTATAATACGCGGATGTCTGAATAAAACAAAGCTACAGGTCGTTTTACGCGGGCAATGCTTACTGGGGTCAAAAATTTATCCCGATGATATTACTGAATATTTTATTGCAAGCTTGGTGGATCACGGTGTTGATATGATCCGCGCGTATGATGCACTTAACGATTCAAGAAATCTTGAGACAGTTATTGGGGCGGCAAAAAAATACGGTGCAGAGCTTCAGGCGGGGCTGGTTTACACTGTAAGTCCGGCGCACAGCATAAGTTTTTTTGCCGGATATGCCGCTTTGCTTGAGCAGATGGGAGCAGACTCGGTCTGTATTTTTGATCCGGAGGGTCTTATGCAGCCGTCGGATGCCGCGGAGCTTATCTCCGCGATAAAAAGAAATGTCTCGATCCCTATAATTATATCAACCTTCGGAGCTTACGAGCGTGACGTTATCTCAGCGGCAGACCAAGCTGGCGTGTATGCAGTTGAACTCTGCATCCGCGCAGAAAAGACGCACGGTTTGGAAGGGATCATGGACATGATCGACGAATGTGAATCTGCCACTGCTTTACCGGATACAAATGAATTTCTTTCCGCTGAAATATCTCATGTACGTGCTGATGCAGGATATCCTCCGCTTGCTCCGCCGATCTCGGATATTCTCAAGGCACAGGCTGAGACAAATATTAAAGCAGGAAGCCGTTATAAGATTCTGTTGCCGGAATTCAGCTCGCTGTTGCGCGGTATGTACGGCAGGACTCCTGCACCTGTTTCCGAGAGCTTTGCCGCGCGTACGGTAGGGGACGATCCTATGCTTTTGGTGCGTCCGGCGTCCACGCTTGAACCCGGACTTGACTGCCTGTGCAGAGAATCGGCGCAATATCTTGATGACCCGGAAGATATTCTGACTTATGCCATTGCAGGAGATGAAGCAGTGCGCTTTTTTGAATACCGAAAGGCATTGAGATACGGACTTGACGCTCCGCATGCCGACCCGCGCCTTGGTGTTCATGTGATATGAAATATTAATTAAAAAAATCTGGCTGTCGAAGGCTTAAAGCTTTCGACAGCCGATTAATTATTCGGATTCTTCTTCCTTTTTAATTATTTTGACAAGTGAGCTTGTGCCAAGCCTTGAAGCCCCAAGCGCGATAAAGTCCTCTGCGTCCTTGAAGGAGCGTATTCCACCGGCGGCTTTTATCTTAAGACCTGCCGGAACATTGGCGGCAAACAGTGCAATGTCCTCGCGCGTAGCTCCGCCGGTTGAAAATCCGGTAGATGTTTTAATATAATCAGCTCCTGCCGCTCCTACAACGGAACACATACGGATCTTTTCTTCGTCTGTCAGCAGACAGGTTTCGATAATAACCTTGAGAATGTGATCCCCGCATACCGACTTGATCTTTCTTATCTCATTTTCAATTTTATCAAAGCAACCGTCCTTGAGCCAACCGAGATTTATTACCATGTCGATCTCATTTGCGCCGTTTTCAATTGCATCGGAGGCTTGAAAGCATTTGGATGCTGTGGTGTCATATCCAAGCGGAAACCCTATCACGGTGCATATGTTGAGCTTTCCCTCCGTGTAATCGTGAGCGAATTTTACATAAGACGCCGGAATACAGACTGAAGCAGTGCGGTACTTGATGCCGTCGTTGCAAATCGTGCGAATCTGTTCCTCGGTTGATGTCGGAGAAAGAAGAGTATGATCCGCGTATTTCAGAATTTCGTATTTATCCATTGTTAAACCCTTTCCTCGTTGTTTTACATATATATGATATCACAACATAAGAAAAATATCAAGCAAAAAACGCAAAACCGTTGCAAAATGCCTCTTAATCTGCTATAATGGAAGCATAAAAATGATTGGAGGTCCTATCTGTGAAAGTAACTCACGACATACATAATCACACACTGCTCTCATCCTGCTGCTACGATCCGGAAGCAACAGTTGAAGCATTTGCGTACCGCGCAAAAGAGCTGGGGCACACCGTTTTTGGTGTATCAAATCACCTGTGGGATGAAAAGGTTCCCGGAGCGAGCAAGTGGTATCATCAGCAGATGATCAATTTCGGACTTGAGGGGGCGCGCGCGGCGATGCCGTCGATTCCCGGAATAAGGCTTATGGTAGGAACTGAAACCGAATACTGCGGTATGAGCGACACTCTTGGTATGCTTGCTGAAACCGCAAAGCGTTTTGACTATGTGCTTGTTCCTCACACTCACATTCATATGAAAAATTTTGTTATCCCGGAGATGGAGGATGTAAAAGCCAAGCGCGAAGAACTGACAGCTAAGGTTGCATCCGCGCTTCCGGAGCTTAGCATTGATCAGGCGAAGAGGCTTGTAAATACTCTCTCAAACGGGGATATCGAGAACCTGATCGGCGAGCGCCATGTTGATGTAATTGGATATAATGTTGATTTTATGTACAAGAGCTTCCTCAGGCTTATGAACAATCCTGAATTTCAGAAGCTCGCCAAAACCGTCCCCACTTCTATTGCACACACTTTTTCTCCCTGCGGTTTCTCAAAGGAAATGCAGAAGATACTTATTGAAGCCGTGTCTGATGAACAGTATCTTGAATGCTTTACCCGCGCCAAGGAGTTGGGCGTTGGCATTGAAGTCAATACCGGCGCTTTCAAAATGCCGGAAAATGATTTTGCGGATGAGGCGATGATACGCGTCATGAAGCTTGCCAAGAGTGCCGGGTGTCGGTTTACTTTCGGTACGGATTCACATTCGCTTGCAGGCCTTGATAAGATCCGTATGGCAGACCGCATATCTGAGCTTTGCGGAATAACCGAGAATGATCTCATGGATTTTCTTAAATAAAATATCACCCAAACACCATCAGGGACGCCGGTCGGCGTCCCTGATGGTGTTTGGGCGGTTAATCGTTGGCTGCCATGAAGCTATAATAATTACTTATTGTTGTGCCGGGGAAATAGGCGAGAAGTATCTGCTCGGCGGTCGCTCCGGCTTCTCCGAGGTCTGAGGCTCCAAACTGACTCATTCCCACACCGTGTCCCATTCCTTTTCCGACAATAGCGAAGGAATTGGGATCGGATGCCTTGTATGTATCGTATACTTTTTGCAGTTGAGTAACGATCAGGAAGCTGTCATAATTGGAAACCACGGTGTAATTTCCGTTTGCGTCCGGCTCGGTGGTGATCGGTATTTCAACATCGCCGGAGGTCAGCTGGGCAACTCCGTTGGCAGTGTAAACATGAAGCGTGCTTGAGTTGTCCTTCAGTGCTTGTCCGAGGTCAGTCAGGAAGTTGAAGCCTGAAGAATCAGCAAAAGCCGTGCCATTGCTTGTCAACACATTGACTGAACCTGCGCCTGAGCCCTGAAGATTGATTATCCTGATTGACTTTACATTTTCATAGCTGTAATCAACAGAGCCTTTGCCTATGACAATATTTGCAGACCACACGTATCCGTAAAGAAGCGAACGCACTGCGGAACAGCGTGTTACTGTGGCTGTGTGACCGTTACGGTCCGTCAGCTTTATGGAATATACATACGGTGAATCTCCGGTAGTGGTAGTCTCAACATTTACAATATCAGAGTCGATCTGAAGCTCTCCGTATTCGCGGCATGCGGTCTTAAGCTGAGAAGCCGATACTTCTTTGAACCACATTCCGGAACGGTATTCGGAGTATCTCTCCCACGGAGTAGCCTGTGCACGGATATATTCGTCGGTTATGCCGCCCCAGACATACTGCGTGTCTACCGACCAACCGCCTATGCTTGAGGAGTAAAGACCCTCAACTATCTGATTTCCGTATGTAAGCACCTGATCCTTTGTCTCATAAACTGCCTGAGTCACACGTTCTGTGATCAGCTTTCTGCCGCGATAGTTTTCACAGTGAGAAAGACTGCACATATCAAAGCCGTATGAAGAAAAGTGTTTACCGATGCAGATAACAGAATATGAGCGTACAGTTATTGCAAACGCTTTCTGTGTTTCAATATCCCAGCTTGTGTAGATCTCGTTTGGAAGGACTCCTTCGACATATGTGTTAAGCTCCACGAGATTTATGTGTATCAAGCCGTCAGCCCCTGAACCAATATAATGACGGTAGCAGAAAAGCCCGTCATATACCGTTGAGGTCGCGCTGTCCTGAATATAAGCGTAGTCTTTTCCTGTTTGCTGATAAGCTGCAAATCCAAGGTAGCTGTATTCTCCGCCCTCATATTCGAACAGAATGCTTTCCATCTCATCATCCAGTACGCACACCCCGGTAGCCGATGGGGAAGCGATCTTTATTGTGTAATCCGGAAGGAACGCCGAAACCGCCGCAGCAGCCTCACCTGCCGAGGTATAGCTTGGGAATGCGCCTATGCGGATACGTTTTTCTCCGTTTATGTAAGCGGGGAAGCAGTGACCGTACATTGCAGTAAACAGGTCGGAATAATTGTTGATATAGTCCCAGACGTCGATGCCGTCGTAGGATATCTCAACGTGATACCCGCCAATATCGGTATCGCTTTCGCTGGACGCTGCAGAGCATGAGTTGTAGCCGATCTTCAGATTGGTATCGCAAACAGCGTATACGGAGGCGGAATTTATCCGGTACAGAGGCTTGAAATTGCGTTCCGTTCTTGTGATTACTGTCTCACCCACAACAAAGCCGTAAGGTGAAAGCATGGATACAGAAAACGGAGCGTCCTCACCGTACCTGATTCCGATTGCAAGGTATGTAGGGTTGGTTTTTACGGTTGAATTAATGGCATACCCGGAAAGCTCGGAGCTGTCAGCGGAGGCATTTACGATGAAGAAAACTGCAAACAGCAGAGTTCCGAATATCAATGCAAGCGCAAGAGTGGTGGCTGTTGCTCTTTTTCCGATGCGCTTTGCATGGCGTGATACCGAGGCTTTAGCCGTTGCTGTCGACAATGACATATTCACCTCCGATCATTACGTAAGCACCGTCATAGCTTTCAATGCGTATTCCTCGACCGTCATCTCCGCCGCGCGGGATCAGCAGATTATGCATATGCGGTGCGTCGGCGCCGTTGTAAAGCTCCTCGCCGCTGGTCAGGTCGTTGACGCCCTGAAGCGTACCTGATGTATTGTATGGAGAAACAATAACGGCATATCCGGTGCGTACAATTACAAGTATGCCCTCATCGGCATTTTTAGCCATTATAGTTTTTCCGTTTTCTACATAGACTGGACGGTACATGACTCCCGCCTTTGCCTGTAGCAGCTGCCATGATTCTTCAAGTGCATTATACTGCGCCCTCAGTTCGCTGATCGCTCCGCCATCACCTGTGAGCTTGTCGAGCGACGTCTGAAGCTCGCGCATTGATTTGGTGACAGTAAGGTATTTATCGGACAGATCGGCAAAGTCCTTTTCCAAATTTGTCTTATCGGTTTTAAGCGTTTCAATACTGCTCTTGATACCGGTAAGAGAATCACTTATCGCCGTGATCTGCTTGGACAGAGCCGTGTAGTTCTGTTCGACAGCTCCGATTCGACCGTTCAGCTCATTTTTTGCCGATTCGACATCTGATTTCAGCTTGGATATCTGTTCATCCTTGAGCTTTGAGCTTTCCTCCAGCGCGGCAATACGCGCTATCAGCGTCTGATAGGCTTCTGAATCAAAGCCGCCCGAACCGCCGCCCGTGCCTCCGAGCTCAAGTGCGCTTATTCTGCTTGAAAGGTCTGAAATGCGTGAGTCTATCGGCTTCAGCACATAGTTTTCCACATACTGAGCCAAACCTGAAAGTGATACCACGGGGTCAGTGGAACTGTCATAGGTTACTGTTGCATATACTGCGATTGATGTAATAAAGGCAAGCGACAATGCAAGCATCAGCGACGCAGTTTTTTTCAGAAATTCTGGTTTTTTAATCATTTTGGTTGCTCCATTATTCGGATGGTATCAACTCGTCTCCGGCTTATGTCAGATATCGAGCTTTAGCTGCATTTTTTCAATGTCCTTCTCAACAAGTAAAACTGGAGTAGCTGGTATTTTGATCTTTTTGTATCCTTTGGTATTTTCAAATTTGTCGGTAAAGTCACGCATAACAGTGCTTACTGTTGCGTCGGAGCGCAATGTTACAAGCTGAGAACCTATTGATGTGCGTGTTGTTTTAAGCGGAATGAGGGATGACGACAGTACCGCGGCGCGGTCGTTTGAGGTCACTATCAATATATCAAACGGCTTGTCTTCCTCGAAAAATCCTTTGATGGGAGAGGAGGGGGAGAATGCCCCGGTCAGCTTGCGCCGGTTGCCTTTGGTAAGATACACAGACTGAGGTACTTTTACACCTTTACCGTTTTCAAATACAAAGACGAAATTCTTTTTCTCACTCCACTCAGCTCCGACCTTCATGTATATAGGCTTTTCTCCCTGGTCAAATCCCAGCTTGGCAGGCAGAAATTCTCCCATTGCCGATGCCTTGCAGATGTCAAAATCGGATGCCTTGGCACGATACAGCTGAGCTTTGTCGGTGAAGAAGAAAAGGTCGGTGAGGTTGTCCGCTTCCGCTTCGCAGATAATTTTGTCTCCGTCTTTCAGCTTGTGCTCATCGTTGCCGCGAAGCGACAGCGCAGTGATCTTTTTGAAGTATCCCTCGGAAGTGAGGAAGAAGTGCGCAGGGAAGTTTTCCACATCGTTTTCCGGTGCAACAACGGTTATTTCGTGTTCGTGAATTATTTCCGAGCGACGCGGCTGACCGTATTTTTTCTTGATCTCTGTAAGCTGGGCGGCAATCAGCTTTTTCAGCTTAAGCTCGTCCGCGAGTGTAGCCTCATGCTCCGCTATCTTCTTTTGAAGCTCGTCAATGTCCTTTATACGATTCAGGATATATTCCCGGTTCAGATAACGCAGCTTGATATCGGCAATAAATTCAGCCTGTGCCTCATCTATTGAAAAGCCTTTGCAAAGGTTGGGAATAACGTCGGCTTCTTTTTCGGTGCCGCGGATTATTCTGATAGCTTTGTCAATGTCAAGAAGTATACGTCCGAGACCCATGAGAAGATGCAGCTTTTCGCGCATACGGTCAAGCTCAAAGCGTATCTCGCGTGAAAAACATTCCGTACGGAACTTTATCCATTCATTAAGTATCTCCCTGACGCCCATCTGACGCGGAACAGAATCGATCAGCACGTTGAAGTTGCATTTGAAGGAGTCCTCAAGCGGCGTTGACTTGAAAAGCTTTGCCATAAGCTGATCGGGCTCTGTGCCACGACGAATATCAAGCGTCAGCTTGAAGCCTGAAAGACCGATCTCATCGCGGAAGTCAGTGACCTCCTTAAGCTTGTTGTCCTTGTAAAGCTCGGTCAGACGTTTTATTATCTGCTCAATGGTGGTGGAGTACGGTATCTCAAGTATATCGATGCAGTTTGCTTTGGGGTCATATTTATATTTTGAGCGGATGCGCACCGAGCCTGATCCGGTCTCAAACACCTCGCGCATCGAATCACGGTTGTATATTATCTGTCCCCCGCCCGGGAAATCGGGAGCCTTGATAATATCCAGCAGTTTTTCGGTATCGAGCTTGGGATTGCGCAGCAAAGCAATTGTACCGTCACATATTTCGGCAAGATTGAAGGAGCAGATGTTTGACGCCATGCCGACGGCAATTCCCATATTCGGCGTAACAAGAATATTCGGGAAAGTGGTCGGAAGCAGGACCGGCTCCTTCATTGTGCCGTCATAGTTATCGACAAGGTCAACGGCGTTTTTGTCGATCCCTGAGAAGATCTCTGATGTAAATTTGTCGAGCTTGACCTCAGTGTATCTGGGAGCCGAAAATTTCATTTCAGTGCTGTATTGCTTGCCGAATGCACCTTTTGAGTCAATAAAAGGGTGAAGCAGGGCGGCGTTGCCGCGCGTAAGGCGAACCAGAGTTTCATATATCGCCATATCTCCGTGAGGGTTAAGCCTCATGGTCTGCCCGACTACATTCGCGCTTTTGGTTCTCGGCCCGGTCATCAGACCCATTTTATACATAGTATAAAGCAGCTTGCGGTGCGCCGGCTTGAAGCCGTCGATCTCCGGAATTGCGCGCGAAACTATAACGCTCATTACGTATGGCATATAGTTTTCTTCTATTGTTTCGGTAATAAGCTGAGGGGTAACAGGCGCTGCCGGTTCGGCTCCCGGGATCTTTTCGTCGGTTATTTTTTTCTTTTTTGCCATAAGGATCAACCTTTCTGTGATCAAAGACTTATTACTGTGTGTGCCGCGGCACGGATAAGGCGATTATAAAGCGCAAGTCCCAGTCCGTCGGTATCAGGTAAATTGGCGTAGATGACATCTGCGGGAATATCATCCGATTCACGGAGCGCCGAAAACAGTCGGTGCATCTGTGTTTCAAGATCGTATCCGGCTCCGATGGTCAGCACCTTTCCTGCATGAAGCTGAGGCTCCTGCTCGTCGTAGCAGATAATAATGCAGTCTTCGGTCTCCTGTGCGTGTCTGAAAAAAAGCAGTTTTTCGGATTCAGAGCCTTTGATGAGCTTCAGCGGTTTTGACGGTGCGTAATGACGGTATTTCATTCCCGGGGAAAGCGGACGCTCATCTGATTTAAGCATTTCGGTGACTGCCGGGGCTATGGTAACATTCTCGGCAACGCAACGAAGCGCATCGTACGTTATTGCTCCCGGACGAAGCAGAGTAAGCGATTTATCGTCGTCTATGCGGACAATGGTCGACTCAACACCAAAGCGGCATTCTCCACCGTCGATTATATAGTCAACGCGTCCGTCGAGATCGTGCGAGGCGTGCTCCGCACGTGTTGGCGAGGGACGCCCGGAAATGTTTGCGCTCGGTGCCGCGATCGGAACTCGGCAAAGACGTATAAGAGCATTGGCGATCGGGTGAGAAGGACATCTTACGGCGACAGAATCAAGTCCTCCGGTTACCCGTTCCGGTATCGTGTCTTTTTTAGGCATGATAACGGTCAGTGGTCCGGGCATGAAGTTTGAGGCAAGTCTGTAATAGAGCAGGGAGGTACGGCAGTAAGGTTCGGCGTCTCGCGGGTCGGCAATATGGATTATCAGGGGATTATCCGACGGTCTGCCCTTTGCCGCATAGATTTTTGATGCCGATTCCGCGTTGGTGGCGTCACCGCCGAGACCGTAAACCGTTTCTGTCGGAAAGATCACGAGTCCACCGCGACGTATGGCTTCCGCGGCAGGCTTGAGAAGTGCTTCGTCGAAATTATCCGGATTCAATGTGATATGAACTGTATTGAGAGTTGTGGATGATGACATAATATGCCTTTGATAAATAATATTTTTTATTCCGTATCGTCTCCGGTGCGCAGTTTTTCTGCGGTGTCCGCCGCAATGAGGGCGTCGACCATCCCGCCGATGTCTCCGTCAAGAAATGAGTCAAGGGAGTAAAGCGTAAGACCTATCCGGTGGTCGGTCACACGGTTCTGAGGGTAGTTGTAGGTGCGTATCTTTTCACTGCGGTCACCACTGCCGACCTGTGTGCGCCGCTCGGCGGCAATTTTGTCGGTCTGCTCACGCATCTTGATATCATAAAGCTTTGCACGCAGAAGCTTGAGAGCTTTGTCCCGGTTTTTGAATTGCGAGCGCTCCTCCTGACATTCAACGACGATTCCGGAGGGTTTATGCGTTATTCTTACGGCGGATTCTGTTTTGTTGATATGCTGTCCACCCGCTCCGCTTGATTTGCAGGTTTCAAATTCAAGGTCCTGAGGCAGTATTTCAATATCAACATCGTCCGCCTCGGGAAGGACCGCCACCGTAACGGTGGAGGTCTGTATTCTTCCCTGAGATTCGGTCTGAGGTACGCGCTGAACGCGGTGTACACCCGATTCAAATTTGAAGCGGGAATATGCTCCGTCGCCTTCAACGGTGAAGGTCAGCGCGCGAAAACCGCCAAGTCCGGTTTCGTTTGCATCTGCGACCGAAATCCGGAAACCGGATTTTTCGCAGTACATTGAGTACATCCGGTAAAGCACTGCGGCAAAAAGGCACGCTTCTTCTCCGCCGGCGCCCGCGCGTATCTCAACGACCACGTTTCTGTCGTCGTTGGGATCTCTTGCAAGAAGCATTCCGGTAAGCTCGTTTTCGAGAGCGGAAAGCTTCTCGCGCAGATCGTACAGCTCCTCCGCTGCCATGGCGCGCAACTCAGGGTCAGAAGAATCGCGTGAAAGCGCCTCGGCTTCCTCTGCCTCGGATGACATCCGCATATAATCGCGGTATCTGGTGATAACCGGCGTCAGAGAGCGGTATTCCTTCATGGTGCTTGTATAAAGCGGAATGTTGGAAAATGTTTCGGGTAGTGCCAGAAGCTCTTCGAGACTACAGTATTTTTTCTCGGTCTCGCCGAGCTTTTTCAGTACGGCTGATGAGTCAGGCATGGAGCGGCATCAATATTTGTTGAACGCAGCAAAAGCGCGGTGAGCTTCATAGAGGTCTACTTTGGAAATGATCTCATACGGCGCATGCATGGATATGACCGGAACACCCAGGTCAACTACCTCGATGTTGTGTTTGGCGATAAACTGAGCGACTGTTCCTCCGCCTCCCGCGTCAACCTTGCCAAGCTCTCCTGCCTGCCATACGACCTCATCGCGCTCCATGATTCCGCGAAGCCATCCGATGTATTCCGCTGAGGCGTCGCTTGTTCCGGATTTTCCGCGCGAGCCGGTGTATTTTGTAAGCACAACACCACAGGAAAGCAGCGAGGAATTGCGTTTTTCAAAAACATCGCCGAAATTGGGGTCAAATGCGGCAGAAACATCTGCCGAGAGACACTTTGAATTTACACGCACAACGGCAGCAGGGGTGTTCTGAGAAGCGGCAATCGCATCTATGAGATCGAGCATAAGCTCGCACTGCATGCCGGTGTTTCCTGCGCTTCCGGTCTCCTCCTTGTCTGCAAGGATGCAGAGCATCGAGTTATCTCCATCAAGAGCTTCAAACATTGCGGTCAGCGCAGGATAGGAGCATACTCTGTCGTCATGTCCGTAAGCGCAGATCATGGAACGGTCAAGTCCTGCGTCGCGCGCTTTGCCGAGAGGTACTGCCGAAAGCTCTGCGGAAAGGAAGTCCGCTTCGTCGATTGAGTATTTTTCATTGAGGATGCGCAATACGTTCAGCTTGATACCATCGGATACATCTGCGATGGGGCGGCTTCCGACGAGCAGATTCAGCTTTTCTCCCGGTATTGCAGAGCCGAGCGGCTTTGCATCGTCGCCGTGACCGAGGTGGGGAAGCAGGTCATTGATATAAAGCACGGGATCGTTGTCGTCTTCACCGATGACGATGTTTACTGTTTCGCCGTTCTTTTTGGCAACCACTCCGTGGAGGGCAAGAGGGGTCGCGACCCACTGATATTTCCTTATGCCGCCGTAATAGTGCGTTTTAAGGAAGCTCATGCCGGAATCCTCATACAGGGGAACCTGCTTGAGGTCAAGCCGAGGGGAGTCAATGTGTGCGGCGGAGATACGTATGCCCTCCTTTACATCCTTTTTGCCGATGTAAAAGAGAAACAGATTTTTTCCGCGGTTATTGTAATAATATTTTCCGCCTTTTTTAATTTCGTCGCCGAAACGGTATTCGACAAATCCTTTGTCGCGTGCAAGCTCTATGGCGGTGCTTACCGCTTCACGCTCTGTTTTTGCCGCGTCAAGAAAAGCTGAATATCCGCGTGCGTAATCATATGCCTCGTCAATATCGGCGTCACTGCGCAGCTGGTATACGGTCTTTTTGGTGTATGCAAGTTCCTTTGCGGAGTCTGCGGGGGTCTTTTCTGAAATTTCAACTTCGGGTCTCATGATTTTTGTCCTTTCATAATGTTATTTTAGTTTTTAATCGGATCATCCGTAAAGCTCGTTGTACTTTGCATAGGTCTTTTCCATCCGCTCGACATAATCTGCGGTTTCTTTGTCCGGAATAGTCTTCAGCTTTCCATGTGAGTCGGTAAGCTCAGGTGTTGCAAGCCAGCTGTCAACTGTATCCGTTCCGGAATGCATGGCGGAAAAAACGCATCGCCAATCGGAATATTTTTCATAATATTCGGATATCCGATAGCTTCCGATGGTAAGATTGGTCTCAGGCTCATACAAGAGACCGGGGTCTGTGTTCATTCCGAGTCGGCTTCCATAAGTCCTGTAATCATCTGCCGACAATTGCATAAGACCGACGCGTGAGTTTTCGCCTTCTCCGGTCTTGAGCGCGGAATTGAAGTTGCTCTCAACCTTGAGCGCGGCATATATTATATTTGCCGGAACACCGAATTCCGCGGAGTATTTCATCACAGATGAGGTATATTCCCTTGGATATTCTGCGCGTTCATTGCGGTCGCAAAGCCGGTCATAAAGAATACCGCAGCAAACAGACAGCGCGGCGATGATTATGACGGTCAGAGTACGCTTGAAAGCTGTTCTCATGTTGCGCTTCCTTTCTTGTTTGCCTTTGCGTATGTTCCGGATGATATCTGCTCCGCAAAGGCTTCAAGCGCGTCATTGCCTTTATCGTTGCGGAAAGTTATGTCACAGCGGTCGGTGTAAAATGAATCGGGCTTTGAGGCGTCAAGGCGGGCGCGCAGTTGCTTTTCGGTGCGGATATTGCCGTCCCTTGCCGCAAGCCGTGATGCACGGGTCCTTCTTGGTGCGAGAATTCCAACCGTCATTCCGCATATGTAATCTGCTCCGGCTTCAAACAAAGTCGGCGCGTCAACAGCAACTTGATCTCCCGCCGCTTCGGCTGAATGTGCCAGCTCCTCAATACGCCGTACAACATGCTTGCGAGTGATTGAGTTGAGCCTTTCAAGCGCATCCGCGGAATTGAATACACGGTCAGCAAGCGCCGAACGGTCAATGCCTCCTTGGGCATTCAGTATTTCGTTCCCGAATTCACGGGCAAGCGCGGCGGTGCATTCACCGGGGGCGGAAATCATATCGTGATATATTTTGTCGCAGTCAAGAACGGTAAATCCGCGCTCTGCAAGCATTGAGCAGAACAGTGATTTTCCCGATCCGCTGGGGCCGGTTATTCCGATGATCATACCGAAGCTCCTCGTAGTATATACATATAAAATATTATACTACACTTTAAGAAAAAATGCAATACTGAGTTTTGAGTGTTATGTTGCCTCAAAGAAATAACCTGATTAAATAAAGATTCGCAAATATGTTGAAAAAAAGTTCAACGTGTTGTATAATATCAGCATAAGAGCCGACGGTTCGGCGTAATAATAACTTCCAAAGATGAGGCTGACCGACTATGAAATACGAATACCTTCTTTTCGATGCAGATGATACCCTGCTTGATTTCAAGCGTTCCGAGCGCGAAGCGCTGAGCGATTCGCTTCTGAAATTTGGGATCGAACCCACCGATGAGCTGATCTCGGCTTACAGCGAGATAAACGACAGCCTTTGGAAGCTGCTTGAAAAAGGCGGAATTGAGAAGAACAAACTGAGAGTAAGGCGTTACGAGATATTCACCGAGAGATTCGGACTTGATGTCGAGCCCGCGCGCCTTGCAGTTGAATACACAGACCGGCTTGCCGAAAAATCATTTCTTATGGACGGTGCGCTCAGCCTTTGCCGCGAGTTGTACGGCAGATACCGCTTGTTTATTATTACCAACGGAATAAAAAGCATTCAGGAGAGCCGCCTTGGCGCTTCGCCTATAAAGAAATATATTGAAAAATCATATATTTCAGAGGAGGTCGGGTTTGAAAAGCCATCAACAGGATATTTTGATTTTATAAAGTCCGATATTAAGGGCTTTGAAGCGGATAAGGCGCTGGTCATAGGCGATTCACTTACTTCCGACATTTCCGGAGGAATTGCCGCGGGTATAGATACCTGCTGGTTCAATCCAAGAAATAAAATACTTCCGGCAGGTATCACTCCGACGTATGAGATACACGCGCTCGGTGAGCTTTTTGCCATTCTCGGAGAATAAAAAACGCCGAAAAGGAGCAGCACATGGACGAAATTCTCAATAAATATGTTGATTCGCTTGATATGCTTGACATAATATATGAGCCTGATGTTCCACTTTCCGAGCACACGAGCTTCCGCATCGGCGGCAATGCCGATGTCGGAGTATATCCGGATTCTGGGGGTCAGCTCACAAAAGCCATCAGTTCCGCGAAAAAAAACGGTATCCGGTATATGGTGGTCGGGAATGGCTCAAATCTTCTGTTTGACGACGCTGGCTATCGCGGCGCTGTCATTTTTACAAAAAAAATATGCGATATTTCCGTCAGCGGTACTGTCATAAGTGCAGGCGCCGGGGCGTCTTTGCTTGCACTTGCATCTGTTGCGCGAAAAAACGGACTTTCAGGCATTGAATTTGCCTATGGCATACCTGGAAGCTGCGGTGGCGCTGTTTGCATGAATGCGGGCGCTTACGGTGGCGAGCTTGCCGATGTTGTGAAAACGGTAACGCTTTACGATTCGGAATGTGATGATATCGTTAAGTTTGAAAACAAGGATATGTGCTTTTCGTACAGGAAAAGCATTGTGGGAAACGGAGAAAGATATACCGTGCTTTCCGTTGATATTCAGCTTGAAGCGGCAGATGTAAACGCGATATCCGAAAAGATGAATGAGTTTATGCGTCGCAGGGTCGAGAAACAGCCGCTTAATTACCCGAGCGCGGGCAGCGTTTTCAAACGCAGTGCGCCGGATGTTTATGTTGGAAAGATGATCGAGGAAAGCGGTCTTAAAGGATATTCGGTCGGCGGCGCGGAGGTGTCAAAAAAACACGCGGGATTTATTGTCAACCGCGGAGGCGCGACATCGCACGATGTGTGTCTACTTATAGAGCACATTCAGAATACGATATTTAAAAATTATGGTATCAGACTTGAATGCGAAATACGCAGAATACCGGAAAAACAATGAGCTTCGGACAGGAAATAAGGCAGGAGCTTCTTGAAACGCTTCCGCAATCAGCGTGCTGCAGAAGAAGTCTGCTTCACGGTTTGCTTATAAATGCAGAAAATGGTGTTGCGGGAATGGTCATGTGCCGCATTCCGGATATATGTGCGGCAGAATCGGCGCGCAAGCTACTGCTTGAACAATACGGACGCGAACCCGATACGACGATTGAAAACTGCTACGGAAGAAAGATCACGGTATTTGAGTTTGAATCAAAGAGATTTGCAGGTTTTCTTGGAGAGATTTCCGACCCGATAAAGGTCACGGCGGATATACCCGAGCTTAAATGCGCAGGATGCCGGGCGGCGTTTCTTGCGGGTATTCTTTCGTCAGCAGCGCGTTTTTCCGATCCTGATAAAGAGGTAAGGCTTGAAATAAGTATCTCTGACCCTTCGCGAGCTGAGAGAATCGCCTGTTTTTTTGAGGCAAACGGTGAAAAGCCCATACTTTCTCATCGCTCGGAAAGCTGTTCGCTTATTTATAAGAGAAGCGTAGGAGTTCAGGACATTCTTTCGGCGGCAGGTGCATCCCGCGCGGCAATGAAGCTGATACAGTCGGATCTTATGCGAGAATTCCGCAGTAATGTCAACCGTGCCTCAAACTGTGAGATCAGAAACATCGGGCGTTCCGTAAGCGCCGCGGCAGAGCAGCTTGAGGCAATTACCTTTTTGCGTGAAAACGGATATTTTTCCGGGCTTCCCGCAGAGCTGCGCGAAACAGCGGAGCTGAGGGAAAGAGAGCAGGAGTGTTCAATTTCGGAGCTGGCGGCAAAGCATTCTCCGCCTATTTCAAAATCCGGAGTAAATCACAGGTTAAACCAATTAATAGAATTATCTAAAAATTAAAAATGTGGCAATAGGGCCAGCCAACTTTACCTCAAAGATTAATATATGCACCTTGTTATTAAATAAAAAAGGAGAATAAATGAAAGAATTAGGAATTTATGTACATATTCCATTTTGCAAGCAAAAATGCTATTATTGTGATTTTGTTTCATACTCTAATAAGCAAGAAAAAGTAAAAGAAATAATAAGAAAAAGTACTATTATTCTATGGATATTGGAAATAATTAAAATTTGCTGAACCGTGTTGATTTTATTGATTGAGTATAATAAAAGTAAGAACAGAAACTTCCATGTTTGAAGCGGTTACCAGAATTGACAAAGAAATGCAAGTTAGCCAATCCGGTAGTCCAGCATATTTTTTCATTGTCACCCGACGTTTTTACAAAACATATACTTATTCCGCTTGATGCGTCATTCTTGTTCTGAAAACAGGAACAGAATCCTTACAGCGACTGTAAGTGTTATTTATTGTGCTTCTGTGCTATCATTTACCCAGAAATGGATAGGAGGCATTCACATGAAACCAATTTTGAATATTGAAAATCTTACCAAAGTCTATGGGACGTTGCCAAACCAGACGAGAGCACTGAACGGAATCACTTTTCAGGTCATGCCGGGAGAGTTTCTCGGTATTATGGGAAGCAGTGGTTCCGGTAAATCCACGCTTCTCAACTGTATTGCAACTG
>ERZ779869.2109-NODE-2109-length-16904-cov-3.145587_pt1 | contig 16904 bp, 8 predicted proteins | sample MGYA00511557_ERZ779869 | MGnify/ENA primary metagenome ERZ779869 (study PRJEB29588, sample SAMEA2154620) | human gut metagenome | biome: human gut; feature: human-associated habitat; material: faeces | place: Denmark | collected 2008/2010 ...
AAGCATATTTGAAACTATGCAAACGGGCTTTGAAAGAAAATTTTTTTTCGGATGCAACAGATGATGCAAAATCGGACACTGTATATATGTAAGGAAAAATTGCTGGATCAGGCGATCCGTGCTTCGTCCGATGCTTGAAAGCGAGGTGAGGATATGCCGGCCGACAACGATCTGGTTGCAGCGGCGAAAAAAGGCGATAAAGAGGCCTTTGGGCAGCTGTATGCAGCGATTTACACCGACCTTTATAAATTTGCTTACTATACACTGAAAAACGAGGAGGACGCGCAGGACGCCGTCAGCGACGCCGTAATGGACGCCTACGCCGGCATATCCGGGCTGAAATCAGAAGAAGCTTTTAAGGCGTGGATGTTCCGGATCCTCTCGGCAAAGTGCAAGCGAAAGCTCAAAGAATACGCGGTTCATGGCCACCATGCTCCGCTCGAGGACGCCTATGAACTGGCGGTCGAAAATGGTTATCGGGGCACCGAAGAAGAATGGCTGGAATCCCTCAAAGGCGATAACGGAAACAAAGGCGATAACGGCATCACCCCTAAGTTGGAGATCAGGGAAGACGGTTATTGGTATATCTCTTACGACGGGGGACAAATGTGGACGAAACTGGATCGGGCTACGGGCGATCCCGGCCAGAACGGAGATTCGATGTTCAGCGATGTTGACAATTCCGATCCGGATTATCTCGTTCTGACACTGTCTGAAAACGGCGAACAGATAAAACTGCCTTACTACAAAGACAAATTCGACCTTTTGTTCGTCTCGGGAACCGACAAAGTGAAAGAGATGACGGTTTACTGTAGCGCAGGTACAACGGCAGTAGTAAACTACGAATTGACGAATCCTTTGAACGCACAAATTTCCATCGCATGCATTTCGCACAGCGGATACAAGGTTACGGTAGATAAAACCGGTAAGAAAATCTCTGTTTCCGCTCCCGACGAACCGGCAGCGATCAGCGAACCGGAAAGCGGGATACTGGTATTCGCTTCAGACGACGAACGCACCATAATGCGAAAGCTGGTTGTCAAACAGATGAAGTATATCGAATATACGGCACACCAACAACTTGGGTGGAATAATGGTGCATATGGCCCTCGTTTCGGGGGTAAAAACTGCACGTTTCTTGACGAGCAATGTACATACGACAAAAATACCAAAGAGGGTAAATGGGCTTATACCGGAACGGTCGAACGGGTGAACGACGGTGCATTCCTCCATGAAGACCAAATAATAAGCATTGTCTTACCTTCAGGGATCGAGATAATAGAGGGTGTCGCTTTTCAGCAGAGCAGCATAGAAACAATTGAATTACCGAATACTTTAAAATCAATTGGAAATACTTGTTTCGGGTATTCAAAACTGACCCGAATTACCATACCGAAAAGTGTTGTCTCATTGGATAGGGCTGTATTTAGTAAATGCGCCGAATTGATTTCGGCCGATATTCAGGCCAATATTGAAGAATTACCCTCCAATACATTTGAGCAATGCTCTAAATTACAAAATATCAAATTGCCGGAATCACTAAAAAGAATATCTAATAATACTTTTATAAATTGTTCTCTCTTGGAAGAGATCACAATTCCCGATGCAGTTACCGTGATTGATGATAAAGCTTTCAGTCAATGTTCATCATTGAAAAAAGTAATTCTCGGAACACAACTCGAAAGAATCGGTACAAATGCATTCAATCGATGTTCTGCATTGGAAACGATCTTATGTCCGGATGAGACTCCGGCTACCTTGGGGAAAGGTGCTTTTCCCGTAGCAGACGGCTGGACAGTCACCAATGCCAGCTATAGAATATATGTTCCTGACGAACAAGTCGAAACATACAGACAAGCTTGGCCGGATTATTGGGCTGCCCCCAATAATTTCCAAATAACGAAAGTCATATATGGGATAAGCTCGATGCCTACGCAATAGGTATAATGACATTTAATAAATATTCCTCGGATCGTTTGATCCGAGGAATATTTATTAGGACAGGTCTTCGGTAGATCTGCAATTTTTGTAAAACATTTCGCTTATTCCCGCTTCAGGGCAGATGATCGCTGTGATCGCTGAACTTTCCCGAATCACCCGAACAGACTGCGGCAGATGTCCGTTATTCTGGAAACGAATGCCACTTCGATATGAGTCGCTTTGCGGGTAAATCCTTTTTTATTTCCCAAGGGCACAAAGATTCGTTTAAAACCTAGTTTTTCGGCTTCCGATATCCGCTGTTCGATGCGACTGACAGCCCGAATCTCACCTGAAAGCCCGACCTCTCCGGCAAAAACCGTATCTGCCGGAAGAGCTGCATCGATATTCGACGACAAAACAGCCATGACTACGGCTAAATCCAGTGCCGGATCACTCACCCGGATACCACCGGCAATATTCAAGAAAACATCTTTAGCAGCCAATTTAAAACCGACCCGTTTTTCGAGCACTGCCAATAGCATATTCAAGCGACGCGAATCAAAGCCCGTAGCAGAGCGCTGAGGAACTCCGTAAGCGGCTGTCGACACCAAAGACTGTACTTCCAATAAAATCGGTCTCACGCCCTCTACAGTAGCAGAAACCGCTATTCCACTCAATTCCTGATCATGATTGGACAAAAGTAGTTCGGAAGGATTGGTGACCTGCCTCAATCCTGATTGCAACATTTCATAAATCCCGATTTCGGAAGTCGAACCGAACCGGTTCTTCATCGAACGTAAAATACGGTACATATATTGCTGATCACCTTCAAATTGCAGAACAGTATCCACCATATGTTCCAATATCTTAGGACCGGCCAATTGGCCGTCTTTCGTAATATGGCCGATCAATATAGTAGAAATCGTATTTTCTTTGCTAAAACGGAGTAAGGTATTGGTACATTCACGAATCTGAGACAGACTACCGGGAATAGAGTCTACAGCTTCGGTAGCTAAAGTCTGTATCGAATCGATAATCAATAAATCGGGCAAAATAGCACGTGCATGCTGCAAGACCATTTCCAAAGAATTTCCGGAAAGGAACAGACATTCGTCGTTTTCGGCTCCTAAACGCTGAGCTCTCATCTTTATTTGCGAAATACTTTCTTCACCGGATACATACAACACTTTTCCACAACGGTTATGAAGAGCGAACTGCAATACTAAAGTCGATTTACCGATACCCGGTTCACCACCTAACAGAATCATCGATCCCGGAACCATACCTCCTCCCAATACCCGGTTCAGCTCGTTATCTCCGGTATCCATCCGAACATCTGCATTCACTTTGATCTCAGACAAACGCAACGCTTTGGAGGAAGGATTACCTATTACTGCATTCCCCCGGCTTTTCGAAGTTACCTCGACTTCTTCCACAAAACTATTCCATTCGCCGCAAACATTACAACGCCCGGTCCACTTAGTCTCTTTCGCCCCGCAATTCTGGCACACATATATTGTTTTCGACTTTACCATATCAACTTATAATCCGATTAATAAAATTCTTCCTCATCTTCCCGGATACCGTTATTTATTTCTTTCACTTCTGCCTCGGAAATCGTCTCATCACAATCCAGACGCTTATTGATTCCGGCAGGACGGTCGAAAGGACGGTCGGACATTTTCAATCGGGGATCGGCATAAGCTTTCAGCAAAAATTTAGCCCAAATAGGTAAGGCCATACTAGCTCCCTGTCCATTAGCCAGATTTTGGAAATGGATGGAACGATCTTCTGCTCCAACCCAAACGCCACCGACCAAGTCGGGAGTAACACCCATAAACCAACCATCGGCATGCTTTTGGGTGGTACCGGTCTTTCCCCCCATCGGATTCATCAGTTTATATTTATAACGCAAACGGACACCTGTCCCGCCAGTCACTACGCCTTCCAGCAAATTACACATCAGATAAGCCGTATTCTCAGTGATGACTTCCCGGGATTCGGGACGGAATTCCTGAAGTACATTCCCATATTTATCTTCAATCCGATAGACAGGCAGCGGAGAATTGTATACACCCTTATTCGCAAAAATCGAGTAAGCAGCCACCATTTCTTTTACCGTAATTTCAGCAGTACCTAAAAATACAGAAGGTACCGGATCGATAAAACTGGTAATCCCCATCTTATGGGCCATTTGAGCAACAGCTTCGGGAGTAAATTGTTTCAATACCCAAGCCGAAATATTATTCTCCGAATTGGCCAATCCCCAACGTAAAGTAACCATTTCTCCCTGACGTTTCGTACCTCCCCGTGCCGACCAGGGTTCACCTGTCGGAAGGATAAAGGTTTGGGGAATATTCGGCACTTTATCACAAGGCCCGAGACCTTCCTGCATAGCCAGGGTATATAAGATCGGTTTGATGGTGGAACCGACCTGTCGCTTTCCGGCACTCACCATATCGTACATAAAATAACGGTAATCCGGTCCGCCGACATAAGCTTTGATATAACCTGTCTGAGGCTGCATGACCATAAATCCTGAGCGGAAAAATGATTTATAATGTTTGATAGAATCCAAGGGCGTCATCACTGTATCCCGGATACCGTTCCAGGTAAATACCTGCATTTTCAAAGGCTGGTCAAATGTTTTCCGGATTTCCTTGAAACTCATCCCCTGCTTGCTCAGTACCCGGTAACGCTCGGACTGACGGATAGAACGGTCCAACACCTCCTCAATTTCGGTGGGTGTCATGTCGTTAGAAAAAGGAGGACGGTGTTTTTTCACTTTTTCTTTATCGAATAAAGGCTGTAAATCCTGGGAAAGATGCTCGCGTACGGCTTCTTCAGCATATTTCTGCATCCGGGAATCCAGAGTCGTATAGATTTTCAATCCATCGGAATACAAATCATAATGCGAACCGTCTACTTTTACATTCTTTTTACACCACCCATACAAAGGATTGGTTTCCCAGGCAACCGAATCCAGCCTGAACTGTGATAAATCTCTGTAACGTTTTCTATCGGGCTTATTCGCAGTCATAAACAAACGAAGATATTCCCGGAAATAAGTTGCTAATCCTTCTTTATGATCGACCCGTTTAAAATTCAATCCCAAGGGTAACTTCTTTAAAGAATCACACTCTTCGCGGGTGATTTTATCGTATTTATACATTTGAGATAAAACGACATTCCGGCGATTTAGAGTGAGCTCAGGACGACGGACCGGATTATAGTAAGAAGAATTCTTAGCCATCCCGATCAACATAGCCGCCTGTTCGACTTTCAACGAATCCAAGGGAACCTGGAAATAAATATCTGCAGCCGAACTGATTCCTACAGCCAGATTCAGAAAATCATATTTGTTGAGATACATGGTCAGAATTTCTTCTTTCGTATAGCTTTTTTCCAAACGTACTGCAATCACCCATTCCCGGAATTTACGAATCGCCAATTCAAACACATTCAAATCGGATTCACGGGGAAAGAGCATTTTCGCCAATTGCTGACTGATGGTACTTCCACCTCCGGCCGAAGTATTAGCCGTAAGTAATCCCTTAGCTACCCGGAACAATCCCCTCACATCGACTCCGCTATGATCGTAAAAACGGACATCTTCGGTAGCGATCAACGCATCGATCACAGATTGTGGAATTTCCCGGTATTCGATATATTTCCGGTTTTCCTTCTCAAAATAACGGTTCATGATAGGCCCGTCGGCAAAATAAACTTCGGAAGCAAACCGATTATTGGGATTCTCCAATTCTTCGAATGTAGGCATAAATCCTAATTTCCCGGCCGATATCAACCAAAAGAAAACAAAAACTCCGATAATGCCTACCAGCACTACCGACCAAAAGATCACAAAGAATTTCCAATATTTTTTAAACATTTTACCTAATATTCAAACTATCTATAAATTATAATAACGCTTTTATACGTCCCACCATACGACACAGACTATCCGAATTCCTCATAGCCGATTCAATATCCCAGCACTCATTGATAAAGGGCAGAATTGCCGTATTGTATTCCCGTCCTTTACTTGCTTTCCCTTTAGCCATCAACTGTTTTTTCAACGTCTGGTCCGAACTTTCCCGAATCAGAATATGGGTCAGAAAATAAGAAGACTTACAACTAAACTGCATTTCCATACAGGCTTTTGCTCCTCCTTGTTTCTGCAGTCCGGCACAAGGTAACTGATCGACATCGACAGAGATATATTTTGCAAATCCATCCCGATCAGCCATTAACCAGGCTTCAGCTTCATCTACAGCTACATTAAACACTAAATTCTCCGCCTGTTCCAACCCTCCGAGTAATTTTCTCTTTAATTCAGGTGCACAATTATCCGCATCCAAATCCGTCAATAAGATAACCGGAAATTTCATCGCTAATTGATTGAAATTCGGAATTTTATTCTTAATTTCTCCTCCCCTTGCCGGTAATTCCATCAAAACAGTAAACCGCCCGGCACCACAATAACTCAATATCCGGTAAATGACATGCCGGGTGACATCGTCTTCTCCCACAATATACACACCTATCATAGATCAGTCTAATTTTATGTGAGACATCGATTCGATCGACCAGGGTTTTGTCAATGGCATTACCACATCCGCCATAGAGAAACCGGCTGCCAAAATATTTTTTGCCTTTTCTACGTTTGACAACACTTCCACTTCAGTTCCTTCCGGACTATTGGTCAACAACAATACTTCTTCGGGAGCTATTCCTTCATTCGACAAAATATCATAACTATGTGTAGTGATGAACACCTGCCTGCCTCCCTTTTTCACTCGCTGAATTTTTGCTATAAATTCAGGGAATTGGGCCACAATCCCAGGATGAAGATTTATTTCAGGTTCTTCCAACAATAACACTCCGTTCGAATCAATCAATGCAAACAAAAAACCGATCAGCCTCAAAGTTCCATCAGAAAATTGCATTTCCTGCTGTTTACTCCCCCGGGTCCTCCAATGTACATAACGTGCCTCCAGATGCGGAACTCCTATCTCATCTTTAACAAAAGATAATTCCTCCAGCTGGGGCACCGCCAATTTCAAAAATTCATTGATTTTCCGAAAATAAGAGCGACGGGTATTATCATTTAACAAAGCCAGTCTTTTCAAAAAATTACGTCCATAATAATCCTCCTTATCCCCGCTATAACTAGACGAAGCTGATTCCCGGACCATTTGTGGGACGACATTGAGATATTCGACATTTTGCAGGAATTGCTGAATCACCCGGAAATCTTTGTTGGCATTCGGCTGTTCCAAATAAGTATATTTCAATGTTTCTTCATCCTCTCCCAAGGTTTCAGCCGAACGATCCAGTACATAGCGCTGTTCTCTCCCCGAAAAAACTTTCTCAGAAACAATTTTTACCTGATTTTCCCGTATTCCTCCTCCCGTATGCTTAAAGTTCAATTCATAGTGCCAGCACAGCTCCCGACTATCCGACTCACTTAATTCGATAGCCAACTTTACATTCGATTGCTCACGGGCTGCCAGGCAACGTATTTTTGTAATACCGCCCCTCACCCGCACAGCCGTTTGAAGTCCCCCACCTTGCTTAGCAACATCCCGCAAAAAGCGAAGTGCATCGATAAAATTGGATTTTCCTGCAGCATTCGCTCCCACAACAAAGCACCGCTCTTGCACTCCAACCTCACATCGGTGAAAGTTTTTCCAGTTAAATAATTCGATTTTAGAAATAATCATGGTGCCCTATATTTTAAAATTCAGCAAAATCAGCTTGAATGACAAATATAGGATAATCTATGCTTCGAGACAATTAAAAAAGAATGATTTTCTCTAAAAACATCATTTTCAGAGGAAATCATTCTTTTCTATCAGATTGAACCAGAAGCTTTTCCGCTTAACACTCAAAGTCGGAGAGCGAAAACACTTTGTCTTCGGGCACTTCCGGGCCGCTGCCACAGGTCGGCCACCGAAATATTGCTGCGGATCACTTTGCTGTAGAGATGCAGACCGATTGAGAAATAAAAACAACAAAAAAATATCAAATTTTCTATTTTGTTTGAGGTATACATATCGTAAATAGTCGGGACAAAATATTAATACCGGAACAAAGATCTTTGAGTAATAACAAATCCCAGGCTTAGGAAAGTCTGGGATTTGTGCATAAAAAATCCCCTGAGTTTTTCAGAGGATTTAGTAATTTCAGAAATCTTACATTCACGATACATTAAATAATGCCTCATCAAAAGTAAACTTTAAGAGGTATTATTTTTAAATTTTTTACGAACTCTACAAAATCTTAACTTCCTGTAAAATAGTACATAACGACCCAAAATTATTCATCTCCCAAAATTTCTTTCAATTCTTTCAAAAAAATATCCGTATCCCGTGCTCCCTGCAATTTACCCACAATATTTCCTTCAGCATCCAAAATAAACATTGTCGGAAATGCATTTACATCAAACTTTTTGCGTAAAGCAATCCCTTCACCTTTTTCCATATCTACTTTCAAAGGAATAAAATGTTTTTTAAAATAGTCACCGACAACCTTTTGTGTAAATACCCGTTCATTCATCATCTTACAAGGGCCACACCAAACGGTATAACAATCCATAAACACCATTTTCCCCTCTTTGCCCGCTTTCTTCAAGGCTTCTTCATAAATCAAATCCTGAAATTGGACACCTTCCCGGTTTTCCAGATTGGAAATAGCCTGTTCATAATAGCTCAAAGGAGGTCTTTGCAAATCTTTGGAACGTTCTTTCAAGTATCCGATCAACAAATCCCGCTCTTGATTGGGTAATCCTTTGATATCCCCCAAACACACATCCAGATTCATGGCCAATTCCTTATGACATCCCGGAATTCCAGCCCGCATGGCTTCAATCATTTTATCGTACTTCTTTTCTCCCCGATACTTGGTTATATTATACAAAGCAAAAACCCCGTTTGTATCGGGTAGATTACATTTGTGCAATTCCAATGCCAGATCTACCATCAGATTACCATCATAAGGAGTCATTCCGCAGGCATAAGGGAACAATTTGGCAAAGTAAATCCCGGAAATAAATCTATCCACTTTCTCCTGCCCTATATTTTTCACAAACTCAGCTTTCCGGGTAATCAGCTTTTTAAACAATTCATCTTCATTGGTCCGTATTTTCTGCATAAAATATTTCCAGTTCTCTTCCTTCGGCAATTGTTTATCCTTTAAACGGGCAAAAATATCTTCTATCACTTTTTTAGCTTTCTCATCCTCAGAGGCTGTATTTAAAACATCGGCATAAGCACGTAAAAATTTCAGGTTACGTTCTCCTTTTTCATAACGCCGGTTCATTTCCGGCAGTGTAGTTTTCGGATCCAGGGCCTTCGCAAGCAATTCCTGAAATTCCGGTAACTGATGCCCGCCAACAATCCGGTAAATCAAATTTCCGTCCTGATCCAATACAATATAATGGGCCATTTGGAGTGTATTGTATTTGGTAGCTAACGGACGTCCCTCATTCGTAGTTATATCGATAAAAAGGTTTACGAAATGCCGGTCCATCCAGTCGGCAAACTGCTGGTCACTGAAAACCAGTTGGTTCATCCCGTGGCAAGGCACAGCCCAATCAGCAAAACAATTCACAAAAATAGGCTTATTCACCTCCCGGGCTTTTTTTAAAGCCTCCTCAAATGAATAAATATATTTCATTTTTACATCTGTTTTTACTTTATCTCCATATATACTCTGTGCTTTTACACTCACTACTACACCTAAAAGCAGCACAAAAGCCAACATCAATTTTTTCATAAAATCTTCTTTTAAATTAATTAACAATCCCAAATTATTCCTGTAACATATCTGAATAACTCCATACTACCGGCTTATTCTTTTATACAACGTACGCTATAAGCCGCCGTCAAATTGGAGGTTCCCCGCAGAATCCCTTCATACACTTTTGAAGCAGCACGAATAATACCTGTCTGAACGGAATCACTCTGCACAATCTTGGAAGATGACCAAAAATAAGCATTCATATCTTTATTCATATAAGGAGTTCCATAGGCAAAAGTTCCATAGGCCCGGGTACCTCCATACAATATTCTGAAACCGGTACCTTCTTCCTTCAATAGCATACCGGCCTGTTTCCCGCGCCATTGTTCCAATAATCCGAGTTCATCGCCGTCCATATAAAGTTCTGTTTCCAATTTTTTCCAGTCTTCATCGGTCGGCAAACGCCATCCATCTGGCAAAGCCTTTAGAGCTGCATCATAAGTATACAACAAACCGTACTTTTCTGCATATCCGTCATTCTCTTCCTCCGCATTCAAAAAATATTCCTCTGCCGTCAAACCGATAGTCTTTGTTTTAGTTTCTGCCAGGATTTGATTTAATGTTTCCACCGTGGATTGCATGGAAGGATACCACGTTACCGTATTAGCAATTAAATTTACAATACTCACTGCCGAACCAGGGTAGTCAAGATACATCATAACAAAAGATGCCGGGGAAAAAAAAGGTACTTCCGGTAAAGGATCGCTACTGATCTTCCCGTCATTTATAGCATTCTGTACAACCTCATCGAACAGGGCCCGAGCAGGTTCAATGCGGTTTGTATCCAAATTCTCCTCCCGATAAGTATAACAACCGTCTACACTTCCTAAAGGCAGACGGTAGGCCAAATTTTCCGCCATCCAGGTCTGGTCTCCGATAGTCACACAACGGTAGATCTTTCCATCCCTTGAATCAGTATATTCCGAAAAGACTCCTTCCGGTCCGATCAAAGAATTTTCATCTTCACAAGACCACCACGCCAACATTCCGAATAATATATATATGATCTTTTTCATAATACCCGTTTTACAATTCAACACCCAATTTTTCAGTAATAATCTCATACAACACCTCATATTTTTCCATGACCAGGGGATAAGTACCCCATTGTTCACGGAAAACCTCATCCGAACCAGTAGCCAGTATAACTTTTACAAAACACTCCAGATCTCTCTGGGTATCATAAGGAGTAAACAATCCACCTCCCCACTCATCTCCCATAACGAAACCGAAACGGCCTGTAACAGCCCGCGCCTCTACCCGTTGCTCTTCCAAAGCCTCCCCGGTCAGACTACCCGTATAATCCGGATTCAAGACATCACAATTCCAGTAAGTAGTAATGGTATTATCCACCTCCGACCAATACTTTGTCCCGTACCAGTTCGCATCGGAAACTTTGTTGAAATATGCCAAGTCTTCTGAATAATTTTTGATTTTTTGAGTTACCATATTCCTTTTCATATTCAACAGAATATCCCCGGGATTTTCTCCTTCCCAATTTCCCATAATCATAGTTAACGTACGGAAACCTATCATAAACTGTTGATCGACTTCTGTCACCTCCCTGTTATCCAAATTTTTAGTTGTCACCGATTCCGGGACAAAAAAACAAAAAGGGAATAAAGCTTTGTCAGCATCTCTCAGGTATTGCCCGATCCAGGTCAGTACTTCCAATTGTTTTTCCGGATCAGTTATATACTGATAATGATATTCCAGTTTTTTATAACTATCGTATCCCCAAGCCAAATCCAGTTTTTCATATTGATAAACCGGTTGCCCATGGACGTCTGTTTTCAAAAATATCCTCCCGATCGTATCATTGAAATATACCGGTATCCCATAAGTTTCATAAATTTCATAAATCCGATGCTTTACAGGATCGTCAGGATCATCCTGTATAACATACAATTCATCCAGATTTATCCGGGATTCCAATGTACTTTCCTTACTGCACGCTATCATTAGCAGGCAGAAACACATATATATAAACCTTCTCATAATCAATCAAAATTTGCATTAATTACCTCTGTTAATCTTCGCATCGGTCTGACATTATCAGGCATATCGGTATCAAATTCCAATACTGATTTAGGAATAGAAAATACATAAGCCGGATCATCGATTTCCAGACGGAAAACTTCTCCACGCATGAATTTCATTTTACTATCCCAATCGTATACAGCAAAAACACGCTCTATTGCTTTCCGTAAAGGAGCTTTCCGACACACAGCATACCTCCGCAGATCAAACCACCTGTGCCCTTCAATACACAATTCCCTGCGACGTTCTTTCCGTACTTCCTCTATCACAGTGTTCTGATCATAACTTACATCCTGCCAACCTTCAATCCTGTTTCTCCGGAAAATATTCAACCAATCCGACGCCCCTGAGGGATCGTCAAGCATCGCACATGCCTCAGCAATATTCAGGTAAGCTTCTGAAATCCGTAATAAAAATAAATCCGAAACATATGACTGATGTAAACCACGTTTATATTTACGTCCCAATGCTATGCTGTCACTGGAAGAAGCCGGAGTAAAAAACAATTCTTTCCGGTAATCATTATCTGCATATAACCGATACAATCCGTTAGCAATACAAAAATCACCGCCATTACCGGTAAAAGCATTTTGTACGTTTAATGAGCCCTGAGAAAACAATATTTCCGGATTGGTCCTGGAAATAACCTCATCTTCATCCTTCACAACAGCATAATCTTTCAGTGAAGATTTGATTTTTAACAGATCATCTGCAGCCTGCCAGGCGTTTTTCCAATCCTGCATGTAAAGATATACACGGCTTAACAGTAATAGCGAAGCTTCCCCGGAAGCCCTGTAAAATAAACGTGTCTGCGGACTTTGGGTAAAATAATCCACTGCTGCTTTCAGATCTTTCACGATTTGTTCATATACTTTCGCAACCGGTACACGTTCAAACTGAGAAGCCTTGTCTTTATCGTGCTCTACATATCCTGTCAGTTTCAAAGGAATTCCCAGGGTTGTCTCTGCATTTTCCGGATCGTAGGCCTGAGCATAAATGTTTACAAGCAGGAAATAAAACTGTGCACGTAAAAAATGCGTTTCCCCTCTGACTCTCAAAGCATCCAGCCGTTCTTCTTCGGTAGCCGGATTTAAATCTTCGATTTCATCCAAAATAATATTAGTGACATTGATCCGGCGATAAAGATCATCCCAAAGGGCATTATCTGCAGCCAGCTCATCTCCTTTATAGCTCCTTCCCACCTCCATTTGCCAGGTGGTATAACCGAAATAAGCCGAATTCATAGCTGAATTCCATATTCTGTTTTCAGCCTGATCAGTAATTACGGTATTGATATCGTCGTCCAGTATATGCAGCCACCAACCAATATCTCCCCAAGCTAAATCTTGTACTTCTTCCTTGCTGGGTATATATACACTTCCAAGTAATACCTCATCCAGATCCGATACCGATTTCACCACGACCATATCCTGGGAGTAGTCATCCAGATAGCCACAGCGAACCAATATCATCACAGCCAATACAAGTAATATATTCTTTTTCATTCTACTGTTTTTTTAAAAAGTTACATTCAATTGGAAAGTATACGAAGGCCTTACCGACAAATTGGGTTTTGCAAAACCAGCCTGCGACGGATCCTGTCCCTTCAGAGCTTTTGCAGAAACTGTAAAAAGATTCATACTGTTGAGGCTCAATTGCACATTTGAAAACGGAGTCTTCCTCAACCATTCGGTATTCAGCGTATAACGCAACGACAAAGAAGAACATTTCAAATAATTACCGCTCACTACACGTATATCGGATTTATCGTACATATCCCACACACTATTAGCAAATTGCTGAATGTGAGAAATATCTGAACTCGTCACAGAAGAAAAATGAACAAGAGAACTGAAATAATCTGGATCCGAAGGACTTAAAATCACCGGAACATTGGTATTCAATTCATCTCCCGGAGCCATCCAACGATTAACAAATTCCTTTCTTATATTTTTTTCAGCACTTACTCCATTCAAAATCGGTTCATAAAGACTGAATAAACGCACTTTCGATCCCAGACTATAAGACATATTCACAGAAAGTGAAAGACTTTTATAGGTTAGTGAAGTCGACAAACTACCTGTAAAAATCGGATCCCGTTGCCCGCTTTTTTCCATAGTCATCAGAACAATATCTTCCAATTCCCGGTCTTCCAGTAAATGCATACGATCTGCATAATCATTAAATACAGGGATGCCGTTCGCAGGATTAAGGCCCAGGAAACGATAAGAATAAAAACTACTGACCGCCTCTCCATCTACCAATGCAGTTCCGTTTAAATAAGAATCTATCGTATATTTTTCTACTGTCTGAGAACGCACTTTATTCAGGTTACCTGAAAAATAAGTATACAGATTCCATTGCCAGTCACGGGTTTTCACCGGAATTCCGGACAAACCGACAGAATAACCATTATTTTCCAGGTTCCCCCCATTCATGACATAAGAATGGCCCGGTACCCCGTTCACAGAAGAGACCTGCACGGTCGTAAAACAATCTTCCGTCTTTTTCAGGTATAATGTTCCGTTTATCCCTATGCGGTTGTCCAGAAAGGAAAGATCCAATTCCACATTGAACTGACGGGTTTCTTCCCATTTCAGATTCGGATTCGGATAACGGGCTACAGTTGAAATATTTTCATTATACATCGGATTAATTGTCCCTTGTCTCAGTATCAGGTTCGGACTCTGGTCTTCCAACATATTTCCCTGTATTCCGTAAGAAGTCCTTAAACGCATATTTGAAATAAAATCTGCATGCTTCATAAATGTTTCTTTCAGATTCCACATTCCCGAAACCGACCAGATAGGGAGGAATTTTTCATTACTACGGCTTCCGAATTTATTGGAAGCGTCAAAACGTCCGTTGGCATTTAAGGTGAAATAATCTTTATAGCTGTAACTTAATGTCAGGTAACCCGAAATCTCATGGTTGATACCATGTAACAATGACCGGTGATTTTTATTGATCCAGGTCTGGTAGTGCGGATAATCCTCCAGATTCACATTGTCAATGAACTGCAATCCCCGTTCTTTCACAAATCCTCTGTTCTCATCCGCAATACTCCTGGAAGTACTTCCGTTCAATTCAAAACCTCCCATCACAGATGCCAAATGTTGCTGATTTTCCCCGAACATCTTCCGGTATTCCACCTGAGTCCGGAAAGTATAAGAATCTTGTTCCGAATTATTGGTGTTCAGTATACCTCCATAAGGTAAAATACAATTCCCTGCATCTCCCGTTTTTCCAAGTTCTTCATATTCGGCATTTTTCAAGCGGGCTATATAATGGCTTTTTTCTCCCCACCATTGCTCCTGTAAAGTGCTGCTGTGCATATAATTTCCAGCAACGGAAAGCTCCAGGTCTTCCAGGATGTTGTAACGCAAAGTCAGATTCGCCCCTAAAGTACTTCCCCGGTAATCATTAGAACTATTTCTGATTTCATTCAGAATATTATATCTGAACTGTTTATGACTTACATTACTTCCTCCATAACCAATAGCATCATAATAAAATAAAGAACCGTCTTCATCATAACACGGAATAGCCCGGGAAGTATTATAAGCATAATCCATCGCATCAATATCAGGCATCAGGTGATTTTTCCGCTGAATATTCCCGTTTAAAGAAAAATTAGCCCTTATTTTCGGTGAAAAATTAATATCCAGGTTTACCATTGCCGTATACCGTTCCGTTTTTGTTGTTTTCGATACCCCATCCTCGAAGTTGGCTCCTAACGAAACATAATAACGCATACTTTCCGATCCTCCGGACACCCCGAAGGTATGGTCATGGGAATAGGCATCCTGAGTCAAAATATCGAACCAATCGGTATTGACTGTCTCATAACGCAACACTTCCTGTTTAAAACCAGCATAATCAGTCAGACCGGAATAATAACGGTACAAAGCTCCTTCATATCCGACTTTAGGCATATTCGACGGAAACTGATAATGTAAATCGCTCAATTCTTTTCCGAACTGTACCCGTTCCCGGGAATCCATCAGATTTATGCTCCGGTCCGAATACCGGGGACGGCGGGTCAATTTCGATGTATGGTTATAGGAAAAACGGGCAGGTCCAATAGAACCTTTTTTTGTTGTTACGACAATCACGCCATTGGCAGCCTTAGTTCCGTAAAGTGCTGTCGCCGAAGCATCCTTCAACACATCGATCCGGTCTATGTCCTGAGGATTTATTCCGGCAATCGCATTTCCGACAATATTGATATAATCCGGATTATTCAAATCCTCCACACTGACATTCACCGGATCATGCATAATAAAACCATCCAGTACCCACAAAGGTTCACGGTTACCAATCAGAGTTGAAGTTCCGCGTACCCGTATCCTGGGAGTTGCACCCACTTCACCGGAATTGGTAATTAACATCAGTTCGGGAATCCTTCCTTCCAAAGCCTGGTCAATACTACTCATTCCGGGAACCAATACATCCGAAGCCTTCACCGAGGTAATAGCACTGGTAGAACGCCGCTTATCGACTTTCTGATAGCCGGTTACCACAACTTCTTCCATCCCTACAATCAACTCTTCCATCACAATCCGAAGTGTATCTGTCGTTCGTTCTGTAAAATTCACTTTCTGTGAAACATATCCTATAAAAGAAAACTCAAGTGTTCCCCGCTCCAACGGAAGTTGAATGGAAAAATAACCTTTATGATTGGTAGAAGTCCCCAACATCATATCTGCCAATTTTACCGTTACTCCCGGTAACGGATGTTTCTGGCGATCAGTAACAAATCCCTTCAATAAAATCGATTTTGATTTTTCTGACGGAGAATTTACCTTCTTTTTAATTACCACTGTTTTTTGTTCAATCACATATTCCATACCGGAACCTTCCAACAGGGCATCCAATGCCTGTTGTAAAGTAACCTCTTTCAGGGAAAGGGTAATGTTGTTCAAAGAGCGGACATCCTCTGAATTAAATACAAATTCATAAGGAATTTGCTGCCGGATATTCTCTATGACCTTGAAAAACGGAGCCCGTTGAAAATTGAATGTTATTTTCGGATTATCTCTTTGTCCAAATAACTGTCCGAAATAAAAGACACTCAAAATCAAGAAAATAAATGGTTTGAGTTTAAAAATTCTATACTTCGGCAGATTACCGAAGTATAATCT
>ERZ779869.2110-NODE-2110-length-16897-cov-4.192554_pt1 | contig 16897 bp, 13 predicted proteins | sample MGYA00511557_ERZ779869 | MGnify/ENA primary metagenome ERZ779869 (study PRJEB29588, sample SAMEA2154620) | human gut metagenome | biome: human gut; feature: human-associated habitat; material: faeces | place: Denmark | collected 2008/2010 ...
GTTCCAGGCCGGGTTGTTTCCGCAGAAAACGGTAGGCGCGCAGGACCGATCGCCTCCCTTCAATCTCCATGGAGGATCTCCCTTCGCTGGACCATGCGTCTTCCCCCCAGACGTGGTTGCCGTTGTTGCCGTATCCGCGCAGCAACTGCGGGGAGAAATCCTCGGAATTCCAGCTCAGGTCGGTGAATTTGAGTTCTCCTGCCGCGACGGCGCGGCGGGCGTTCTCTCCGATGGTCTCGTAGTCGAGTTCCCGCGGATCGTAGCCGGAGAGCTTCACCGAATAGCTCCCCGGCTGGCACCCTCCGGCATGGAGCAGCGGAAATCCGGCGAGGGAGACCGCGTTGGCGTCTCCGGTGGCGTCGACGATGATCCTGGTCGAGATCGTTTTCAGCCCCTCCTTCGTGCAGAGGCGAAGTTGTTCCCCGTCGATTTCCGCCGGCATGGTGTGATAGAGAAGGTCGACTCCCGCCCGGAGCAGTTCGGCGTCGCAGAGCGCCGCGAAGATCAGCGGATTGAATCGGACCTGGTAGGCCGGATGGTTGCTCATTCCGACCTGCCGGGTGAAATCCGGCAGAGTTCCGCCGCATTCGCGGACGGCGGCGGTGAACAGCTCCCAGCCGATTCCGGCGATCACCTGTCTTTTCCAGGCGAAGAAAAGGCCCGGAAACGCGATCCCCGCCGCCGTCATGGTACCGCCCGGCATGCCGGATTTTTCCACCAGCAGAGTCCGGGCGCCGGCCAGACCGCTCTGGATTGCGGCGACGACTCCGGCAGTTCCAGCTCCGATGACGGTGACATCGTAAGAGCTTTTCATTGAGCTGGATCCTTTCCCGGTCAATCCTCGGTTTCGCGGCGGGTGGCGGCCTGCTGCCAGTCGTCGTCGGTCATGAAACAGGGCAGTCTCCAGACCGGACTGGTGTGCGCTTCGTCGAGGTAGCGCGAAAGTTCCGGGTCGCTTTCCACATCCCGCAGCAGCGCGAAGAGCCGGCAAAGTTCGATGTCGCGCGGGGCCGGACCGATCTGCTGATGGCTCCACTTCTCTTTCCCGAGGAATCCGGGCAGCACCTTGTGGAGCGCCAGACTCAACGTGGCTCCGCCCTGGCCTCCGGGTGCGTTCCAGACGTCGATTCCGAGCTGTTTCCCGTATCCGGCGACCCAGCCCCAGCCGGTCAGGTTGAAGTGGCAGTAGGTCATTGAAAGGGTGCGGGCCAGTTCGCGGGGCATGGCGCCGTCCGGCTCCAGATGGCCGGCGAGCCGGGGGAGCGATTTTTCGCGGATCCGCTGTTTCGCGGCGTCGAGTTCTCCGAGAAACACCTGGCAGGCCAGGCATTGGGCGTCGTACCAGAGACCGTGATTGTTGGGCGATTTCTCTTCTTCGAGCGGCTGAGGATCGCCGGTAAGCCAGTCGAGGTATTCGCGGAACCATTTCCGCACCCCCTCCAGATGCTCCGGCCGCCACTCCGGGTTGAAGTCGAAACAGCGGACCGCCTCCAGAAGTTCACAGAAGAAATGGCTGTCGATCACCCCCCAGCTGGACCCGTTCTGACGGCCGGGGACGAACTGAGCGTGCCGCATATTCGGATTCATCCGGGTTGCCGGATTCAGAAACCAGTGCCGGAGCCGGAGGCCCGCTTCGCGGGCGCTGGATTCGTCACCGGTCAGTTTTGAGAAGCCGATCAGAGTGGTGACTCCGAGGCAGAAGCGGACCAGGCGGGGGGAGTCGTAAAGGTCGGCCACCGGGTTGCGTTCGCCGTCGCGGTTGATCCAGGGGAGGCCGTCCGGTTTGTCCGGGTCCGGCCAGTTGTATTTGGAAAGGCTTGCATAGTCGTGAATCTCTCCACCCGGCGGCGGTTCCGGCTTGTCGACGACGCTTTCAAAGGGAGCGGCGCGGAACCGCTCCACCCGGCGGCGCAGATTATCCATCCATTCCGGATGTTCCTGAAGGAGTTGGCGCACCTCTTCCCAGCGTTGCGGCGTGCTGAGCAATACCGGTTCCGATCGATTCATTCCGTCCTCCTGTTCTTGTAACGGTTTCATTGCGGATAAGAATATTCCCGGCGGCTGGTGTTTTCAAGTTCAATTTCATTTTTTTTCAAAAAAAAGAGAAGTTCCGCAACTGGAGCTGCGGTCACGGTCGGAGGGAGGCGGTCGCTGGTTGCAAAAAAAGGGATTCTCCACTATATTAATAAATTGGATTTGAGGAAAAACGGATCTCCGGGAGGTGGTGGTCGCGATGGTCAGACTGGTGGCGGCGGATATGGACGGCACTCTGCTCGACAGCCGGAAACGGTTGTCGCCGGAGTTCATGCCGATGTTGGAGAAGTTGAAGGCGAATGGAGTTCATTTCGTCGTTTCGAGCGGCCGGCAGTATTACAATCTGCGCAAGATCTTTCCGGATGCGGAGAAACTGGCTTTCATCTGCGACAACGGTTCGCTGGTCTTCGAGGAGGAGGAGAACATCTTCTGCAACGAGATCGAACACGGTGATCTCGTCGCGCCGGTGGAGACGATCCGGAGCGTCGGCGGCGTTTTTGCGGTGCTCAGCGGGGTGAAATCCGCTTACGTGGAGAGTGAAAATCCCGAATTTCTGCGCAATGCGGGCATGTATTACGAGCGGCTCGCGGTGGTGCCGGACGTGCTGGAGGCCGCGAAAAACGACCGGATCTGCAAAATCGCCTCTTTCGATCTTGACGGCTCGGAGTTTCACAGTTATCCGATCATTCGGGATCGGTTTTCGGCGCGGTTCGCCGTCTGTCTGGCCGGACCGCAGTGGACCGATCTGACCAATCCCGGGGTGGACAAGGGGCAGGCGATCCGGTTTCTGCAGAAGCGTTACGGCGTGACGTTCGAGGAGTCGATGGCCTTCGGCGACTACCTGAACGACAGCGCGATGATGCAGGCGTGCTTCTACTCCTACGCGATGGGGAACGCCCATCCCGATCTCAAAAAGCTCTGCCGCTTCGAGGCGGAATCCAACGACCGCGACGGCGTGGTCCGGGTGTTGAAGCGGGAGTTTCCGTTCTGATCGGCGCGCTGCCGGCGGATTCCGGTTTTATTCTGCGCTGCACCGGAAGATCCGGTCGCCGTCGATCTCCAGCGGCACCGAGAGGTCCAGCGGAGCGAAGGGAAAGGCGTGGCCGAAGGGGAAGTTCATCAAAACCGGCCCCGTTGCCTCGGCGGCAAACCGCCGGAACAGGGCTTCCAGCTCCTCCCGGGGGCCGCAGTCGGTGAACTGTCCGAAGACCAGCGCCCGGCAGCGTTGCAGAATTCCGGCCATGGCAAACTGGGTCAGGTACCGGTCGAGCTTGTAGACCGATTCGTTGAGGTCTTCGACGATCAGAATGCGGTCTTCAACGTCGGGCAGGAAGCGGGTCCCGATCAGAGTCGCCGCCACCGAAAGATTCCCCGTCAGCGGGAGTGCCCGGGTCCGGCCGGGACGGAGAACCTTCAGGGGCGCGTCTCCGGGAGGCGGTAAAATCTCCGCCCGGAGATGGCTCCACATGGCGGCGAGTTCCCGTTGCAGGTAGGCGTTTTCGGCGGTTTTCGGCAGTTTCCCCAGCATGGGAGCCGCGACCGGGCGTCCGGTCCGCATTGCCGTCATCGCCCAGTGCAAAGCGGTGATGTCGCTGTAGCCGACCAGCGGGATGTCGGGACGTGCCGCCAGTTTTTTCCAGTTGAGCCGTTCCAGGAGGTGGGCGGAGCCGAATCCGCCGCGGACCGCAAGAATGAGATCCACTTCCGGATCGAGCCAGGCCTCTTCAAGATCGGCGACCCGCTCCGGGATTCCCGCGGAGAGATAGCGGACGGGGGAGGGGCCGCGGACATGCGCCCCGACCCGGATGTGTTCGACTTCCTTGCGGAGCCGGGCGATTCCGGCGTCGAAACGTTCCGGGGCCAGCGCTCCCGCCGGCGCGACGACCGCGACCGTTCTGCAATCCGGTGGGAATATCATTGCGGCCCCCTGTTTGATCAGCGCACGATGTCGAGCAGTTCGACCTCGAAAATCAGCGTGGCGTTGGGCGGGATGGTGGGCGGCGCACCGTGTTCGCCATAGGCGATCGAAGCGGGCAGATAGAGTTTGTACTTGCTGCCGACCGGCATCAGCTGGAGCGCCTCGGTCCAGCCGGAGATCACCTGCGTGAGGCCGAATTCAGCGGGTTCGCCGCGCCGGACCGAACTGTCGAATTCGGTGCCGTCGAGCAGAGTTCCGACGTAGTGGACGCGCACGGTATCCGACTTCGCCGGTTTCGGACCGTTCCCGGCGGTGATGACCTCGTACTGGAGTCCGCTGGCGGTGGTCGTCACGCCGGGTTTCTTCGCGTTTTCCGCGAGGAAGGCTTGGCCCTGGGCGGCGTGGGTTTCGGCGAGGCGGCGGCTCTCCTGCCTGCCGGCCTCCTTCATTTTTTCCTGAAGACGCTGCATTTCCGCTGCGTACTCCTCGGGGGAGAGGCCCGGTTTTCCGGCGATGGCGTCGGTCACGCCGGCGAGGACGGCGTCGGTGTTGATTTCAAAGGGGATGCGGTGCAGATAGTCGCCCATGTTCAATCCGAGGGCGTAGCTCATGCGCTCCTTGTCGTCGGTAAATTTTCCGTTCATGACGATCCTTGTTTGTTCATTGATGCTTCCTGGACGAAACTTTTCTAAGGTAGTGCCGCGTCGCCGGTTTTTCAAGGCCTGCGGGAAAAAAACTGTCTGTTTCCCGATCCGTGATTTATCCGTCACTTTGAAGGTTTCCGGGGGAAAATTACCGAAAAATAACGAACTTTTTCTGAAAACTGCGGTTTTGCCTGTTGAAAAATGGTTTTTCATATCTTATAGTAGTGCAGTGAATGCAGAAGCGTTGTAAACCCTAAATGACTGAGAAGATCGAATGAAGAAGTCTCGACATCATAATTTCACGCTGATCGAAATTCTGGCGGTGCTGATGATTCTGGGGATAATCTTCACCCTGATGCTGCCCTCCTTCAACCGGATGATCAACGGCAACAAGGTCGACCAGATGGCTTCCCGGCTCAAGATCGGCCTCGATCAGGCGCAGTCCCAGGCGGTGACCAGCCGCCGCAACGTGGCGCTGATTCTGCCCAACAAGAGCGTAGACTGGTCGGACCCGGGCGAAGAGTATTGTCTCGGCGGCTACCGTCTGGCCTACGTGACAATGGAAGGCTCCAAGAACGAAGATGCCGTCGAAGAAGGCAGTGAGGCGACGGAGCTGACGTACGATGAATGCACTTTTGAAAAGTGGGTTCCTGACTCCGAGTGGACCAACCGGCCGGATGGGGCCTATCTGGTTCTGGTGCTTCCCAAGTCCTCCGAGGATTACGACCAGACGAAGTGGATGGACGACAGTTCTCCGGGAGCCAAGGGGGTGACCACCTCGTTGTCGAGCGTGATTGCGGGAGGGGCGGGTGCGTTGATCAAAGTCAAAGATCTGCCCGATTCTTCTGGTAACAAGAAGGATTACGATCATTGTGCCATTGTCTTTTCTCCCTACGGTGAAATCCGGAATCCGGAGCTGAAACTGGTGGTCGCGGAGGCGGTCGAAAACAACGGGACTCTGATGTTTCCCAGCCGGAGCAGTTCCGGCAATCCGATGAACTACCTGGTGCTCGGCATCAACAAGTTCACCGGGCGGACCAGCTTCCAGCCGCTGGAGAAGGTTGAGTAGAACGGAATCCCGAAACAGGATGGATGCGGATATGATGAAAAGAGTCACAAAATTTCGGTTCAACTTGATCGAGATCGCGCTTTCGATGGCGGTGATCGCGATCGGGCTTTCCAGCATTCTGGTGCTGTTCCCGATCGGAATCAACGCGAGCAAGGAGTCGATTGCGGACAACAACCTGCCGGACGCCGCAGAATATGTGCTGAGCCTCTTCCGGGCCGGCGTGATGTCTGATTGGTATCGCAACAACAACAGTTTCTTCAACGCAATCGACACGAATAAGCCTTCGGGAAATGCTCTGGAAAAGGATAAGAACACCTGGTCGGTGTTTCTGACCGGAAAGACTGATGATGATGAACTTCAGAAGGCCAACTTTTTGGCGTCAAGTAATTCCGGAGTTTATCTCTATCAGCAGGTTTCCGCAGTGGAGCAGCCGGATGGAAGCACGGAATATGTTCCCGATTTTTCCGCGATGATCCTGGTCTGGAAATCCCCGATTAAGAATCTTTACAACTACGACTGGGAAAATGACCAAATGGTCGAAATCAAAGAGTCTGTTACGGATACGGACGGGAACGAACTTTCAACGGAAAAACTGATGAATACTTACCATTACGCCTGTCAGCTCAATGTGGAATTCAGCTGGCCCGCCGATATTCCGTACAAGAATCGTTCCAAACGGATGTATGTGCTTGATTTGTGCAATATGAACCACGATTTCACCAAAGATGACTACTGAGGAGCGGAGGAGGATCATGAACCGTAAATTCTGTTTCAAACACTCCTTCACACTGGTCGAACTGATTGTGTCGCTGGCGGTATTCAGTATTCTGCTGACGGTGATGCTGCAGTTTTTCAGCGGGGCGCAGCGGCTCTGGACCAATACCGAGAGCCGCAACCAGCTCTATTCCGACGCCCGGGTCGCGATGGATTTGATGAGCACCTTGCTTCAGAACGCTTATTATGCCCAGGAGGCCGCTCCGTTTGCAATCGATCAGGCGGAGCCGCTGACAAGCAACGACAAGGAGAATCGAAATTCCTCAATGTATTTCGGAACCAAGGCGAAGATGGACCTCGGCGGAAAGGCTGCCATCCGTTTTGTCTCCTTCCAGCGGGCGGAGAACCAGAATCTGGCCAACAGCGCGATTGAAAACACGGCGGCGAGAAATTCCGCTCTCGTCCTTACCGTTTTGTACAATGACAGCAAAAGCGTGACTACACGCAAGAAATACAACGACAGTTTTCCTCCGTTTTCGACCGGTTACACCCTGGACGATGTGCTGGATAATGTAGTCGGCTTTCTCTACAACGAAGCGCAGAATACCGGGTCCAAGTATCGTTACCAGCTTCTGGACAACGTGACGGGACTCCAGATCACCCCTTACCGGATCACCGACAGCAGCGGTTCGCCCGGGTTTGAGCTGATTCCTTCTTCCAAGTTGACCGATAAAAAGCTCGGATCCGCCGATTTGAAGGAGGCGTATTTTGATTATCCCTATCTGGTGGAGATTCAGCTTTCTCTGATGGATCCGAAGAATTTCGAAATCTGGAAGGATATGGACGCCACAAGCGATGTTGCGAAGAAGTTCCGGCGCGAGCATGAGTATACGTTTACCCGGGCGGTGTTTCTGGACGACCGGCACGAGCTGCGCTGATTCGACGGCAAAGACCTAAGAACAGGATGAATGATACTATGAAAAAAACGGTAAAATCCAATCCGCGCGAACGCGGCATTGCGCTGCTCTTTGCTCTCGGGGTTCTCTCGCTGCTGCTGGTGCTTGGCCTGGCATTTGCCACCAACAGCCTGATGGCGCGAAAGGTCGCGGCGAACAACAGTTACCGCGGACAGGCCAAAATTATGGCGCTTTCCGCCATCAACCGGGTTGCCACCGCCATCGCTTTTTATCAGCAGTCGGAGTATATCCGGTCGGGCGGCGGATTTCCGGTGGCGTTTTCTTCGCTTTACAGTTATATGGAGCGTTCCGGACTGGGTTCCTCGGATCCTGCGGGAAGTGACAATGAATCCACCGTTAACGACAATTTGTACAAATCCGGGGAGGAGGATCACAAGTCGCTGCTCTATTCTCATATCCTGGGAGGAAGCATAAAAGACAAGGAAAATGAGAATGCCGATGACGCCACCTGGATCTTTGTGACGGCGAAGGAGACCACCACTGATGCCGCGGGAAACTCGAAAGATGTTGATAAGATCATCGGCCGTTACGCCTATCGTGTTCTTCCCGCCGATATCGGCAGCCGGCTCAATTTGTATGCGCTGCAGGGAGGATACTTCTACTACGATGAGCCGGACAGCGTGAATCACAACAATAATGGAAAACCCTGGGAATACCGGATCGGACGAGACAGCCGGGAATTGAATCTTGCGGAGGTTGCGCCGTTTAAAAACTGGCCGGACAGTTTCACCGGCGGGGATGCTTTTGTTGCCACAGAGGACCAGCCGAGTGTATCGGATATGAATCTCCAGGACCTTGACGCTTACATCGACAGCAACAAGACGATTTTTGATACCGATGAGTTGCGGGAGTGGATCAAGCGCTGGTTTGAGGATGGTGGAATCAAATCCGAGTATGAAGCCTATCGTTTTGAGAAAACCGGGGAAAAGCGGTGGAATTATCTGCACCGTTTCAACATCTCCAAGCTGTTTGACGGTGACAAGGAGGTGGAGAGCTGGAGCACCTGGCTGGGGGCCGACAAGAACACCTTTAACGCGGTCAAGAAGTTGACGATGGAAGATGTTGACGCCGAGGAGACCGCCGCTTTTGAGCTGGAAGATGAATCCACGCCGGATCATCTCGGCATCCCGTTCCTGAAGATGATCGGCGATACCCCGGGGACGTTCAAGGAGATCAAGGATCGTCGTCATCAGGTGGCCGCCAATCTGCTCGATTATGTCGACGATGATGACATTCCGACCTCCGATGTCCCCGCTTCGACCTGGAAAGACCTGGCGGGGGTGACGGACTCTGCCCAGCTGCCGACTTTTACCGGCAATGAGAGGACCGCCTACATCAACGAGATCGCGCTCGGGCTGCAGGGGAACGTGAAGCAGATTCAGGAGAGCTGCGACGGTTGTCAGGCATACACCAAGGCGGAACTGCAGATTGTTCCGGAGTTGATTGTTGAGTTGATCCGGATCTACAAGGATGCTTTGCCCGCCACATATTTCAAGACCGTTCTGAATTCTCTGAAACTCAAAGTGGCGGCAACGATTACGGTCGGACAAATCAAATATTCTTACCTGGATGCGGAGGGCAAAACTCAATCGGCGAGCATCAACCTTGACAAGGCGCTTGATCCCAAGGAAGATGAGGTGCTTGGTTCGGCACTCAACGTCGGATTCTCTGTTGACGGTTTCAACGCTTCCGACGGGTACAAAGTCGGAAGCGGGGAAATTGAAAAGAACGATGGAAGCGAGGCGCTTGTTCCGCTGTCGTTCAGTTTCTCAGACGCGGTTAAGACCGCGTTTGACAACGCTTCCAAACTTGGGACCAATCAGCAGATTACTCAGGTGAATGTGACTTCCTGGAAGTTTGTTTTGAAAAGCGCGAGTTTTGAGCTTGGGAACCTGATTCTGCTGGATGGAAAGGATGGCAATGGAATCGATTTCGTCCGCTGGAAGCAGAGCGAGAATACCAAGCTTGACGGAAAGGATTTCACTCTCTTCACCGGCTTCCAGGGGAATGGCGAGCTTGGCGCCACCGATAATACAGTTTTTTCGCTGAATGCCACGGACAATACCCGTGAGATGAAGAAGAGTCCTTACCGCTACTTCTATCTGGCCGGCATGGAGGCGATCGATCCGCGTCAGAATCTCAATGCCCGGGATGATGAGACGGATGAGACGGATAAGGCTCATACGCTTGACCCTGTTGAGAAGTTCGACTGGACCTTTGCGAATTTCGGGGCGGTGGCCTACAATAACGCCGGTTTCCCGGCCGGGGAGGGGACGACGGTCAGCGATCCGCATCTCACCATGCAGATTACCAACGATGCCGCGGAGGAGAAGCCGACGTTCGCGGGCAGGGTGAACAGCAAGAGCAATCCGCAGTTGCCTTACGGCATTGTCACGGAAGCTGAGGAGCTTTTGTACGATGGCGAACTTGCCACCGATCCCGCCTGGCTGGGGGATGACAAGGCGCAGCATATATCGACCGCCTACATCCGCAACAACGGAATGCGGAGTTTCTGGGAGCTGGGAGCGATTCATCGCGGCGTGAAGTGGGAGACCATCAATCTCTCGAACGCTCTTTCCCGCACGGGCGGTGAGACCGACCTTTTCGCCGCCAAAGATCACGATCCGAGCTATACGATTTCCAACGATGAGAAGGGGATTGCTTACCTCCGTGGAGACGGAGGGATTCTGGATCAGGTCAAAATGACCGACGATGTCCGCAGTTATGGAAAAGTCGATCTGAATGCGCTCGACGAAGATTACGAGACCGATTCCGTTAAGTTTGACGCCACCCGCGACAAGGAGATCGGCAAGATGCTGTTCCGGAACGTCAAACTGGGGCAGGAGTATGAGGATCTTGACACGAAAACCGCCTATGAGACTAACGGGACGACGTTGAGTTCGGATGATGCCGGCAAGATTGTCGATGTTCTGGTGACGGGAGACGGTACGCACCGCCCGTTTGAAAGTCGAGCGGCGCTGCTGGGCTGGGAGCCGGGTGGAAAGGTCTTTTTCGACGGTTACGGTTTGTACCCGGATACGGATGAACACTATCCGAACACGGATGCCGCCCGGGAAGAACTGATCGGAAAAACCGCCAATCTGATGACCGCGACGGCCTTCCCGCAACGGACAATTCAGGCTGTGGTCGTCGCCCAAACCATCAAGGATGTGGGCCGCGACGGGAGTTCCGGCAGCCAATTGCCGATGTTCCGCCTGAAGGAGGATGGAAAGACGATGGTTAAGAAGGATGACACCAAGCTCAACCGGTTCGATTACGTCAAAGACGGCGACGAATTCATCTACTTTGATGAAATCACCGGCGAAGTCAAACTCCTGGTGACATTCCTCTGGGATTCCTTCACCGGCCGACTCCGGATTCGGCAGATCGAATATCTCGACTGATCCCGTCGGGAGGCGCTGCCTCAAAAGAGGGAATGGATCAAACAAGAGCGGCTTTCGGAAAATTCCGGAGCCGCTCCGCTTTTTTTTCGTCGGGGGGAGGGGGCGGTCAGGAGAAAAGGACCAGAATCTGATTTTTCAGCAGGATCAGGTCGCGGATCCGGCGATACTCCGCTTCCGGGAAGCCGATGTTTTTCACCTCTTCTTTCAGCAGAGCCATTTCGACCCGGCGGAAAGTGCCGTCGCACATCATGACCTCCAGCTGGTTTGCCAGAAGCGCGGTCGTCTGATCGCGGTTGAACCGTTTCCGGATCGCGTCGCAGAACTGCGGAAAAGTATGCTGTTCGGTATATTGTACCGCGGCGGAGAGGGAATTGCCCGGAGCAAGCCGGTTTACCAGCCTGTTCTGCTCCTCGGGGATCTCGCCGTCACATCCGGCCGCGTAGATCAGTCCGGCGGAAAAGAGCACTCCGACCGGAACCTCTTCTGAAGGGGGCGCCGGAGCCGGAGTTTTTCCGGTCCGGCCGCTGAGGATGTCACTGAGATTTTTCGCCGCCAGGGCTTCACCGAAGTACGCCTTTCCAGGATAGCATTTCCCATTTGCTTCCAGTTCGAGGCGGAATGCGTTGCCCTCCTTTGCGGCACGCCGGACGGTGATGGCGGAGAGCGGCAGACGTTCACAGCTGTATTTACTCTGGCCGAATTCCCGGTCCAGGACCAGAAGATCTTCCGGAAAAAGCAGAAGAATCGCTTCGCCGGAGTGTCCGGAGAAACTCTGGCTGAACCGGACCGCGGCCCGGGGAGTGCCGTTCAAGCCTTTTTCGGCGGCTGCGGCCGTCATCGTTGAATTGATGTATTTCGGCTCCATTGTCACCTCATGCTGCGTGTTGGTCTCCGGCAATATAATATGTTTCCGGATCGTTGCAACCTGCAACCGGTGCTTTTCCACAATAAAACGTTTTTTTTATGAAAAAAAACAGTTCCGGCTTTAAAAAAGAGGAATGCGGAGCTATTTTAAATGTCATTATGAGAACTCGAAAAATCATTTTTAATTCGATTGCCGCGGGAGCTGCCGCGGGAATGTGCATCGTCGCCGGTTGCGGCCGCGATTATCCGCCGCCGCCGTCGGAACGCAACCAGCTGGTTCTCCGCTTTTTTGACGCGATGAAGAATCATGACGCCGCCGCCGCTTCAACCCAGGGGGAAAAGCTTCAGGCGCTGAAGTATGAGCAGGTGGAGAAGCTGATCGTCGTTCAGCAGAGCAATCACTATGTGCAGCAGGCGCAGAAGAGCCTTTCCTCCGGCGATGTGGAAGGGGCGCTGAAGGCGGTGGAGGAGGGCATCCGGATCTATCCGGAAAACCGGACCCTGATCCGGATCCGGGGGATGCTTCGGCGCCTTCGCAATGCTCCGATGCTTTTCGAGACGATGCGGAATGCGAAGGATTCTTCGGCGATGGCAGCTGCTCTGACTGCCGCAACCACCGGATTGTCAGGGATTTCCACTGTGCAGACGGAGCGTTATTTCAGGGACTATCGCGTCCGGATTGCAGAGGTTGCCGCCGCGGAGGCGAAAAATCCTGCGGAACCAGTGGTTCCATCCGTTGAAAAACCTTGATTCGTAAGAGGTTCTTGTCATGCGGATCGGCTTTCTTCTGCTGATTGCAGCGCTCTTTCCGCTGGGATTGCCGGCGGAGTCCGCCGTGCGGCAGGACCGTCGTTTTGATCAGTTTCCCACGGTGGTGGCGCGAATCGACGGTTCACCGGTGGAGCGTTCCGCAGTGTTGTCGGGACTCCGGCCGGAGGAACTTCCCCCGGCCGGCAGTTCCCGTGAGGAACTTGCCGCATTTCTCAGGAAAAGAATCGATCAGCTGCTCTACCGCCGGGTGATTGATGAGCTGCTTCGTTCCGCAGGGTGGACTCCTTCCCGGGAGTTGGCCGCCCGCCATCTTTCCTGGGTGCTGTCACTGCTTCCACACGGACTGTCAGGAATGACGCCGGAAGCAGCGGCCCGCCTGGTCAATTCCCCTGACTATCAGCTCAATGTGGCGCTTCACTACTATTTTGCCGCAAAGGATCCGCAGGCGATCCAGGTGGACGATCAGGAGATCGAGCGTTTTTACCGGCTGCATCAGCAGGAGTATCTTGTGCCGGAGCGGGTCGATCTTGCCGTGCTTCGCATCGACCGTTCTCAGCCGCGGGCGCGGGAGAGTGCGGAGGATGCGCGCGCCAGGCTTCTGCAGGGAGAGGCGTTCGAGCGGGTGGCTGCCGAACTGGATCCGGAAGGGCGTTCCGCACCGTCTCCGGAACTGATCGAGCTGGTGCGTTCCGGAAAAATTTCCGTCGATGACGGGAAAGTGGGAGAGGTGGTTGAACTCCCGGATGGTTTTTATGTCGTGATGGGAAAGGGGCGGGTCCCGCCATATTATGTGTCTCTGGAGGAGGCGACCCCCTATCTGCGCCAGCAGTTGATGGGGGTGAAGGTGGGGCGGGCGCTGGAGGCGCTTCTGCGCCGGGAACTGGCAAAACGGAAGATTGAATATTTTCTTGAATCCCATAAAAAAATGGAGAAGTCATGATGGGGAAGGTGGAAGTCGCCGGCGGGGCAATTCGGATTGATGGTGTGGCAACGCAGATCATATCCGGTACGATTCACTATTTTCGACATGTTCCGGAGCAGTGGCGCGATCGGATCATCAAAGCGAAAATGATGGGGTTGAACGCGATCGAGACCTACGTCTGCCACAATCTGCACGAGCCGCATCCGGGGCAGTTCGATTTTTCCGGGATGCTGGATCTGGAACGATTTCTGGAGATTATTCAGGAAGAAGGTCTTTATGCGATCGTTCGTCCCGGCTCCTATATCTGTGCGGAGTGGGAGAACGGAGGGCTGCCTGCCTGGATGACCGCCGCGCCCGGTCCGGTCCGCTGTTCGGCCCCCGCTTTTCTTGAGGCGACGGACCGCTATCTGGATGAGTTGCTGCCGCGTCTGCGCCGTTTTCAGTACACCGAAGGCGGCCCGGTCATTCTGATGCAGATTGAGAATGAATACGGCAGCTACGGACGGGACAAGGCTTACCTCGCGCATTTGCGTGACCGGTTCCGGCGTAACGGGATCGAAATCCCGCTGTTCACCAGCGACGGTCCCTGCGACTGGATGCTGCAGGGGGGGACGCTGGAAGGGTGTTTGCAGACGGTCAACTTTGGAAGCCGTTCCGAGGAGGCGTTTGCCAAAGGCCGGGAGTATCAGCCGGAGGGACCGGATTTCTGCATGGAGTTCTGGAACGGCTGGTTCGACCACTGGGGGGAGGAGCATCACGTCCGGGCCGCGGATGAGGTTGCCGCCGAACTCGATTCGATGTTGAAGCGGGGGGCGAACGTGAACTTCTTCGTCTTTTCCGGCGGAACCAATTTCGGTTTCACCGCCGGGGCGAACGGCAATGGCGAGACGCCGGACGATTACGCTCCGACCGTGACCAGCTACGATTATGACGGTCCGATTTCGGAGTGCGGCGATCCGACGCCGAAGTTTTTCGCCTGCCGGGAGGTGATCCGCAAATACCGTCCGGATGCTCCATTTGGAACGCCGGCCGCGGCGCGGAAGAGCGCTTTCGGCTTTGTGAAGTTTGAAGAGAGCGCCCCGCTGCTCGGGCAACTGGACCGGCTGGCCGGACGCCGCCGGTTTCTGACGGCGCCGACGATGGAGGAGTGCGGTCAGAATTTCGGCTTCATCTGCTACCGGACGCGCCTGACCGGTCCGTTCGAGAGCACGCTCTACTTTCCGCAGGTCCGCGACCGGGCGATGGCGTTTCTGGACGGGCGCTGCCTCGGGACCGTCTACCGCAACGACGCGGAGCGGAAACTGCCGCTGGAGGTTCCTGCCACCGGCGGCGTGCTGGAGATTCTGGTTGAAAACACCGGCCGGATCAATTACGGTCCGCAGTTCGGACGCGACCCGAAGGGGCTGCCCGGCGGCGTCTGTATCGGCTGGCAGATGCTGACTGGATTCGACGTGTGGAATCTGGAGTTGAACAATATCGGCTGTCTTGCGTATGCTCCCTTCGAAGAGGCGCAGGATCGTCCCGCTTTCCACCGCGGTTATTTTGATGTTGCGGAACCAGCCGACACATTTGTGCGCTTCCCCGGTGTCAAGGGGATGGTCTGGATCAACGGCTTCAATCTGGGGCGTTATTGGAACATCGGTCCGGGCGAGACGCTTTACGTACCGGCGCCGCTGCTGAAACCGGGGCGCAACGAAATCGTGGTGCTGGAACTCCACCGGCTGAACTCTCCCGGCGTGGAACTGGTCGACAAGATGAATCTGGGATGAGCCGGGCAAGCCTGGTGTCAATGAATTTTCTCCTTTTGCAGCAACGGAAAGGGTGTGTGCAATGGAACAAGCGAAGCGGCCGGATGTCGGGTGTTATTATTTCCCCAATTATCATTTCAACGATTCCCGCAATGCGGCGGTTCACGGCGCCGGCTGGAGTGAATGGGAACTGGTCAAGGCGATGACTCCCCGTTTCCCCGGCCACCGGCAGCCGAAGCGTCCGCTGCTGGGCTATACCGACGAATCCGATCCGGCGGTGATGGCACGTAAGATTCAGGATGCGGCGAAACACGGTATAGACTATTTTATTTTTGACTATTATTATTATGACGACGGTCCGTTTCTGGAAAACTGTCTGAACGACGGTTTTCTGAAGGCGCCGAATGTCGGGGATCTGAAGTTCGCTCTGATGTGGGCGAATCACGACTGGCTGGACATTCATCCGTGTTCGCGACGCAGCCGGCCTCTGCTCTATCCTGGAGTTGTGCGTCCGGAGACCTTCCGGCGTCTCTGCGCCCGAACCATCGAGCGTTATTTCCAACATCCCTCGTACTATTGTGTTGACGGGGCGCCGTATTTTTCGATCTACCATCTGGAGTGTCTGCTCTCCTCCTTCGGCAGCGTGGAGGCGACGGCGGCGGCTCTGCGGGAGTTCCGGGAGGAGGTCCGGCGGGCGGGGTTTCCGGATCTTCATCTCAATTTGGTGGTCTGGGGGCGGCCGGTGCTGCCCGGGGAGCGGGAGCTCGCCGATCAGCCCCGGGTGGTCCGGGAGCTGGGGTTTGACTCTGTGACCAGCTACGTCTGGATCCATCATCTTTCGCTCGGAAAGGAGCCGGAGTTCGATTATCTGCGCGCGATGGAGATTTATTTCGACCACTGGGAAAAGATGTGCCGCGACTACACGCAGCCCTATTTCCCGAATGTGACGGTGGGATGGGATCCGAGTCCCCGGACGATTCCGACCGAGAAGTGGGATCCGGTCGGCTACCCCTACACACCGGTGCTGTCCGGCAACACGCCGGAGCATTTCGAGCGTGCCCTGCGCGAATGTGCACGGCGGATGTCGGAGAAAGGGTGCCGCACCTTCAACATCAACTGCTGGAACGAGTGGACCGAAGGGAGTTGCCTTGAACCCGACACCCTGTACGGTATGGCATACCTCGATGCGTTGAAGGAAGTATTCGGCCGGTAACCGTTTCACCGTCACCCGTAAAGAGCATCCGGAAAACCCGCTGTGAAAAGATGTTGATAAATTGCCGGTATCCGTTTTCGGCAAAAGGAGGCTTTTTGCTATTTTTGTAAGGATAGGAAATACTTGTTATTATGAGTCAGTTTGTTCATCTTCACGTACATACGCAATATTCGATCCTCGACGGGGCTTCGGCGATCAAACCCTTGATCAAACGGGCCAAGGCGCTGGGTATGCCTTCGCTCGCGATTACCGACCACGGCAATATGTTCGGGGTAAAAGAGTTTCACGATGCGGCGGTCAAAGAGGGAGTCAAACCGATTCTCGGCTGCGAGGTCTATGTGGCGACGGGAAGCCGTTTTGACAAGAAGCGCGGACGTGAGGACCGGGGGCATCACCTGATCCTGTTGGCGAAAAACCTGACCGGTTATCACAACCTTGCAAAGATGGTTTCCTATGCCTTTACCGAAGTTGCGGGTATCTACCCGATAACGCCGTCAAGCCCGATGGCGGACTATGTTGACCAGTGGTCGGCACAGGGTCTCAAAAACATCTTCGGAACCAAGGTAAACGTAATCGAAATGCAGTCCGAGGCAGGTGCTGCGGGTACCGTTCACGGTTC
>ERZ779869.2111-NODE-2111-length-16888-cov-13.686330_pt1 | contig 16888 bp, 14 predicted proteins | sample MGYA00511557_ERZ779869 | MGnify/ENA primary metagenome ERZ779869 (study PRJEB29588, sample SAMEA2154620) | human gut metagenome | biome: human gut; feature: human-associated habitat; material: faeces | place: Denmark | collected 2008/2010 ...
TCAGGTAGTTCTTCGCCACCAGCGTGTCGCTTTTGAGGATTTTCCCATCCGGTGCGCCCTTCCATGTGGTAAGACCCATCGTGGGACTGTCCGGCGTTGCCCGCTCGGAAATCAGCTCCGCGGCAGTCTTGCCGGTGACGGCGTAATGCAGCTTGTTCTGCACGAAGGCGTAGAATGCCTTTGTGGTCTCGCTGTTTTTATCGTAGTCATAGCTGCACTGCTCAAAGACATCGGCGATTTTCTGATAAGCTCGCCGTTCGCTGGCGCGAATCTCGCGGATGCGCTCCAGCAGCTCGTCGAAGTAATCCTTGCCGAAGGGGCGGCCATTTTTCATCAGGTCATCGTTGAGGACAAAGCCCTTCTGGATGTACTCTTTCAGCGTCTTCGTCGCCCACTGGCGGAAGCGGGTGGCTTTCTTGGAGTTTACCCGATAGCCGACCGCGATGATGGTATCGAGGTTATAGAAATTGGTGGGCTTCGTAGAAAATTCGGAAATTCCGAATTTTCTCATGCAGGATACTTTGTCCAGTTCTTCCTCTTCGAAGATGTGTGACAAATGCTCGCTGATATTGGACTTACTGGAGTCAAACAATTCTGCCATGCCAACCTGTGTCAGCCAAAATGTTTCGTCCATAAATACAACGTTTACAAATTCTTTTCCATTTTCATCGCTGTACAGCAGAATTTCACTGCGCTCCATCATTTCTTTTCCCATTTGTGACCTCCTCTGTCTGCTCTGGCAGTTTCACCGCGTCGGTCACAATATCCGTGACGAGCTGGCGGAAGTTCTCGGCGTTCTGCGCAAGTCATACTTTCTTTACCGCGTTACCACTTGCAATAGACTTTGCGTTTCTCTTATTGAACAACATTGTACCATGCGAATTGAGAATGTGCAACCGGAAAATGATCTGCCGGGCAAGAAAAGTGCGCAGATTCATTGCCGAGCCGCTCCGCTTTTTCACTTATGTCAGGCATTGCGTTTTTTATCCATATGTAGTATAATTAAGCAATAAAAATGGTGTAATCCCAACGTTTTTCGGGTGGGAGACGGCAATTTGCCGGATGCACTGAAATACCTCCGCTTTGCACACTGCTGTGGCGGAGCTGATAGGAACGAAATGCCGTGTATAAGAGATTTTGGAAACGATTGATTGATATATTGCTGTCGCTGGCGGGGTTGATCCTCGCCTCGTGGCTGTATTTGCTCATTATGATTGCCATTGAGATGGACGATCCCGGCCCGGTGTTCTTTTCTCAGAAGCGGGTGGGCATCCATAAGAAACATTTCCAGCTTTATAAATTTCGCAGCATGAAGATGTCCACGCCCCACGATATGCCGACGCACCTGCTGGAAAACCCAGAGCAGTACATCACACGCGTTGGAAAATTCCTGCGCAAGACATCCCTTGACGAGATTCCGCAGCTCTGGAATATTCTCCGGGGCGACATGAGCGTTATCGGTCCCCGGCCTGCTCTTTGGAATCAGGAGGACCTGCTGGCTGAACGGGACAAGTATGATGCCAACGATGTGAAGCCCGGCCTTTCCGGCTGGGCACAAATCTGTGGCCGGGACGAACTGGAGATTGCGGACAAGGCCCGTCTGGACGGTGAATATGTGCGGCGCATGAGCTTTGCCTTTGACTGCCGCTGCTTTTTCGGGACGGCCATTTCCGCCCTGCGTGGCGACGGCATAGTCGAGGGCGGCACGGGAGAGCTGCATAAAGTGGAGAGCAAGAAATGAGAATTCTGATCGCAACCAATCATTCCTATATGTTCTACCGCTTCCGCAAGGAGCTGGTGGAGGCGCTGATGCAGGAGCATGAGGTCATTCTCAGCACGCCTTTCGTTGGCCACGAGGACGATTTGCAGGCTATGGGACTTCGCTGCATCGATACAGAGATTGACCGCCGCAGCATCAACCCCTTCAAGGACATGAAACTGCTGAAAACCTACCGCAAGATGCTGGACGAGATCCAGCCGGATTTGGTCATCACCTATTCCATCAAGCCCAACATCTACATGGGCAGCGCCTGCAAGGCCAAGGGCATTCCCTATGTCACCAATGTGCAGGGCCTCGGCACGGCGTTTGAAAAACCAGTGCTGTCGAGTGTGGTGTCTGTGATGTACCGCAGCGCTCTGCGGAAGGCCGGAACGGTGTTCTTTGAGAATGAGGAGAACGCCCAGTTTTTCTTACATAAAAACATCATCTCCGCCCAGCAGATGAAGGTGCTTCCCGGTGCGGGCATCAATCTGGACGAGTATCCCTATGTTCCCATGCAGGACGACGGTGTGTGCAGTTTCCTGTTTGTCGGACGCATTATGAAGGAAAAGGGCGTGGACGAGTTCTTTGCCGCCGCGAAAACTGTCAAGGCGGAGCTTGGCGAAAAGGTTGCCTTTGATGTGGTGGGCTTCTACGAGGATGCCTACAAGGGAACCGTCGATCAGTTAGTCGCTGATAGCGTCATCAAGTTCCACGGCTTCCAGACGGACGTGCATCCGTTCTATGAAGCGGCGGATTGTGTCGTGCTGCCCTCCTACCACGAGGGTATGTCCAACGTCTTGTTGGAGGGTGCCGCCACGGGCCGCGCCCTCATCACCAGCGATATCCCCGGCTGCCGCGAGGCGGTGGAGGACGGTGTCAGCGGCTATCTCTGCCCCGCACAGGATGCGGAAGCATTGACGAATTTCTTCCGTGAGTTTGCTAACAAAACACGGAATGAGCAGGAGCAGATGGGCGGCTGCGGACGCGCCCTCATTGAGCGGAAGTTTGACAAACGCATTGTGGTGGCACAGACCATGAACGGCCTTGGCCTGGCAGAAGCAGCGAGGAGCAAAGCATGACGCTGACGAATTATTGGTGGCTGCTGATATGGCTGGCCTTGGCTGGCGGATTGTTGGCGGTTGCTGTCCCCAAAAAGCCAGTACAGGTATTGGGAAAAACAGAATACCGCTGGAGCTGGGGTGCAGTTCTTGTTTTGGTATGCCCGTATGTGATCTGGGCGGCGAACCGCATTAATTTTGGGGATACCGAAGTCTATCGAAGAACGTTTCGGGATATACCGACGCTTGGCGGAGCACTGACCTCATATCTGTCCGAACACGGAAAAGATCAGGGACTCACGGTTCTTGTTTCAGTGATCAAAACCCTAATTGGCAGCAACGATAAGCTGTTTTTCTTTTTGATTGCAGCATTTCAGATGTTCTGCATTATCTACTTTCTCCGTAAGTACTCCTCGAGTTTTCTTCTCTCCGTGTTCATGTTCGTAATCTCTACGGATTACCTGTCTTGGATGTTCAATGGTATTCGGCAGTTTATCGCCGTCTGCATTGTTCTCTTGAGCTTTGGACTGGTTTTGAGGAAGAAGTATATTCCTGCCATTCTCATTATCCTACTGGCTGCAACGATCCATGCGTCAGCTTTGATGATGCTCCCGTTGGCTTTTGTGATACAAGGACGCTCTTGGAATTGGAAGACACTTATTCTGTTGGCTGGTGTGGGGGCAGCTATCTTGCTGATCGACCCCTTTACCTCTTTTGTGGATTCGATCCTTGCTGAAACACAATATAGCGATCTCATTACGAACGACATATGGAAAAAGGATAACGGCACTAACGCATTGCGGGCATTGTTTTATTCCATTCCTGCGATTCTCTCCTTGATTGGGAAGAGATTTGTGGATCGGGAACGCTCTCCCATCATAAATCTATGTGTCAACTGCGGCATCTGTACAGCCGCTTTGTATCTCCTGAGTGTCTTTTCTTCCGGCATCTACATTGGCCGCCTGCCGATTTATACGACCCTACAAGGATATGTGGCGGTGCCTTGGCTCATAGACCATATGTTCACAAAGCAATCTGCCAAAATTGTTACAGGCGGCTTGATTTGCGGCTATCTGGCTTTTTTCTATTACCAGATGCATGTCGCTTGGAACATTCTTTGACGAGGAAATGAAAATGATCCGAATTTTACAAGTTGTGACATATATGGGACGTGGCGGGCTGGAGTCTATGCTCATGAATTACTACCGCTATATCGACAGGGAGAAGATTCAGTTCGATTTTCTGGTACATCGTCAGGAACGTGCGGCATATGACGATGAAATTGAGGCAATGGGCGGAAAAATCTACCGTTTGCCGCGTCTTGTGCCATGGAGCAAGGCGTATCTCACTGCGCTGAATCGCTTCTTTGATGAACACCCAGAATACAGAATAGTCCATGTTCATCAGGATTGCCTGAGCTCCGTGATCTTAAAGGCTGCGGAGCAGCACAATATCCCGGTACGAATTGCCCACAGCCACAACGCAAATCAAGACAGGAATCTGAAATATCCAATCAAGCTCTGGTGTCGGCGCAGCATCCCCCGTTGTGCCACACACCTTTTTGCCTGCGGCAAGGATGCTGGGGACTGGATGTTCGGCGGCGCATCGTATCAGATTATCAACAACGCAATTGACACTGCTGCATACACCTATGATACGAACAAGCGCGTCGAAATGCGGCGACAGCTTGGCCTTGCGGGCGAGCTGGTCATTGGCCATGTTGGTCGTTTTAACCCACAAAAGAATCATCCCTTTCTTATGGATATCTTTGCCGCCTTGCTGAAAAAAGAATCGAACGCAGTTCTTCTTCTGGTCGGTGGCGGCGAGGGAATGTCCAAAATGCAGGAGAAGGTACAAGCGCTTGGCATAGCAGAGCATGTCCGCTTCTTGGGCGTGCGCAGCGATGTTGCAGACTTAATGCAGGCGATGGATGTATTCGTTCTTCCGTCGCTGTATGAGGGCTTGCCGGTTACTATGGTGGAAGCCCAGGCGGCGGGATTGCCGTGCATTATCTCCGACAAGGTTCCTCCCGAGTGCATCTTGACTGAGGGTTTGGTGGATGTCATGCCTTTGTCCGCAAGTCCGGAGACATGGGCGGAGAAGATTCTTGCGAAGCGAGCCATCCCCCGTACCGACCGTCGAGCGGAAATCGCGGCGCACGGCTTCGATATCACTACAGAAGCAGTAAAACTACAGGAGTTTTATTTGAAGGCTTATGAACAAAACTGCTGATCCCATCCTCACCATCTTCACCCCTGCCTACAATCGCGCGCATACGCTGCCGCGCACCTATGAAAGCCTTTGCCGCCAGAGCTGTAAGGATTTTATCTGGCTGATCGTGGATGACGGTTCTGCGGACAACACCGCAGAACTGGTGCGCGATTGGCAAAGCCGCGACAACGGGTTTACAATTCAATACATCTACAAGGAAAATGGCGGTATGCACACCGCCCACAACGTGGCCTACGCCAATATCCATACGGAGTTGAACACCTGCATCGATTCTGACGATATGCTGGCAGACGGCACGGTGGAGAAGATCCTGCGCAAGTGGGACGAGGTCAAAGGGAAGGGTTACGCTGGGCTTGTCGGCCTTGATGCGGATTTCGATGGAAAGGTCATCGGCAAAGGCTTCCCCGATGGATTGACTGAAACAACTCTTTCTGGCTACTATGCGTCAGGCGGAATCGGCGACAAAAAGCTGGTCTATCGGACGGATGTCATCAACGCCTATCCAGCGTATCCGGTGTTTGAGGGCGAAAAATACGTCAGCCTTGCCTATAAGTATCTTTTGATCGATCAGGATTACAAGCTTGCGGTGCTGGATGAGGTGCTATGCAATGTAGAATACCAGCCGGACGGCTCCAGCAACAACATGCTCCGGCAGTATCTGCGAAACCCCAAGGGCTTCGCCTTCTGGCGCACGGTGAAGATGCAATACCCGGAGTCCTTTAAGCGACTGGCGATGGATTGCATCCACTACTGCTCCAGCAGCCAGATTGCGGGCAACAAAAACTATATCCGGGAATCCCCAAAAAAGCTGCTGACGGTGCTCTGCACCCCAGCGGGCTGGATGCTGACGGAGTATATCAGGAGAAAGGCGGGCGTACAGAAATGCCCTCCCAAATTGCAGTCATAATTCCTGTTTATAACACGGGAAAAAAGAAGCTTACGAAATGCATATATTCTGTCTTGGCGCAGACATATCGGCAGTTCATTTTAATCCTTGTGGATGATGGGTCTACCGATGATAGTGGTGCTATATGCGAATCCTTTGCACAGAAGGACCCGCGAGTTTTAGCGATCCATCAGACCAACAAAGGCTGTGTAGAGGCAAGAAAAACAGGCATTTTCTCGGATGCAGCACAGACGGCAAAGTATATCGCCTTTTGCGATTCGGATGACACCTTGCCGAGAGATGCACTCGAAAAGCTGGTAACGGCAGCAGAGAAGGAGCAAGCGGATTGTGTCTGCGGTAATTTGCGCCGCGTGTACCGAAAAATCACAATTCCAAGCCGCTTTCAAAGCCCATGCCTTTCTGTTGATGGCCCTAGAGTATATCCGAATGCGGAAATTCTTTCCGAAGTATATGTAAGTTGCTTCGGTGTAAGTGATTATCCGGTAAACCTATGGGGAAAGCTCTACCAGACGGAGCTGATCACGCGCGCATCTGACTTTCCACCGATTGTCGAGTTCATGGGTGAGGATTTGAGTGTTACGCTTAGAGTGCTTCCCGAAACAAGGAGATTGGTGATTATCCCGGATGTTGTGTACAACTACCGAATCGGCGGCGGAACCTCAAAATTCATGCCCCACATGTTAGATGATTTTTTGAGCCTATACCGTCTCAAAAAAGAACTGGCACAACGCCATCCGATGCCGCAGAATGTGGAGTATCTGATGGCAGTGGAAATGAAAAACATTGTGCTTTCATGGCTTGAAATGTGTGCGCTGAGCGGAAAATATGATAACGATGCGCTGCGCGAGGAAATCAAGCGAGTTTGCGGCATCCTTGAGATAGAGGAAGCGGTACGGCAAAGAGACTTCGTAGAGAAGGAGCCTACAGAGATTCGCAAAGCAATTCAGGAGACTGATGTTGAGTTTATTGACAACGCTCTCTTAGAGCGAATCGCAGCAGGGAAATATAGAAGACTGATTAAGAAACTGTTGAAGTGATATTATGAAAAAACCATCCATTCTCATCTTCTCCCAAGCGATGGAGCTTGGGGGCGTGGAGCGTAGCTTGCTGGGGTTGCTCGACGCCATCGACTATGACCGCTACGACGTTGACCTCTTTCTGATGCGGCACAGCGGCGAACTGATGCCGTATCTGAACCCCAAGGCGAAGCTATTGCCGGAAATACCGCAGTATGCCTCGCTGGCCGTGCCCATGGCGTCGCTCGTCAAGAGCGGACAGCTGGGCGTGCTATGCGGGCGGCTGAAAGGAAAGCTTGCGGCACGGCGCTTTGATAAGCAGCATCCCAGCGAGAAGCCGTCCGTCACCGCGCTGACCTACAGCCATAAGTATACGCTGTGGTCTATGCCGCCGATCTCCGGCAAGACCTATGATCTTGCCATCAGCTTTCTGACGCCGCATTATTTTGCGCGGGAACGAGTGAATGCAAAGAAATACGCGGCGTGGATTCACACGGACTACACGGCGCTGACCTTTGACCGCTCGGCGGAGGTTGCCATGTGGAAGGGGCATGATGCCATCTGCGGCATTTCCGAGCATACGTCCGAGAGCTTTCAGAGCGTCTTCCCTGAGCTGGCGCAGAAGGTCCGAACGGTGGAGAATATCCTGCCTCAGAAGCTGACGTGCAAGCAGGCGGCAATACATCAGACCGATATGCCCACGGACGACGGAATATCCCTGCTCTCCGTTGGCCGCTTCTGCGAGGCGAAAAACTTCGACAATGTGCCGGACATTTGCCGCCGTCTGGTGGCGGACGGCCTTGACGTGAAGTGGTATCTCATCGGCTATGGCGGCGATGAGCCGCTGATCCGTCAGAAAATCGCCGAGGCCGGGATGCAGGAGCGCGTCATCATCCTCGGCAAAAAGGACAACCCCTACCCCTATATGCGCGCCTGCGACCTGTATGTGCAGCCCTCCCGCTATGAGGGCAAGGCCGTCACCGTGCGGGAGGCGCAGCTTCTTGGAAAGCCCGTCGTTATCACCAACTACGCCACCTCCGGTAGCCAGCTGGAGGACGGGGTGGACGGCGTGATCGTCCCCATGGACAACGCGGGCTGTGCTGCCGGAATTGCCGTACTGCTGCGCGACCCCGCCCGGATGCAGCAGCTGTCGGAGAACTGCGCAAAGAGAGATTATACGAACAGCACGGAGGTCGAAAAGATCTATGCGCTGATGGAGTGAAGGATGGACATTACAAAGCGCGATTCAAAAATGCTCAAGGGTGTGGCGATCCTCTCCATGTTGATGCTGCATCTCTTTGGCCAGAGGGAAAACTTGCCGTATACCCCGTTGCTGTGGATCGGCGGCACGCCGCTGATTTACTACTTTGCGCTGTTTGGCGATATTTGCGTAGCTGTTTACTGCTTTGTAAGCGGATACGCGCACTATATGCAATCATCCGAGGCTGAGATCAAGAAGCGCTGGAAACATCTCTTGCACTTTTTCATACCTTTTTGGGTGATTGCGGCGGTGTTTTCGCTGATTGGCTTGCTTGCCGGAAACGCGGAGATTCCTGGAAGCTTGACGAAATTTGCCTTGAACTGCCTGACCATCCAGAATAGCTACAACGGCGCATGGTGGTATGCCAATACCTACATATTGCTGGTTGCCTTGCAGCCGCTTTCCCGGAAATTTGCGGAGCGCTGCCCAGCGTGGTTGGTGATGCTGTTGACCTTTGGCTTTTACACTGTTGGCTACGGCATCCGTTTCTGGGGCTGGGGCGCGTGCGACTCGATGGTACTGTCATGGCTCATCACGCACATCGGGCTGCTGGGAGCTTCATATTTCCCCTACATGATTGGAATGCTGTTTTGCAAAAAGCAGGTCATTTCTCTGCTGCGGCAGCAGGCCGCTGCTATTGGGAGAAGGGTCATGCAGATCGTCACACTAATTATCTTCGCATGTATGATTGTCGCACACGGTATCGTACCGCCGCTTTTTGTGGCGTTCATCACGGCTACCGTAACAATCGTACTGCTCTGCATCTGTCCGCTTCCCAAGTGGGCAACTGACGTGCTGTGCTACTTTGGTGAGCACTCTACGAACATCTGGCTTGTCCATATGTTCTTTTATACGGTGCTGTTTGACGGCTTTGTGTTCTGTGCCAAGTATCCGATCCCTGTTTTCCTGCTTTTGCTGACGCTGTCCCTTGCGTCATCCTATGGAATCAGATGGCTGTGTAAGCCAATTTTGAAGCTTGTGAGGTAAGACCCATGATCCCAAAAATCATCCACTACTGCTGGTTTGGCCGCGGCGAAAAGCCGGAGCTTGCCAAGAAGTGCATCGCCAGCTGGAAGAAGTTCTGCCCGGATTTTGAGATCCGCGAGTGGAACGAGGACAACTTTGATATCCATTGCTGCCCGTATGTTGAAGAAGCTTATGCAAGCAAGAAATATGCGTTTGTTACGGACTATGTAAGACTATATGCCCTGTATACGTGCGGTGGAATTTACATGGACACTGATGTTGAAGTTGTGCGCCCGCTGGAAGAGTTTTTGACCTGTAAAGCATTCTCTGGCTTTGAATCTACGCGTTATGTTCCGACAGGAATTATGGCTTCTGAAAAAGAAGTTCCAATCATTCATGAGCTACTAGACTATTACACGGGCAAGCACTTCCTTAATGACGATGGCTCTCAAGATACGACAACGAATTGTGTGTCGATTACAAATATTATGTTGATGCATGGATTGAAACTGAACGGTAAACTCCAGACAGTTGCGGAGTTTACATTTTATCCATCAGATTTCTTCTGCCCGTTTGAAAATGAGACAGGCGTGCTTCGGAAAACTAATAATACAGCCGCAATTCACTGGTTCAATAAATCATGGCTGCCGCAAAATATTCGGTTGCGCTCACGAATTACAAGAGTGTTTCATCGAATATTTGGTGTAGATTGCTTTAGATGGCTAAAAAGATGAAGCGCTGGACAGTGCAACTGGAAAACTGACAGAAACAGAGAATACATATTCAATCCACTGGTATTCGATGAGCTGGCTGCCGAAATATAAGCAGATCAGAGCGAAAGTCGGACGAATATGGCGAAGAATGTGTAAGGAGATCAGGAAATAGTATGAAAAAAGCGCTGCTATTAGATACTTCGATAGGCACTAGCAATGTTGGCGATAATATAATTATGGAATGTGTGGAGAAGGAACTCGCTCCGATTTTAGCCAATATGTTTGTATTCCATCTGCCCACGCATGTTCCTGCTTTTCACAGTTATGCGATTTGGCGAAACTCGTTTGCCGTTCAAAACTATGCGACCTGCGATTATAAATTTATTGGCGGCAGCAATATTCTGGCGAAAGATATGCGAACGCATTATCCGCAGTGGAATGTGAATATCTTCAACTGCAAGCCGTTGGCAAACTCGGTCTGCATCGGTGTGGGCGCAGGTGCCGGAGAACATACCGATGCTTACACAACTCATCTTTACCGCAAGATACTCAGCCATTCTTATTATCACAGTGTTCGGGATGAGCGCAGCAAGCGCTATGTAGAAGATGTGCTTGGCTTGAAGGCAATCAACACCGGTTGCGCAACTATGTGGGCGCTAACGCCTGACTTTTGCGCACAGATTCCGGCTAAAAAGGCGGATAACGTGGTCTTTACTTTGACCGCAAGAGCAAAAGCGGACCCACGAGATCAACTGTTAATCGACACACTTAAGCGCGAATACGACCGTGTTTCTTTCTGGATTCAGGGTGATAAGGACGAGGCATATTTCAATATGTTTTCTAATACGGACGGGATTGAAGTAATCCCGCCGCACAAGGCGGCCTATGAAGCAGTTCTCATGCGAAACAACATTGAGTATGTGGGAACACGTCTTCATGGGGGTATTTACGCACTGAGGCACAAGAAGAGAGCAATTATCATTTCAATAGACGAGCGTGCACAAAGCATCAGCGCAGACACAGGCCTAATAACTATTGAAAAAGACTTGCTGGATGGATTGCCTTCACTGATAAACAAGGAATTTGAGACTAAGCTGAATATACCATTTGATGAGATTGCCCGTTGGAAAGCACAATTTGAGGGATAAAATATGGAAACCATCTGGATTAAGGATATAAAAGCTCACAGAAATTGCGTTACATATCATTTAGATGTATCAGAGGGCTTAGTTCGTTATTTTTCTCCAAGCTGTGAAATGTTTGCGGAGTTTGGATTTGATGTTTCTGATATTCCAGAAAGCATTTTGGCAGTTCCTATCCTCTCTAACATTATGCAGTTTGCGTGGTTGTTTGATTGCCTTGTTTGGATTGAAGAGGTAGATCAACAGTTTTATGAATGCTTGCCGAAGATCAAGCGCGGATTTCAAGAAATGTACCGAAACTATCGTTTCGGCGGTTCTTTGATTGCGGCAAAGGTTGTAAATAATGATTATCATGCGGAGAAAGAAAGCGCCCTTCTCTTTACTGGCGGTGTTGATGCAACGACATCTTTCTTGAGAATAAGGGACTCCCATCCGGTTTTGATAGACACGTTTGGATGGTGCGTTGATAGGGACGAAGAGAGCCGTGTGTTTGAAGCAGATATCTCTGCAATCAACAAATTCGCGGAAGAAAATCATTTGCAGGCGGAATACATTAAGTCAAACTTTGCAACATTTATAAGACCTGAAATTGTGAACAAATATTTGAATAAGCGTCTCCATAATTCATGGTGGTTTGGGTTTCAGCATTCGCTGGCATTTTTGGGTGTAGCCTCCATAGTAGCATATTACTACCGTATAAAAACAATATATATTGGAAGCTCTTATACATTCGGACAGGCTGTTAAATGCGTATCAGACCCAAGAATTGACCGCGAATTTAAAGTAGCCTCATGCAGTGTTGTTCATGATGCATACGAATTGAGTAGACAAGAAAAAATCAGGATGATTGTTAAAGCGAAAGAGGACTTTGACTTACCAATCAACCTTAGAGTCTGTTCATTTAAGGAGGAAAACTGTAACCATTGCGAAAAATGCTTTCGCACAATGATAGGGATCGTTGCAGAAGGCGGCAACGTAAATGACTTTGGGTTTCATGTTGAGGGGAACTTTTGCGAAGCATTAGCTGCTTTTTTGAGGGATAATGTTAAGGAACTTGATAAAGACCACATTGTCTTTTGGCGGGATATTATTGCGCGCATGGCTCAAAACTACAACGAGTTACCTGATAAGGAAACAGCGGATTATTTAACACTGTTTAATTTTGAAAAGGAGAAAAGAGAGTGCCTTTGGCGTTACTATCGGGAAAACTTTTTCTCTATCGTTAAAAGAAAGCTGAAAGGTATCATCAGAAGAGGATAACTATGGATACGTCCCGCACATCGAATTCTCTAAAAAATATGGCCTTTGGCGTAGGAAGCCAGATGCTCAGCATCTTAATGGGCTTTTTTACCCGTTGGATGTTTATTGCATTGCTGGGGAAAGAGTATCTTGGGGTGTCAGGACTATTCACAAATGTGCTTTCACTGCTTTCCCTCGCAAACTTGGGATTTGATACAGCTATCATCTATAGCTTATATAAACCGCTTGCAGAAGGGGATATGGTTGCTGTTAAAGGCTATATGCGCGTATATAAGCGCGTATATAGAGCGGTTGGAGCAACTGTATTTGTGCTCGGCTGTATCCTGATGCCGTTTTTACCACATCTGATCAAAGGAACGGTTACAATACCCGAGAACATATACGTCATTTATTTTCTTTTCCTGACGCAGTCCGCAAGCTCCTATCTTTTTTCATATAAGCAATCCCTCCTGACGGCCAGCCAGCAGAATAGAATTAACTCCCTATATCACTCGATTTTTATGGTATTGAGGAATCTGGGAGAAATGGTTGTTCTGCTTTTCTTCCACGCTTATATCCCGACGCTCATCTGCATCATTGCTTTTCAACTCGCTGAAAATGCGTGGATCGCGAGAGTAACCAATAAGAAATTCCCGTTCTTAACGGATTCCAGTGCTGGGAGAATCTCTCTTGAGCAGAAACAGGCGTTGAAGGAAAACGTAAAATCGCTCTTCCTCTATAAGATAAGCGGGACAATCATCAGCAGTACGGACAATATCCTGATTTCTAAGTTCCAAGGATTGGCATCTGTTGGTCTATACTCCAACTACGTCTATATTGTGGACGTAATTCGGACGTTCTTAAGCTATATTTTCTACTCGATGACGGCCAGCATTGGTAACTACAATGCTACAGAGAGCAAAGAAGCGAATGAGAAGATGTTTTACAACCTTTTCTTTGCTTCGTTTTGGTTGTACGGTTTTACCGGTATTTGTCTGGGCGTATTACTGAACCCGTTTATTGCTCTGTGGATCGGTGAAGACTATTTGCTCCCGAGTTGGACGGTTTTTATTATTATTGTCAATTACTACACTGCGGGCGTTCAGTATGCTTCTACGACTTACAGAGAGGTTACAGGCTTATTTAAGGTGGGGAAATACCGTCCGCTCATTGCCGCTATGATCAACTTGGCAGTATCGATTATACTGGCCTATCCGCTTGGAATTTCCGGTATTTTGCTTGGAACGATCATCAGCAGGTTATGCGTCTATTTTTGGTATGACCCATACATTATCCATAAGACGCTGTTTGGGCAGAAGCTAAAATATTACTTTGCAACGTATTTGCTTTATGGCCTATGCACTTTAGCTGTAGGGACACTCTGCTTTGCTATTGCCCGTAGCATTACCTTAAAGAACCCAGTTCTTACATTTACGATTGAGATGGGTATATGTGCACTACTTCCCAATATTTTCTTTTTAATTCTGTTTAAAAGACGTGCTGAGTTCCAGATTATTCTGGGATACATGAAGCGCATCGGTCGAAAAATCGCACGCAGAAGTTGATTAACATGCTTCACTACATCTACATCCGCTCATTCATCGGCATCATCACCTTTATGGCGCTGGCGCTTGCTACTTGGGGTGCACTGCCTGCCCGCGTGGCATCGAGGCGTTGGCGGCGCGGAAACCTCATTCTGGCGGCCTTGATGACCGCCGCCATCCTCTACGCAACCTTATTCAGCCGCGCCGAGGGCAGCACCGGCCTGATCCTCACTCCTTTCGCCTCCCTGACCGCCGCACGGATACAGCCGGAGATTTACCGCGAGATGCTGATGAACGTCTTCCTCTTCTTCCCGCTGGGGCTGACGCTCTCGAACGCCCTGCCGCGAAAGTGGCACCGTTGGGGCAGAATCATCCTCACAACGCTTGTCGGCTGCGCGCTCAGCGCGGGAATCGAGTATGCCCAGTACCGCTACGCGCTGGGGCTTGCGGAGACAGATGACGTGATCTGCAACACGCTGGGCGCGTTCCTCGGTTCCACCTCGCTGCTCATCGCCCCCGCCATCGAAAAATACAGAGAAAGGGTTTGGCACACGAACATGACCCTGACCGCCACGGAGAGACAATTTCTTCATATCGCCAAGGCTGCCGTTTCCGGTGGGGAGTTCCCCGCTGAAAGCGTGGACTGGCCTGCCGTTTTCGCGCTGGCGGGGCAGCAGAAGCTGCTGCCGATCGTCTTCGAGGCCGTCCGCAAGATGCCTGCTGCCGAAGAGAACGTGGCTCTGTTTGCCGTAACCAAGCAACAGGTCATTGGGCAGGTGCTGAACCAGACGGTACGCTCGGCGGAGTTCGCTGACCTCTACCGAAAACTCCGCGCCGCAGGACTGCACCCCATCGTGGTCAAGGGCCAGCTTTGCAGCCGCCTGTATCCGCTGAAGGATCACCGCATCAGCGCGGACGACGATCTCTACACCCCGGACGCGGAGTTCATGGCTTGCCACGAACAGTTTCTGACGAACGGCCTGCGCACCGGCACGCCTGCGGACGAGCTGGCATCGGCGGACGAGGTGCCCTACACGAAAGACGGCAGCCCGCTCTACATCGAGCTGCATCGGCATTTATTTGATTCTGCCGAAGATTCACATGACGAATTGAACCACTTCTTTGCCGACCTCAATCCCGTCGAAATCGACGGTCTTCTCGCCATGCCGCCCCACGAGCATCTGCTGTACCTGCTTCTGCACGCCTACAAGCACTTCGTCCGCAGCGGCATCGGGGCGCGGCAGTTTTGCGACATTGGCCTGTGGGCGCGGGCGTATCATGCGGAAATTGACTGGCAGCGCCTGCATGACCAGTGTGAGAGCGTCCACGCGGCGACCTTTGCTGCGGCGGCGTTTCACATCGCGGGAGACTATCTCGGCATCGAATTTGACCTGCCCGCCCCGTGGGACGGCAGCATCGATGTGGAGCCGCTGCTGCATGACAGCCTCTGCGGCGGTGTGTACGGCACCAACGACCTGACGCGCCTCCATTCCTCCACCGTCACGCTGAACGCCGTGAAATCGAGCCGTAAGGGGAGAAAAAGCACCGTTTTACGCACTATTTTTCCCGAAAAAACGTATCTGGAATCGCGCTACCCGTACCTCAAAAAGCGCCCGTACCTGCTGCCGGTCGCGTGGGTGCAGCGCCTCGTCCACTACGCGGGCGAGAAGAAGACCGGCGCAGACAGCAGCGCCTCCGGCTCCATCAAGCTCGCCCGTGAGCGCATTGAGCTGATGAAACGGTATGACATTATGGATTAGAAGTCAGACTGCTCGTATGGCGAATTAAAATATCTCAAGAACCGTCTGTACAGGCAAAGGCTCCCAAGTAGAGAATGGGATTACTTGATATAGAATGCTGCCGAGGAGTATTGGAAATGAAAACATACCATCAAAACGGCATAGTTTTAGAGGATAAATCTATTATTTCTGAAGATGAAGTATTCGCGATACAATGTGATACAGAAAACGGAGCACCCTCATTCTTTTATCCCGGAGATAACCTTATCCGCGAAATTGATCTGGCACTTATTGACATAGCAGACCTATTCGTCGATATATACTTTCCTGACTGGGAATTATATAACAGCGAAGTCTCAAATATTCCTCTTGGCATAGCCTTGGGCGGACAAAATTCCGATATATGCATAAATAAGACACAATTTTTGAATCTTGTGCCCGTATACGCTCCTTACTTCAAAGATTTATATAGACACATTTACGTTGCGGATTGTCAATACTTAACGTCAACTGTGCAGAGCTTATTGCAAGCTACAGAGCATTGTTTTGTTCAATATTACACACAAATCACCAATATCGACAGCTTAGACTACTCTCTCGGTGAAGAACAGATGACTTGCTCTCCCGAAACCCGACAGCTTGCATTCTATCTGGAAACATTTTTTACAAAAGCCTACTCAATATTAGATTTGATAGTTAAAATAGCCTTTGAACTAGAGAACCCAATAGAAAGTTTCTCATCAATCACGAAACTAAAAAGCTCAGAAAAAATATGGGGAAACAGGAAGCAGCTACATATGAATGGGACTCAAGATACGATCTTCGAGGATTGCATAGTCATCAAGCAGATTGAGGCCTTACGCAATGAAGCTGTTCATAATGGCACTTGGGAATTTGCGCCCAAAGTCTTTTTGCGGATTGAAGACTCGACGATAATCGAGAGGTATATGCTATTTCCAGACTTTGAAGAAGGACATTTAGCTACCGTCAAAAATCGCAGGCATTTTTTCTCGTCAGGAACAAAAGTCAATGATGCCCTTATCCCCATCCATGAAGAGTTCTACCGTAGATTACTCACTACGCTACAGAATATTGTTAAGTATAATGCGAACGTTGAATAGCATGGGTTATAGCGTTTAAATCTATTGGCGCTCTTAGGCTACTGCTCTTAAACCACCTTTTAGGCAAAAAAGAAAACGGGCGGAAGGGAGTTGCTCCCTTCCGCCCGTGGCTTACCGCTCCATGCCCGCGGCACGCTGCTTTTTCGCCTGCTGCACGGCCTTTTCGGCGCTGCGGCGGCGGTTGAAGA
>ERZ779869.2119-NODE-2119-length-16861-cov-2.871712_pt1 | contig 16861 bp, 20 predicted proteins | sample MGYA00511557_ERZ779869 | MGnify/ENA primary metagenome ERZ779869 (study PRJEB29588, sample SAMEA2154620) | human gut metagenome | biome: human gut; feature: human-associated habitat; material: faeces | place: Denmark | collected 2008/2010 ...
CGGATTCAACTATATTAGAGAAGGTAGAGAACTAAAACAGCAGGTATCTAAAAATGGGTATCTTAAAGTTCTATTATACGACGAATATGGAAATAGAAAATTTCAAACCGTTCATAGATTAATTGCTTCAACATTTCTACCAAATCCTCATAATTATACGTGTGTAAACCATAGAGACGAAAATAAATTAAATAATAGTTTAGATAATCTAGAATGGTGTACTCACAAATATAATATAAATTATGGTACTTGTATAAGTAGAAGATCTAACTCACAGAGAAGTACTAATAAAAATATGACGCCTATAGCCAAGTGTGCTGATGATGGTAGTATAGTAGACGTATATAAATCTATGAGAGAAGCATCTAGATTGAATAATTTATATCAATCTAATATATTTAAAAGTTGTAATAGTAACATTAAATGTGGAGGATACCACTGGAGGTATATCAAAGTATGAAATTAAATACATTATCTAGTATTATTGATGATATTCTACTTGAATTGCGCAATAGTTCTGTAGCTGAATCAGAACATATAAGTAGGATATAGATCGAACAATGGATAGCTAATTATCGAGCTGTACTCATAAAGCAAGATATAGATAAAGGTAGAGATATTAATCCAATGTATATCTAGACTATGCCATGTATACACTTAGATAAAGTAGATACTGTAGCTGGTAAGATAGAGTATAAGAGTAATATAGAACTACCTAAACTAATAGACTTCCATTTCAGGACCGGTTTAGTATATGTCAAGGACATGTACGGTAACCTTATTCAGCTAGGTCATGAAACTAAAATGAAATATCAAAGATACAGAAAGTATACCTGTGGTGATTACATCGCTTATATTAAGAACAACAGGTTATATATCGAAGGTAGTGACAATCAACTAGAATGGGTAGAGATAGGAATCATAGCAGAGAATCCAGCAGACTTAAATGAATGCTTTGATCCTGATAGTGAGTATCCTGTACCTGCACATATGATACCAGTTATTAAAGATATGATCTTTAGTAAAGAGTTAAATATCATGCATCAAATGCCTAGTGATGAAACTAATAACTCTAGAGATGATATGTAGAACATTAATGTTAGATAGCAATGAAGAAATCGTATACTATAACAGACTTCTATGAGTTCTACTTATCTTAGATCGAAAGAGACACTGTATATGATGTTGACTACAAAACATACAGACATATAGTTGAAGATTACTTTAAGTATATAGTAGAGGAAGTTATGGATAACAGCAGAGAGTTTAAACTTCCATGTAGACTTGGTAATCTAAGTATAGTAAAACGATAGCCTAAAAACTTTGATAATAAGAGTCTTAGGATAGACTATCACGAAAGTAAGATATACGGGAAGCCGATTTATTTTACTAACGAACATTCTAATTTTTTCAAATTCAGATTTTTGTGGTCTAAGAAAGATTGTCTGTTAACGAACAAAACAAAATACTAGTTCATAGCGACCCGTGCTAATAAAAGAAGATTAGCACAAATAATAAAAAATAGAGAACATGATTACGTGGAGATTAAGTGATATTCAAAATATATCAAAACAAGCTGGAGTATATCAAATTAAGAATGCTTTAAATGGGCATTCTTATATTGGTAGTACTAATAATTTTTACGATAGACTAATATAGCATCGGTCTCATTTGAGAAAGTAGAAACATCACAGTATTGCGTTGCAGAGAGCCTATGATAAATACGGAGAATCTAATTTTGAAGTAAACATATTAGAGATCTGCTCACCAATAAGAGACACTTTATTGTATTTAGAATAGAAATATTTAGATTTAAACCCTGAATACAACATAAGTAAAATAGCGAGTCATCCTTCAAACACTGGGCATAAGATGTCAGAGCGAGGTAAGAGGGTGTTACATGATTTATATTATGGAAAGAAAAGAGATCCGAAGATAATAGAAAAAGCAATAAAAAATAGAATAGGAAAAGGATGTAAAAACGTATATTGTTTTAATAAGCAAGGCGAATTTATAGGATGTTTTTTAAATTCTAAACAGGCCGTTAAACTATTAAATCTCAGTATATCTCCTAGCATAATAAATAAATGCTGTACAGGTCTATGTAAAAGTGCAGGAGGATTTGTGTGGTCTTACACTTATAAGACAATCGAATCATATAAAAAAGATAATGCAAAAAGAACTAAGATAATTAGAATTTATAAGAACGGAATGGAAAAAGTATACAGTTCTATTGCTGAAGCAGCAAAAGATACTGGTAATATAGATAACAGATCTGCTATATCAGACTGTCTACGCGGAAAAAGAAAAACAGCTTACGGTTCTAAATGGAGGTACTACAAATGATTGATAAACTAACAACGTCTAAAGAAATAATTGCTAAGATCATAGCCGATTATGATCTTAAAGAAGATGAAATTAAAATAACAGATATTCGAGAATGGATTGGCGAAGGTATGGAAAAAATAGGTGCGGTACAATAGTTAGAACACAAAGTAGCTAATCTGAAGATATGTGACTATCAAGCTAAACTACCGTGTGATCTGTATAGATTAAATCAAGTTGCATTCTCATTTGAGAATAGTTGTGGTTGGTTACCAATGAGAAAGGTGACTAACTCTTTTGGTATATATAAGAAGTGCGGAGAATGTGATCCTAAAATGTTAATACAAGATAATGCTTTACTTCCACTAGTAAAGAATATCTTTAACTTAGATAATGACAAGGATGCATTAGAGATACTCAACAGTGATCAGAACATTAAACAAACACTTAGTGCTTTAGTAAATCAGTATACTGTACCTAGTAACAATGGTAGACTTATAGTAGGTAATCCTGCTACATTCAATACTAGTCTACAGTACTCTACTAAACCGGGTTACATTACAGTTAATGTACCATGCGGTTGGGTTAAAGTATCCTATCACGCTATACCTACTGATGAAGATAGTATGCCTATGATACCAGACCTAACTTCTTATAAAGAAGCATTGATGTACTATATAGGTACAAAACTATTATACTCTAAATGGATAAAGGGATAGGTATCTAATGAGATATACTATACAATAAAAAGATCTTGGAATTTTTATAGGAAACAGGCGTACGCTGAAGCGATGATGCCAAGCACTGACGAAATTAGAGGTATTCAAAATTCCTGGGATAGGTTATATCCTGAAAGAGATGAGCATAGTAGTTTTTTTGAATATCTTGGTGATCAACAACACATTTATAATTAGAATAGACCATGAGTAATACATTACAAACAAACCCATTTACAGGAGGATTGACCCTAGATGCTGACATTACTATGGTTCCTAATAACTAGTATCGTTATGCTGAGAATGTTCGCGTTATAACCGATACTGATGGGAGCACTGGTGTACTGTAGAACATACAGGATGTAAAGTTAGTAGAAGGAGGAGACTTTCTGTTCTATGATGAAAAGATACTAGCTACTACTACTATAGATAAGTATGGGATTATTATTACTGTAGATGATGCTCATGTAAATAGAATTCATAGAGTAGATAACTATGATAACCCGCCTCTGAAACACACTATAGTAGTAAAAGGTAAGCTGGGTTATACTGTAGATTCTAACATTAAGATAGTAGCTAATTACGAATCAGAAGGAATTATTAAACTATACATAGCTTGTCCAGAGTAGATCATAAAGACTCTTAACATAATGGATGATAAGTATGTATATGTATCTGGTAAAGAGAATTCATATCTTGATAGTGCAGGTAATCTGAAGAATCCTAGCCTACTAGATATACAGATTTCTGCTTTACTTACTCAACCTGAAGTAACATCATTAGGTGGTGGTCAGTTAAAAACAGGTATGGTACAGTATTCATATCAGTTATTCAATGCTCGTGGTTCTAGTACTAACTTCTCTCCAGTAAGTAATGCTATACACCTTACTACTAGCAATGTGTCAACAGGCTAGCAGCAATACATGGGTGCTAATAAAGATCTTAACTCTGGTAAGAGTGTTAACTTTACTGTTAGGCTTAATGATATACCTGAAGGTTTGTTTGATAGTATTAGACTGATACGTATACATTACAGTGATTATACAGAGGATCCTATCATAGAAGTATTCCAAGAAGCTACTATATCTGCTTCTATTAAAGAATACAGCTTCACCGATGTTGGTGGAACTGCTCTTAATACTTTAACTATAGAAGAGTTTAACAAGACACAGGAATCATCATTTGCAGCTGCAACTATAGAAGCTAAGGATAACATCTTATTCGCTGCTAATATAACTGAAGCTACATGGAAACCTGATTACGATGCTAGAGCTTATCGTTTTACTTCTAATGGTAGATTAATACTTAAAGGAGCTAGCTCTGATTAGAATATAGATGTTACTTTATCTAACTCTACCTTGAACTCTTACTTAAGAGATATACCAGAAGATCATGACTGTATAAACCCATATAACTTGACAGACTATGCAATGAGTGCAGCTAATGTAACCAAATATAAATTTGGTACTACTGTACTTGGAGGTACTGGTCTGAACATAGACTACGAGTTTATTACTACTGATATTACTCTAGACGAACAGTATCAAGATACTTTATCTATAACTACTAATGTTACTAAAGATAATACCATTCGTATAAACAAACTAGATGGCTCTCTAGTAGAAACCGTCACTTTAGGTAGTGCATCTGATAGTAGATTTAAGAACTACGCTGATCCATACTTTGCTTCTAAGTATAGAAGCCATCATAGAGATGAAATATACAGATATGGTATAGTATTCTTTAATGATAAGAATATTGCTACTCCTGTATATTGGATTGGTGATATTAAGTTTCCACATTGTTATGAAGCATGTCCTTGGTATGTAGATAACCAATCATTGAAAGGAAAGCCAATAGGTATTAGGTTCAATGTTAAGAACTATCCTGATGGTGCACACACATATCAGATAGTAAGATGCAAGAGAACTAAGGAAGATAGAACTGTATTAACACAAGCTGTAGTATCAGCCACTGTATCGTATCCGTATCACTCTGTTAGAGATGCTGAGTATGATATAGCATCTGAAAATACTAGACGTCCTTACACATTCTTAGGTAACTCATATCAGAAGAATGGCTTCCATGTTACTGTTACTGGTTTTGTTTATAAATGGTTGCTAGGAGAAAGAGTAGATAGTAGTATAGTAACTCTGATAAGTCCTGAAATAGACATGAACAAAGATGATATGGCTGCTAGTATTAAAGGATGTACAGGTGACTTGTGTATGTATTTGGATCCTAGAACTAACAGAGTAGTAAATGTTGGTGATAGGAATTACTATGGCGCTTATATTTCTTCCGACAGAACTCAATTAATAGTAGAGCATACGCAGGTGAGTGGAGAGATGAAATCTCAGAAGAGTGATAAGTATTAGTTTAGAGCTGGTGATTTGGTATCAAGTTCTGATGATTATAATAACATGTTCCTTATATCAATAGATGGTACCATGCAACTAGGACATCAGTTTAATGGTATAACTAATATGATTGGTAAGCGTTATGTAGCTCATTATACTGGTCTAAGTAATAGTGTAAGAGGTAAGTTTGACATACTTGAGGTTACTAACCCTATGATTATGCAAGCTCTAGAATGGAACGATGCTGTATCTAGACATTCATCCATTGCTGGAAAGACATACCTAAATGCTTCAGTATCACATAACCAAGATCAAGATAATGGAACTAATGCTAATAAGACTGGTTACTTTGGTAACTGCTTAGTAATAAATAGAAGTAATAACAACATAGGTGTACCTAATAATATTAGTACAGATATGTCTACTTCTAATAACTTATCTACTAAAGCTAACTCTGGAGTAGCTTCTGCTATACAGCAGTTCAACTATACTCCATTCACTACACCTGTAGTAAACATTAAGACTACTAATATACCTTATGGTGGTAATACTTATAATGCTCGTAGTAATTCTATATATATAAGTACTTACAGCAGTCACTTAATAGAGAATGAATCTAGTAGTTATATTAATGTGTTTGGTGGTGATACTTACTTAGGAGTACTGGATAACAAGACTGTGATCTACATTCCACAGCTTACAGGAGATAAACAATGCCCAGATACTTACTGTGGTATCTCTATATCAGATTACATTCCGTTTGAGACTACTATCAATATGGCTCTGATGTATGGTCAATCAGCATCTAGAGTTGCAAGTGGTGGATTAGATTACGTTGATCCATATCTAGGTATAACTGCTGCTGGTGGATCGTATGGAGGTCATAGTCAAGAGAAACCATATTATGCATATAATGATGCATACAGTATCCAACCTGATGCATAGATGTATGCAGTAGATTCTACTTACTCTATAAGTAATCTTAAGTCTGGTAATCGAATTAGATACTCTGGTACTAAGACAGCTAATGAAATAACAGATAGTTGGACTAGTTTCAAAGCTGCTGATTACTTAGATGTAGATTCATCTCATGGAGATATAACTAATCTAAAGAACTTCAATGATTAGTTATTATTCTGGTAGAAGGATGCTGTAGGTATAGCTGCTGTTAGAGATAGATCTTTGATTACAGATAACGATCAAGCATCATTAGTATTAGGTACTGGTGGAGTACTAGATAGATATGATTATGTAACTACTTCTAATGGTTCTGATACACCTAATGATAAGAGTATTATTGGTACTCCTAGTGGTTTGTATTGGTATGATGATAGTAAGAATGAAGTATGTTCATATACTAATCAAGTACAGAAGTTGTCTAAAGCGAAGAGCGTACAATCATGGTTTAACGATAACACTAAGAAAGCTAAAGTAAGTATATACGATCCTAAATTTAATGAAGTACAGATGGGATTCGAGGATAAGGATCTAGTATACAATGAATAGTTACAACAGTTTTCATCATTCTATACACTTAACCCAGATAACTGCTTGGCATTCCCAGATAGGCTCTTGTATATCAAAGACTAGATGATACAAGAAAACGCAGATTTTCCGTTAAATAAGATGCGTTCTAAGTTATAGATTATAATTAATAAGGATCCATTACTTACTAAAACTTATGATAATGTATTCTTTAGTGGAGAGTTCGATAATGTTCAAGAGATGATGTAGGATATTAAGTTTACTACTAAGACTCAAGAAGGAACTATCTTTAAAGATGATACTGAAGTAAGTAATCCAATAGAACAAAGAGAAGATACATATAGATTTGCTGTGGGTAGAGAGAAAGAAAGTAAAGATGATATGTCATTACCGGGTAGAATGAAAGGTAAATACATGATATGTGATTACTTAATTAACTGTGACAATCAGCGTAACTTCAAACTCCCTAATATTAACACAACATATAGATATTCATTAGTATGAGAAAAGTAAATAAAAAGAATTGTTTTTCAGGAGGTGGTACTTCTTATAACCCACAGACACTACAATCCCCGTATCTATAGACGGATTTCAGTAAGCAATTGCCTACACAATTAACAGCTCCAGCATCTGTACAGCAATATGCACCCGGTAACTATAACCCGGGTAGTTCTGCTAATCCATTGTTTGGTTCTAAAGTATAGAATTTATTTGGTGGAGCTAGTGCAGGCGGTCAAGGAATAGGAGGTATAGGTCAAGCTGGAGATGCTATTAACTCTATGATAGGTAATGTAACTGCTCCTGCTACAGCTACTACTAAAGGAGAGGCTAATATGCAAACCGTAACTAATACAATCGGTGGAGCAGCTAAGGGAGCAGCAGCTGGATTTGCAGTTGGTGGACCAGTAGGAGCAATAGTTGGTGGAGTTGCTGGTTTAGCATCTGGTATAACAGGTACTAAAGGTAAAGTAAATCTACAATCTAATCCATACGATGATAATATTACTGTTAATTACGGTACTGGTATCAGAGGTGGAAAAAGGAATAGAAAAAAGATAGAGAGACAAAGAGATCAAGCTATAGCTAACGCTAGAAGTAATCAGGCTAGTTTAGCTATGGGTTATTAGAATGAATAGGAATTCTATCAAGACTACGATACAGATATACAAACAATGGCTTACGGAGGTACAGCTAGTAGTTTAGCGTATGTAGATGATGGAGAGGTACTCAATACTCCACAAGGAGATATAGTTAATGTACCAGAAGAAGGTAAACCAACAGATAGTAACTTGGTTAACTTACCAGAAGGTACTAGAATACTTAGTGATAAGAGAAAAGTACCGGGAAGTAAAGAAACGTTTGCACAGATGGGTAAAAGATTAATGTCTAAGAAAACAAGTAAGTCTAAAGATAAGTATGCAGAGAATGCAGCTATGTTAAACTAGATGCATGACTAGATGATATATGATAGACTGTTTGCTATACAAGAAGGAACTAAGAAGAGTAATAGTAAGGTATAGAAGTTTGATGGTGGAGGTATAGTTACCGCTAATAATAAAGGGAGAATGGTATAGGTTGCAGATAGATTATACAGACCTTGGAACTATTGGGAAGATGTATATGAAAGCAACCAATACGTACCAGGAGCTACACAACAACCAGCAGCTAAAACTCAATCGAATGCGCCTGCTTCTACTGCCACAACTGTCAACGATAATAGACCTAGTGGACCTATTTCTATAAATGATATAGTTAAGGCTTCCGACAATACAGTAAATACAGGAGAATGGCATGGAGGTATACCATACTGGTTGTTATCTGCTACGGGTCCTGCTACTGCACAACCTACTAATACTAGAACGGTAGTGTCCGCTGCCAAACCAACTGTTACTGCTAGTAGTCAAGGTACTAAACAACGTAGTAAAGCATCTGTTGCTAGTAGACCTACTACTAATACTAGAACGGTAGAACCAGTATAGAACACATTGGACCTTAGTAGAGAAACACAAGCAAGAGTACCATATGAAACAGCTCCGTACATATCTTCTACATCTAGTACTTCCACTCCTACTACATCTAATCCTACAGTTACTAATACTCCTAGTAATGATTGGGGTTCCGGAATAGTGAATCTATTCACAGATGTTGCAGCTATGTATGCAAAACCTGAATCTTTCAATGCAGTATATAATCCATACGAAGCACAGATAAATTAGACGATGGCTAACCGTAGATTCGATATTAGTCCAGCTGAGAGAGCTATCCGTGAGAACAGAGCTATTAGTAACTACAATGCAGCTAACTACAATCCTAATACTGGAGCTAATCTAGCGTATAGAATTCAGAGTCAGGTTGCAGCTAACAAAGCTATATCGGATTTATATTCTACAGCTAGCAATGTTAATAATCAGTATAAAGCAGATTATGCTAGTACCTTGAATAGTTTAGGGCAACAAAGAGTTAATGCTACTAATATGGCTGTTGACATGAATGCTAGAAGTAGAGCTGCTGCTAGAAACATTCAAAGAACAGCTCTGAGTCAATTGAGTCAGTACGCACAGAACAAACAACTTATGAAGAATCAAAAGTCTAGAGATATGGCTATGTTAGAAATGTATGGACCATTCCTAGAAGCTGGTTACAAAGCAAGTGATTTCGCATCATTCATGAAAAAATTTAAGAAAGGATAATATGGCAGCAAATATGTACGATCAAGCCGCATAGGCTTAGTTTATTAATACTTATGTGCCTATCAATTTTGGTGAGTTATACAGAATAGGTGCGGCACAAAAACAAGCAGTAGATCAAGCGGCAGAACAATTTACTACACAGTTACAGAAGTTTGGAGAATTTAGATCACCTTCCAGAGTAGATACAGAAAATTATTACAATATGACTATTGGCAGAGAAGACTTTCAGAATGCCATTAATCAAATGGTATCTAATCCTGACTATATGAAGGACGCTAGTAATAGAGCTCAACTACAATCATTAATAAATAGTGTAGATTATGCTGCTCTGTCTCAATTAAAGGAAAGTGCAGACTATTAGAGAATGGGTCTACAGATAAGAGCTAAAATGAAAGCAGAAGGTAGACTCAAAGACAGTTGGGACAAGTCAGATATAGCTAACTACGATACTCTAGGTACTGGTAAAATATTTGATGATATTACTCCAGTAGCTTATATGAATCTGAATGAACTCAGTACTCCTTACTTTAATGATCTGAAACCGGGTTTCTTAGGTACGGATTATGTGAATGGTACTAGATATGTAGTAACTGGTAATAACATGGAAGATCTTATGGCAGTAGCTACAGCTAAGTTCAATGATTTAATTGATACTCCACAAGGTCAGAAGTACTTTGAAGAGTATTTAGCTATGAATAACGGTGATGCAAATGCTGCCAAATCTCAATTCATTAATGCAGTAGCTCAATCACAAATTGATAGAACTCGTAGACCTAAGTATGATGTAGATCCTGCTTTCATAGAACAGTTGAGATATAGTTTAAAGGCAAAGGCTGCTGGAGCTTCAGAAGCAAGTCAAGTATTGCCAGACTTATCTAGAATACTGGCTACTACTACTGTACAAAATAACTTAGCTACTCTTGGAGGTTTAACTCCTGAAGAGAGATCCGCAGTTGCTAGTGGACAAGCTAATTCTGAAGTATATCAGAAAGCAAGTAGAAATATGAGCAACAATCTCAAGACAGCATGGAATAGCTTGAGTAAAGCTTCTGGAATAAACAGTGCTTCTAGAAAACTATTAGACATGATCAGTCAGCCTTTATCTAAAGAAGTAGACACTAGCCTACTTGTAGAAGGTGGTGGAGAAGCTCTGGGTAAAGATGCAAAGCTTACTAATAGTACAGCTAATATGACACTTGGCGCAGATATGACGTTTGGATTACTTGGATATGAGAATGGAGCTCTAGGTTATGCAATGAGTAATATGCAGAATGCTTCAGATGAAAAACAAAAAAAAGCATGGAAAGATAGATCTGTGGCAATGGCTACTATTCAACAAGCTTGGTACAACGATCAATTCAGAGATGTTATTGTTAAAGGATCTGGTCAAGTACTTAGTGATAATAATGAAGTATATCACAAACGTAAAGTATATATACCTATAGATCAGTTAAGAAACATTGGTTTCGAATCAATTAGTAAAGGAGACTTCTCTAAGTTAATAGGTAGTAAAGTAGTATCTCTGGGAGATATTATAGATAAACAATAGATAGAGATCACACAAGAATATGATCCAAAAACTGGAGAGGTACTAAAAGGAGAAACTACTAAGAAGTTAACTAGAAAGAAACTAGATGATTCCGATCTGTATGTAGAGTTTGATGCTACTTATCCTCTACAGATAGGTAATAATGAAGCTACTATTACCAGAAATGCCAATTACGAACGACAAGTCAGAACACTTGGAACTAAAGAAAAATATTCATAGGCAGAAGATTCAGCTAACAGATATCTAAGATAATATGGAAGATAACAAATTCATGGTAGGCGCTCCCAAAATGAACGCCATGACTTATGGTTCTATGGATACCGTACAAAATATACCTACTACTTCTGAGAGGAAATAGTAGGTATAGGAGTATGATTATGATATACCTTCTAACTTAGCAGATATATATACTAGAAAAGGCAGTACTGAGACTCCAGAAGAGAAAAGCAACGATTATAACTGGTCTAAGATACTTAATGTTGCTACAGGTATTGCTCTTACTCCTAATGCAGGTATTGCAATAAAAGGAGGTTACGATATATATAATAGCCAGTTAGGTCAATCTGTTGTAGAGAAAGCAGTAGAAACAAATATCAGATCCTTAGAAGGTGATTTAGCCAGAAAAGAACTACGTACTATGCAAAGTATAGAGTTCTTGAAAGACTATGAAGAGAAACTACAAAGATTAAATCAGATACAAAGTACAGGAGAAGGTGATCCATAGGAAGCAACTCAGTTATAGACGTATTTGGATCAGAATGCTTAGACTTATGAGTTACTGATAAGAGGTAACAGTAAGTTAGCTCCTCTGTACTACGATGGATTTGAAACAAACAGTATTACTGGAGAGAAAACAACTTCCATAGGATTGCAAGTAGATCCTAAGAAAGTACCATTATGGGATAGACTTATGCTTAGTATATCTACTATGTTTGATAACAAAGCTGAGGCATACGAGGAGTACGTTAAAACTGGTTATGGTGATGCTGTATTAAATATCAAGCCTAAAGAAAGTGTATGGAATAATCCTGATAGAACTGGTATTATAAACAGTTTGTAGAAGTTATATGATGATAGTATAACATCTCAAGAACTTAAGGTACAAAAGATTAAAGACAGACAAGGTATCTTAAAAGAAGGTAGCTGGTTCTTTGATCCTAATCAAATATCTCCAGAGTTTAGAGAAAGAGTAAACAATAATGAGTTTGCTTGGGGAGATCTAGAATCTTATCCTTACGCAATACCGCAGTTAGGTTCTTCTTTAGGAGAAATTGCTTCTACTGTAGAAACTGCTACTCTTGGTAGACTAGTAAGTATGGCTGCAAAAACTGCCGCTAAGAGAGGAAATCCCTATTCAGCTGCTTTGTTAGCTATCGGGGAGTTTGGTTTAAATGCAGCTAACAGTTATTATCAGCGTACTCAAGAAACCAATGCTGAAGTATTTGATGCTTACTTGAATAACATAGTAAATCAAATGGATTCAGGTAATCTGGATGTAGATAGAATATTAGATCAAGGTATCGAGAAACTACAGGCTAGAGGGATTAATACAGATGAAATGACCATGCCATAGATTCTTGAAGATATGCTTCTGTACAATATCAAAACAGATGATCCTAACTTTGAGAATATAAAACTTAGTGCATACAATGGTCTGGATAATATCTTTACTTCTAACATGGCTTTAGGAGTATGGGATGCCATGGATATGGCTTTATACTCTTATGGAGGTAAGCTTGCTGTGAAATCAGCAAAAGAGTTACTCAAGCAGGGAGGTAAAGGTTTAGCTAAAGCCACTGGACTTACTAAGGTTGCGGATATAGCCGATAAGTTTATAGATAACAGAATAAACAAAGCTCTATACAGAATGGCTTCTAAAGACGTATTTAAAGCCAATAAGTATAGAGATGTACTTAATACTGTGGTAGGTTTAGGTACTAAACTTGGAGTAACCGCATTCGGAGAGGGTACAGAAGAAGGACAGCAGTACTTAATTCAAAGAGATTACGAATTAAGTTCTAAGTATGATCCTAAGAAGATGACATTGCTGGATGCATTCTTTAAGAACTTCCAATATGGTGCAGAAGCTAATATGGCTCTGATGGGTTTACATCCTGATGAAGCTTTAAACAATGACAAAGAACTAGAGCAGAACATGAAAGTCGGTGCTCTTATAGGTTTGTTAATGGGTGGTGCTGGTACTACTATATCTGACGGTCATCAACTTATTAGAGATGTGAAATCTAATAAGATGTTACGTAACATGGCTGCTTATGACATTAGTAATAAAGAAGAAGATGTTAAAGTAGACAGATGGTATAATGCAGTAAAGAAGGGTTATACTCAAGATGTGATTCAGAATCTTCAAGACATTAGAGATAGATTTACTCCAGAAGGTCTTACTCAAGAAGATATAGATGAAGACATTAAGAAAGCTAGACAGTTAGAGAGTATATACTATAATCCTAATGTATCTGAGAACTTAGAGCAGTTAGGAATTAAAGTAGGCAGTGAAGAGCATAAAACGTTTGCTAAGAATGCAATGAAGGCATACGACTTGGAACGTGTATTTAACTCTCAAGCTAAGGAAGCTAATAAGAAACTTGCTGAAAAAGTAAATCAAATATATAGTTCTGATGAGTTTAGAAACTCAGTGGATGAGTATTGGGATAATTTGTCTGATGCAGAAAGAGAAGCATGGGGAGTTAAAGAGAACCTAATTAGCATAGTAAGAGATGCTCAGTAGACATTCACTACTCTTAATGTTTTGAATAAGCTGAAGAGACAGCTCAAAGACATGCAATCCTTTATTGCTCAAGCAAAGAAGAACGGTTTAGATGTTAGTGATGAAAATATAGCTTCTGTAGTATATCACATTAATCGTAAACAGAAATAGTTAGAAGATGCTACTAAGAAGGATAAGTAGATGTTCAAATAGCTTAAAGATATATTTGGAATCAATACTGATCCAGAACTAGAACAATTGATAGCTGATGAAAACATACTTGTTGGATTACTTAGTAAGGCTGTAAACAGACGTGCTGCATATCAGAATGGAGTAGTACTCAGAACTGATATGAACAGACGTGCTGACTTCAACATTCGTAACTGGTCACAATTATCAGAACAGGAACAACAAGAAGTACGTGATAGATATACAAAGGAAGCGCAGGACAACGGTCAGGAAGCTCCTAGCGATAGATCTATAATTGCTAGATATAATAGAGACGTACAGCAAAATGATATTATAGACGAGTCTGTAAATGCTGCTAGAAAGTATGCTAATGATATTATTAAGGCAGATCTTGATAGATATACTTAGAATGACAGATCTTATAGTGAAGTAAGCGAAATAGAAGATGCTCAGAATGAGGATACACAAGATACTCAGACGACATCAGAAGAAGAGCCTGACTTTACTCCAACTGGAGAAGGAGATAACTCTGGATCTCAGATAGCATCAACTGATTTAGATGTTAAGTAGAGAGAAGAAGAAACTAGTCTGGTGGAGGATGTATACACTGAATCTGAAGAAGATAAATTAACTGCTAAGGATGAAGAGACTGGAGACATAGAAGAAATGGATATAAGTGATCTGGTTACTGTAGCAGATGATGCGGAAGATGTCTCAAACGAGAGAACTGTTGATGATATAACTGAAGAGGAGATAACTAGAGATACTAAAGATGATACACAAGATAAGATAGATATGGAGAATCTTATGGATGCATCTAACTTTAGAGATCCTGACGATGACTTTGGTTTAACATCTGATGATAATCCTTTCTTAGATCCTCAAACAGAACCTGAGATTCCAGATGCTATAAAAGCTACTATGATAGAAGATCAACCAGAAGAACTTCCTTTTATTGATCCTGTAGCTCTAGAAAGATCAGCAAATAAAGCATTTCCTGATGCAGAGGACTACTTTATAGATAATCAAGGTAGGATGTTCTTGAATGGTAAAGAGGTTACTAAAGAACAGATTGAGAAAGAGAACCTAGCTGAACAGTACTCTGATGACTCTACTAAGACTCTATCGGAAAAAGCTAATGAACAGGAGAAGGAAAAGGGTATAGTACCAGGTCTTTCGTCTTCTACTAGCATAATGAATAGTTGGTTAGTAGGAAGAACATTGTTCTATAGACCAGATGCTACTAAGCCTATGGATCTTCCGTTCAAAGTAAAAGGAGCAAAGAATATACACTCAGGAAAGGAGTTAGGAGAGGCTATGGGTGATCCTAATTTCTTATCTGATGCTAAGGTATACTTTGTTCCGGGACCCACTATGTCTTCAAATGAAGCTGCTTTTGATCCTAATGATCCAACTACATATAGAAATGCAGCTGTCTACATGATTATAGACAAGAATGGAGAGATATATGCTGCGGCATATAGAAGCAACGCTAAAGCTGCAATCGACTATCAACACAGACTAGGTAGTGTACCTAAAGAGTCTAAAGCTGCCGAAGACTTAAATACTCTTGCTGCTCAAAAAGAAAAGATAGTATCTTTCTACTTATAGAAATGTAAGAAGGACAAGAATGGAAAATACGTACTACCAGAAGAAGGACTTACTCATGTAGTACCTACTCAAGTAAATGTATCTAATGGTACATTTAATAACCAAAAAGATGGTAATAAACCTATCTTCAGAAAGTTATCTGAATGTAAAACATTCCAGATTCCTTTGGATCCTAATAAAATATTGACTGAATGTACATTTGGTTATGGAGTCGGTGGTATTCAAGTAGGTTATAAAGCGGATCCGTTTGCTATTAAACAGTTAGGTACTGATGAAGTATTAGCTAGTAGTGGAGGATTTGCCGGTAAGATGGCTATATTTCCAAAGCCTTCTGCTACTCCGAGAGGTAGATATACTGTTCCAGTATACTTGAGCGAAAAATTCTTTAGAGACGAAAGTATTAAGAAGCCTTCTGACATTAAGTTGAGAAGTCACGATGAAGCTGGAAATCCTACTCCTAATGGATCATATTCTAACTTTATGGAATATGTACTTGATTTGATTACAGATGGTGATCCGTATGGAGTACTACCGTTGATAGTTAATCAAGGTGAGAAAACACGTTTATCAGCTAAGAAACAGGAAGAAGTACAGTTCCTAGCTAAAAAGCAATTAGGCTTTGATCCTGAAACAGAATTGTTCTACTTTGCTAGTCCTAGAAGTGATAGAAATGGTCTATACTTTAGAACTGATGTACCATTAAGTGAAGTAAAGACTAACCCGATGGCTAGAAAGGCTATCTTGTGGTATATGATGTAGAACTACCATTGGAACATGGATAAGAATGTTCTTAGTCAGTCTTTACCAGAAAGACTTAGAGATCTTGCAGTTCGCGTACTTAAACCGGGAGATGAAAAACTAGTGTTGTATCCCGGAGAGCTTGAGTTTACTTTAGCTGAATTGGGTATCTCAGAGAAAGAAGGCAAACTAGTAAAAGACAAAGTTGCTCCACCAGCAATAGCTTGGGTAGTTAACAGTGGTAAATTGTTAACTGATATGGGTGACTATGCCTTTAGAGACGGTTTTATATACGCAGAAGATATAACTGTGAATGAAGCTCAAACCCCAGTATCAGTATCTACTGAACCGGTTAGTGTAGCACAACCTGTTGAGACTAAACCAGAACCAGTAAAAGAACCGGAAGTACAGCCTGAGAAACCAGTAGAGGAAAAGGTAGAAGAACAACCTAAAGTAAAACCTACTTCTGAGAA
>ERZ779869.2126-NODE-2126-length-16843-cov-4.316893_pt1 | contig 16843 bp, 9 predicted proteins | sample MGYA00511557_ERZ779869 | MGnify/ENA primary metagenome ERZ779869 (study PRJEB29588, sample SAMEA2154620) | human gut metagenome | biome: human gut; feature: human-associated habitat; material: faeces | place: Denmark | collected 2008/2010 ...
TCCCCCGTTAGCGGGGGACAGAAACCTCAGAAGAGAGGGAGGAAACCGCCCTCCGGTGCTCAGAACCGCTACGCTATAAGGTTGGCGGGACATCAAAGCCCTCGCCAGATTGTGCGGGATGGGACCGCTTTGCTATAACTTACTATAACATTTTACTCAGATAACTCATAGTTTTTTAATGCAACAAGATCATTCTACAACTCAATCTTCTTCAACGACTTCGAGTAAATTTCTACTTATCGTAAGCGTTGCACCACTGATATACTTGATTTCGCTGCCGATGACGGCTTTCTTGCCATTATAGCTCTGTACGTATGCTTCCACACCTTTCATGCTACCTGCTACCACTCGCACTTTGATTCCTTTCTTCAAAGGAACAGGGGCAGCAGTGACAGGCTCTTCATCATTCTCTACAAAATATCGATAGTTGGCAACAACCTGGTCGGGAATTTGATATATTTTCCTTTGACCTGGCATCGTCAGCATCTTATACACATCTGAACGGAAGCGGATTCTGTCAAGTTGTCTCGGAGAAACATTGCAAAAGATGAAAGTGGAAAGAAATAGCTTTTCTTTCACTTTTCGCTTATTGGAACGTTTGTCTATATAAACTACTTTTACCTTGGGAATCCAGTAATCAAACCAAACATGATTGTGATTAAGATTGATTCGTATAGAATCAGCTATTCTCGTTTCACAATTCACTCTCACTACAGCCACATACCATCCTGCATCAGCAGGTTTTTCAAGCCCTTCATTAGGCTTTTCCGGAACCTTTTTCTTAGCGTTTTGTTCACTTTTTGCCACGGCTTCGCCGTCGTCCCCTGCAATAGTGGACGTAACCTGTGATTGTATATTTGTCTCTTTCATCATGCGAATCAAGTTCGTTTTTTGATGTCGTTCATCTGAATCTCTACATAAAAGACACAGAAACTCTTTGCAAATATAAGATAATTGTTGGAAACTAGCAAATTATGCGTGTTAAAAAAATAATAAAAATGATAGGGACACCTTCGTCTCTACCAAAGAAACAAAGATGCCCCTATATATAGTAAGGTATCAGATAATGTGGGTATTAAAAAAATAAGTATTGATATTTAAAAACCAGAATATACTATCTTACTGAAATCTTCTGACCCTTAGTCTGAGCACAGGACTGGGTAGATGCCTTCACAATGTAAATGCCGGATGGAACACGGAGAATCATTCTTTGCTTATCAGGCAACTGATAACTGTGAACCATCTTGCCATCCAACGTAAATACCTGAACCCTGTCGAGCTTCTCACCACCCAAGGCAGAAACAACGATCATGCCTGCAGCAGGTGAGTAAACCTTCACCGGTGCGCTCTGCTCTTCAGCCTCCATGCGGTCGATGCCGGTTGAAGTACGGGTCTGGGTGAGGAAGTATCTTCCGTGATCACCCGCCTTCACCTTCACAGCCTCGCCTTCATGAAGTTCTGTAAAGCTTGCCGATGCAGCATCGTAGAGATAAACAGGAGCATCGAGCTTGTTCACACCCTTCAGGGTAAGTGAAACCTCTTCAGCCTGCTGGCTCACAATACCGAGTGGAATCCAGGACAACTCAGGAACTGCATTCACAGCCACCGCCTCGTTGCCGGCAACGGTATAAACCTGCGGAACATCCTTCAGGTTCTGGTCATACAGCAGATCCACATCCTCCTGGTCATCATAGTCGGCAGAAGCCTCCGGACGCAAAGCGATGCGTGCCTTTGAAATCTGGCCGTTGGAATTCTCTGTCGTTGCTTCAATGCTCTTGACATAGTCTGATGCCATCCGAAGGCCAGGAGTGATAGTGCGGTCAACATACATCGCAGAAGTGAATCTTACTTCTCTAATAGTAGCGCCTTCATTCTTCTTGACAAAGAACGACTGGGTAGGCTGGATAGCGTAGTTCTGCTTATCCAATTCTGCATTGGAAATCGCCTTCACCTCGCCATTCTCTACCATCCATATTGCCTTTTGCAAACCAGTATTAGCCTCGAAGAACTTAGCCATCGAGATAGAACAGGTATATGGATTGGCCACGAGATAGAAACCGCTGTTGTTATCAGTTTCTAAACTCTGAGTCTTCTCTGCGAGATGCTTCTCATCGTTATTGAAGGCAACGAGAAGTTTACCATGACCATTGTTCTTACGAACAGTTACTGATTTACCACCAGAAGTCGGTGATCCATCATAATCGAAGTACTGATAGCTGGTATCTTCCTTTGGCAAACGGAGTATCGCATTTGGCAATGTAGTACCATCTGTAGGTCTCTTTGGCAAGAGCTCATTACCCGCCTTAATAGAGAAACCACCGAAGGTTCCGTCTGCGGCATAGCTCTCATCTACCTTATTATATACATGGCTCCAGTAGCCGAGATTCATATCAAAATTTTCTGGAGCAGCTACACTTGGGTAATGAGATGCAGGATAATCACTCTTAGGTGTGATTTCCTCTACTCCACTCTTCATCCAAGCTCTCTGATAAACCGGATACTTGCTTCGGCTATATATATTCGGATCAAACGTGATATCCGTAAACGCCTTGGTTTCCTGTCGTCCATCCTTTGCCGGCACATACATATCACCGGCGTAGATATACTGCAGAGGCGAAGCCATGGTGTACCACTTGTTAGGCTCCAGTTCCTTTTCTACCCAAGCCTTGTCATATATCAGATAGCACTGGTCGCGAAGCTCACCCTGAGGCTTGAAGTAAATCTGATGGCAGGTATTGCCATAGAACTTCTCGCACTTCAGATTACCTGCTTCCAATCCCTTTTCAGTAGCCGCTTCATCCCAGAACGCCATGATGTCGTACTGGATATACTTCGTAGCCTCATTACCCTTACCGTTAGTCAGCTTGGTAGCAATCTGATTGGTGCTACTGTAAACCACATTACCAAGGTCAGGGAATGGCTTTCCATTCAAGTTGACGACAGTAACCTTGGTAAACTTCATTGGCACATAGCTGTTCTGAGTAGGAATATCCTTTGCAGAAGTTGGCGTACCCGACATACTGCTTCCATAAGCCAGATAATCTGTATACTTATCATCATACAATTCTGTAGATGATGAGCGATGCCAGTTATCATCATTGTTCCAGTTGGCATTCATACCGCCATCGGCAGTAGGAGTCCAGGTAATAAACTCCGGTACGATCTTCAACTTGAGATAAGACTCGCCAGGGCAGCTTGTTCCACTTGTTGCTACTGCTTTCTGCTCGAAGGCGAATCTAAGCTCGTAGTAGTATCCCTCATGGAAATTCTCTACGGCAGCGTCAGAGAACTTGAGGTCGAGGGTAGACTGCACACCTGGCACGATTTCAGCAAGAGTACTAGAACTCAATGTCGCAACAGATTTCTTCAATAAAGAAGCATCCCATAGAGGGTCATTAGTTGTTGCAACATAAACATCTACAGAAGTATTATCTGCACCAGTCTTACTATCATCAATAAACGTCAAAGTCTTATCCTTAACACCAGTCTTGTAACTTGCGCTATGCAATGGTACCTGGAGAAAACCCTGGGAAGTTTTTTCCAATAACTTCTTTATCTGTGGCAATCCGATACGCAATGAAGCTTCGTAGCTGTTATCTTTAAATGGATAATCCACATCATTGAATCCGAAGTTTAGCTGCGGACCATCTTTCGCAATACGCAGAGGCACAGGAATTTTCTCTGTACACATCAGATATTCGACACCATTAACAGTAAATACCATATCCCCATCAGCATTTTTTGTACCAGTTTCTGGTTTCATATAAATTTTATGAGCACCATATCCTATTTTGCTAACAGGTATCTCAATGGTTGTTGATGGTGTTGCATCGACAGGCGTACTGCTGTCATCAATATACCACAAGAATGGCACACCAGTAAGCGTAATCTTCTCGCCAGTATTAGGGTCAATAGTTGTAAGACTTCCCTTTAGCGTAACCTTAGGGTCAGAATCAGTACAATTTACACGATACTCTGTAATGACTTTACCATCAGTATCAGTAATCATTGGTGTCTGACCAATCATCTCAAATATAGCACTATAGATAGAGCAGACCTCAGAAGGTTTACCCCAATTGGCATCTGGTGCATCTGGATTACTATCAGCACATACGGAGACATAATACTTCTTACCCTTTGTGAGTTTGAAAGGATGATTAGCCAGGATGATATAGGTTTCACCATCAGCATCTTTTTCTATCATGTTGACACCATCAATCGTATGAGACTTACAAGCTGCTTCTGAATCATATACATCAACAGAAGCATAGCTATCTGGCATTGTTTGCTCCACACCATCCAAATTATAGTTGTAAAGACCTTCTCCTGTAACAGGGGAACCATCTTCGTTCACTAAACGGTAATGAATCTTCGTATCCTTATGGTTAAGTATAGCATTCAAAGTTTCGTGAATGGCACGTATCTTCAACTTGATGCTACCTGTACTCGTTTCACCGCAGGCTGGTCGGTCCTGATAGATTTCAACCTTAGCTGGCTTTAAATATATACGGATATCATCAACGGCATAGTCAGCACCTACGGTACCCTTACTATAGTTATCAATCTCGATACGGAAGTCAGAATACTTTTCTACTTGTGCTTCTTGCTGAATCGTAATCTTACCATATACCTGATACCATTTAGCCTCTTCAGAACGAAGAAGGTTTGTGCCAAAATCACCGGAAGAGAAAGAATGTAATAATTTTTTGTCCTTTATATTACCATATTCATCTTTCTCCAAACCAAATAACCTAAACATAATCTGTGGTTTAACGATTTGCCTTGTCATATCAGCAATACAGGCACTAAATGCCATCTGCTGACCAGTACAAAGACTTGCAGTAAACTCAGCAGAAGCGATGGTACGGCTTTCATCTGAAGCATCTATATAAAGGAAAGAACCCGACTGAGATTTACCTGTTGCCTCGTAAGTTCTATCATGCAGTTCTTTCTCCGAATACCACATGTAGCCATCTGTACCAGTATCTCCATTACCTGAGATATCTTTTATATTAGCCGTCTTATAAATACCATATTCACCATGCTGAGGAGAATGTTTGGTATTATAATATTTGTCAGTATTATTCCCATTTGCACTCTTATCAATCAAATCCTTATAAACGAAACCATAACTGCGCCTGTTCCATGCTGATGGATACTTACTTTGATTATCATCAGGACTTGTAGGCGCAGACAATGTTTGTTCTGGACTATCATTATCAAAAGAGACAACTGCAATATTGTTATAGTTCTCATCAAGATAAGATATTTGGCGAGTCACATCTTCAGCACCCATTTCTTCGAAAGTCTTTGGATAGAAACGGAAGTATCGTATACTGAAATTGGCCATCGGGCTACTACATTTCTCAGTCTCATCCTTAACATAAGCCACTACGTAAAAGTGATCACCTGGATTAAAGGTTGGTTTGGTAACAGTACCACCATCCAAATCAGTCCAAGTTGCACCATTCAGAAGACTTATGCTCAAATCAAAGAAACGTGGGAAATCAGAAACGTTACCTGGTCCAAGAATACACATCTTGTCTCTGGTACCATTATAAGCTCGCCATTCTATCTTGGCAGCCTTCTTGATATCAGAAGAAAAGTCATCTTTCGTAATCTTACGTTGATCGATAATTTCATTTGTATCTGCTTCTGTTGAACCGGCAGGATAATATACATGCTTTTTAGGATTGGTAACTGGATAGAAATAATACATAGTAGGATCTACAAAATCCAATCGCAAAGTCATCTTCGAGTTATCATTCATAAATCCTACCGTTACATTCTTATTATCCTCAAACGTAAGGTCCTTGCTATCATTTACAAGAGCTTCCTTGAGAATTTCAGCCATTTGCGTAGACGGAATAATATGGAAAATGTATCTGATGGATAAGGTTGGTTCATGTTCCATATAGGTTCCAGTAGCATCTATTCCATCAATGTAGCGGCTTACGTCACAAGCAATAGTTTCACCCTTCCAATTTGGGTCACTAGGACGAGTATACTTTACACCAACTGTTTTTTGTGTAGCATGCTCCATCAAATTGAAAGCCATCAATCCCTTATCTACATTATCTGCATCTTTCACAGAATTCAATAGAGAAGAAGATCCCTCTACAGATAAATTTGCTGATGCATTATCTGTATCATAATTATACCATCTGAAATAACCTAAAGGCTCCAATGCGTCACCATTGGATTCGAAATTCTGTATAGGCAACATAAGAGACACAGTCCTATGGTCAGCATTATCAACAACATAGGTATACTCCCATGTAGACACCTTCTGGCGCAACTGATTCTTCGATTTATCAATTACCTCATAATCGTTATCAGCATTGGCGTAACCCTTGTAATGCTTGAAAGGCGCATCTGTGGCACTCTTGATATCATAAACCAACTTACCTTTAATTGTTGGTTCTGTGACAACAAGATAATTTTCAAGCACTGGGGCTTCATCAGAAAAATATACTTCTATACGACTATTCTTAAAATCTGTTTCATTATTAAAGCCAAACGCAATATAAAAATCTGACTCGGGAACAGAAGTCTTATCTTTTGAATAATAGAATAATCCTTTTGAATTATTGTATTTATCCTTCCCTTGGAAGCTAGATGAATTCAATTCACCACTAATACCTCCAGCTTCAGACACTTCATTATAAGAAATGGAACTCATCGGCTTGTTTGTTTTCTTATCAATAATACTTACACGATAGTATATTGGCTTAGCAGCTGATGCTTCGTAATTACCACTAGCATCCTTCGTATAGAGACTAAAATCCTTTATTTGTGAAGCAATATCGGTAATGACAAGTTGTTTATTCTTTATCGTTGTCTCCTTAAGATAAAGAAGTTTTGTCTTTAAATTAGCAGAAAACGCTGCATCCAAATCGTTGAGGAGTGGAGCTTCCTCCAAGCTGACGTCAAACTTGATGTTGAATGCATCAGGTTCCTTAATCATGACACCATACTTTACATTCGTACCTTCTACCAGTTTAGTATTGGATACGACACAAGATACCTTCAAATCATCCCATGACGGGAAAATGAAGGTAGGATTCAACGCTGCAGACAAAGTACTGGCTGCATTCTCAGAGAACCATGTGTAATATATTTCTTTTCCTGTTGTCTTATCTTTACGAAGAGTCAAGCCAGATGCAGTAATGCCAGGTATAGCATTACCGCTCTTGTCCGTAATCATCCATCGTACATAGAGGTCAGTTACTTTACTCAAATCGCTTACACCAAGAGCATCGCAAAGTCGCTGCTTATTTTCTTCAGTAAGCAGTTGTACCTTTGCTGTCGTCGAAGTGAATACCTGACGGAAGTTGAAAACCTTAGAAGCATCCAATGAAGAATCATCGGTTGCATCAAAAGTCAACTTATCCTTCTCTGATTGAGGCATCAAATTATAAGTGATCTTCGCCTTAAGAGTTGGCTCTTGGAGAAGAGTATTATTACTAACATCTGCAGCTTCATCAGAAAGATAGATGTCTATCGCATAGTTAGACATCACATCTTTAGCATTCTGTAATGTAATTTTATATCCAAAATGTTTTTTATTAGCAGAAGTCAGCTGATCAGAATAATAAAAAGTTCCTTTATCATTCTTACAGCTATTATTACTTAATGTTGTATTATTAACTTCATCATAGCCACCCCATTCGTTAGATTTCTCTATTTTATATTCACTAGCTTTCAGAGTAGCATTGGTTGTTTTATTGCGCAAGTTGATACGCAAATAAATCTTCTTAGAACTCGTATCAAACGAACTTCCATCAGAAGTAGAAGATAAAGATAATAGAGACTCTAAAGAAGAAGCTAGATTAAAAGAATAAGATGTACTACCATCTGCCACAAAATCTGTTACAGACATTTTGTTTGTACCTGTATAATCTTTCAGCAAAGGAATATCATTCTGTGATACCAACTTAAAAGTGAATTTCTTTTCTGCAGTTGCTTCAGAAGGTGCATTAAAAAATGCATCGCTAGAAGATACTAAAAGAACTATCTTATAATTAGAAATATCTTCACCAGCAGTAGTTATTGTGAAAAAAGAAGTATCACCAAGCCACCAAGGTTTAGGAAATACCCAATAAGTACTCTTATTCTCGTAGTCGTCACGATAAGGATTACTTATAGACCATCTGGTTATATCAACATTATTTCCTGAAGCATCAAGGACAAACCAAGCAGTATAATCATTTGTTGTAAAATAGTTATTCAAGCCTGTAAATGTAGTAGAACTTCCACTAGCTATACTTATCGCTGTCTGTTACTCTAATCCCCATATAGTATTTGGCAGCAATGCAAGCATTGCTACCAACATATATCTCATTACACTATTAAAAATCTTAGACTTAAACATAAGCTTCAATGTTTTTTAATATAAGTATTATTGTTTACATATCCAAAATGCACCGTTATGGCGCCTTGCTGAGTACCAGGTTAAATCCTGAGAGATAGCTACCCGATATACCAGCGTTGGTGAATCATCTCCATCATCAACTTTCACAGAAAGCTGATAGATGATTGGCCCTATCTTCTTGCCTAACTCACCTAAGGTTTCTGCCTCTATTCTATCTTTGCTAGAAACGATAGATGGTATCGTACTGAAGGCTTTTGATTCTGCTCCAGTCTCCGATTCCGAGAGTCTCTTCCACTCAAGATTAGTGAAAGAGACAGATGAACCATCACTATACTTTGTAACAGAAGGAATGATATGGAACTCCTCTAAATCATGGAAAATGAGATTGAGCTGTTTTCCGTCATCTTTCAATGACGGAGCCGAACCGATAGATCCAAAGTCCTCTACCTTGAGACGTAGCTTGTAATCGCTCAGTGCCAACTTTAAGACATGATGGTCGTTGCGGGCTATCTGATTCCAGTCGGTATACATGAAGTATCTCTGTGAACCAACGCTCGTTTCGAGCGTTACTACAAAGTAAGGATAAGCATTGCCGGCTTTACTCTCGTTGACATAGAATGAAACAGAACGGCTGTTATCTGTATCATAATCGGTTGTGTTCTTGGCTATTGTCAAACCAGATGTAATCGCATGTGTAAAATCATCACTTTTAGCATTCTCTACCAAATTTGGCGTTTGGGCAACATTCGCAGATGAAACAGACGTTTTAGGAAGCAACATGATATTTCCTGTTCCTGCAGCAGGATTGCTTGTAATATCACTGATACTCACATTATTTACGGTAATATCTTGACCTGTCATATTGCGGAACTTGAGCGTAATCTTGGATAGCATTCTTACTACGTACAAATGCTTAACATCCGGTTGGCCGTCAGAGCCGATAGTTACCTCTTGTTTATTACTCATAGGAATACCATTCGCTTTAATATCCATATCATTACCATTGATAGCAAATGATTTGGAATCGAAGTCAGGAGAACGAGAACCCTCCGTAATCGTACCGAGTTCTGCATCTGATATATTGGCAAAAGAATAGACCGAATAAGTTCCTGCTTCCAAACCGGTAACTGTTACATCATCTTCCTTATCATTGCCTTCTTCTACGGATGGCTGCTTAACTACTTTCGCTACCGTTCTATCAGACGACTTTACAAAGACAACTGTCCAACTCTTCATGTTCTCTTCTTTAGAACCGTCATCCCATGAATTGGGCTTTCCTGCAGTATAAGTTTCTGCACGGGAAGAAGCAGAACTTCCTGATACTGGAGACAGATTAAAATGGAGAGTATATGTCTTGTTGGTGATACTTCCCGGATCAGAAGCATCACTATCTGGCGAACATGCTGCAAAAGTCAGAAGCAGCATCACCAGGCAAGCCATATATTTCATTATATGTTTTCTCATTTTAGTTATACTTTGTAAATTAATCTTAGAGTTTAATATATTACTTCCCCATGGTCGTAATGTGCCCAAGGGACTACATGTATGGTCAACTTCAAACCTTTAGACTTTCCTTCAACACCTTCTACCTTTACCTGATAGATGTTGTTGCGGACTACACCAAAATGCATCGGGTCAGCGATGGTTCCACTTCCTGAAGGGTCGCTATGACGGAGCGTATAGGTATATTCCTTTTCAGTACCTTTTGCACCTGCAATCGGACGATGTTTTGTTGCATCCCATTCGGAAGACTCGTAATACTTGCCTTTAAAGATAAGACCAGTAGAATAAGCCTCGGCATTATCGGTGGTCGTATTCTCCATCACATAATCGAGGATGTATGATGCAGTTTCTACTGTTGTACTGGTAGAAGTTGTCTCCTTTACATTATATAAAGATGTAGGACCCTCGGCATTACTCAGAGTTGTCGAAGTATGAATATTTGTCCATGGACAAACCACATAATTAGTAGAAGCCTTGGTTGTAGGATTCATTTCTTCTTCACCGTAATAAGTAACTGTAGATACAGCTGCATCTGAAGAAACTCGCTTTATCAGATATTCTCCCTTTGTCATAACCTTGGTAGGAGTAACAGATTCGAGCTTAAAACCACCTACTACATTCGTACCATCCATTACATTATAATAATAACCTTTACCTGTATCATCATAAGTAGCATTTGGAATGATGTCGATACGGGCAGCCAGGCGCTCGATGTTTACATCTACCACATAAGGATCTGTTTCTGAACCTTCCTTGGTGAAATCTATCTTAGCATCCTTCTTTGATGACATGATGAAGTTTGAGAACTTTGTAATATCAGCATCTCGGGTGCACACCTTCGACATCTGCAAATCTCTTACTTCACTAATCTTCTTTCCTTTACATATGGAAGTCATATCGTCTGCATTGGCTATCACTATAACATGATAATTCTTGCCGACAATTGAAGCATCTATTTCTTTTGGAACGGTAGTATAAGTTGCATCGCTGCCGGAAGTAGGAGTTGTTGCCTTCGTTAAATTGGTAAATGTATATACATAATCTATTATAGCATTATCATCCGACAGGTCATTATTATCAGATTTATATAGTAAGACAGCAAGAGAATTGACTTCATTTTCATGATTGGTTCCTGGTTCTCTTCCACCATCTCCATCTTCACCTCCTTGAGGTCCTGTAGTTGTCCTACTCGCCCGTGTATCTCCACTACCTTCCACCGTTACCTTTACCTGCAGATATGCCTTCATATCTTTGCTTGGCAGAGGCAAATCACTAGTAGTGTCACTTGCACAGGATGCAAACGACATAACCAGCAAAAGGGCTAGCAATGAGAGGGTTATAGTTTTCATTTTAAACATACACTTTCTTTTTATATCGGCTTGCTGAAAGCCGGGTAGGACATGTTAATGGAGTTCTTCGAACTGGATGCGCTTGCTCCAACTCAGTACATTCACACTGATGGTGATTAAACAATACTTGAGCTTGCCACCCTGGATAAAGAACTGAAGTTTGTAATCGTAGGCACGGTCTAGGAATTCCTGTGCACTGTAACTGTACTCCTCGCTGGTGCGAAGACGACTCAAGAGGTCTGGCAGATCTACATTGACTACCGTATTTCCGGTCTCCTTACTCTTAATGAGGAGTCGGCCATCCAGGTTGTAATCTTCGTGTTTCAGAATGCGGGAAGTCATAAAGTCAGCATGGGCTATCTTGCCCTGCTCGTCCTCATCTACCGTATTCCATGTAGCATGAGGGGTATAAATGAGTTTACGGCTCTCATCGAGAGAGTTATCCCAAAGGATGCGGGCATTATGGTCTTCGATGGTCATCGTGTAGTCGTTGACATCCATATCCTGTGGAGAGTCAAGGTCACGAAGCGCCACATTGATCTTCTTGGTATCACGCACCAGAGGGATGGTTGCATAAGAAGGTTTTGAGGATGATACCTCTACTGCCTCCAGCAGTTTACCATGCCAGAGGGTATCGAGAGGAAGGCTGTTGTTGACAACCTCATCATACTCTCCCCTATTTTCATGATCGAGATTCACTTCCAGTTTCTGCATCTTATCTCCTGTAGCCGATGGAGCGGTACGAACGAACTTGGCACGGCCTGAAGTTAACTGGTCGGCGTAAGCATTCTGTCCGGCAAGGGCAAGGAACTGATATTTACCTGGCTGCAGGTTCTCGACATGCATCACATAATTTGGGTCTTTGAGAGGCGATGATAGCGCAGAATTCGTCTCGGTCTGTTGGGTTATATAGTTTCCGTTCTCGTCGAATACATACAGCGTTACCTGTCCAACATGGTCGTTGAACATGTCGGCACGCTGGAGGTTGTAATCATACTTAAACTTCACATATACACCATTAGGACAATCGCTGTAATCCTGGTGCCACATATCGTGACATGAGGTTGCGACGGCCAGGGTCATGGCAGCTGCCATGACACCCTTTAACCATTTATTTATCTTCTGCGCTATCATATCGCTAATCAATTATTGTTTTTTATATTTATCTTTTATCAAATTACTTTCCGAGGATAGTACTCTGTGTACGCTTAGCCCAAGAGAGAACATTAATCTTTGCAGAGATATAAGCATCGATGTTATCATCTGGAGTATTATCTGTAGTGATATCTGGAACAACAGGAGAACCGATCTTCTTGATAGCAGTAACATCAATGTCATACCAGTTGTTACGAACCAATCCATAACGGCCCAAATAGTTCTGCTCCTTATTACCTGGATAAGCTACTGATGCAGATGGCTTAGTTGTCTCCCATGTATTCCATGGGGCAAGATCATCAGTACCATCACCTGCAAAATGCTTGATTCTTACCTCATAGTAAGAAGCACCATTGTCATACTGACGGATTACACGGTTTGTATTAAGCTGATCCTTAATGGCATCCCAACCAGTAAAGGCTAGAGAACCTGCTTTAAGTTTTGCTTTACCTGTATCAGAAAGTTTAATATCTGTAACCTTCAAGATACCATCTTTATCAGGAGTTGTAGCCCATGTAAGATCGAAGTCTTTATTTTCCCAAGTAACTGTACCTGTAGCTGCCTGGTTTTCAGACAAGTACTTCTTCAAATCAACAATGTTAATATCTGTACCTAATACGTATGACATAACGGCAGCATCACGTTTGGCATCTGTGTCAAGGATAGCATTAGCTCCATTATTGGTATAGAATTTATTACCATCATTAAATGTAACCTTTACCAAAGCACGGGTAGTATTTGAATAATCCATGTGGTCTACATCAAATGTATTTTCATGGCAATAAACATACTTACCTGATGTAAGCCAACTTGTTACCTCTGCAGCAGAAGTTACTGTATTGAAGTTAGCTTTATGAGTTGCTGCATCAAATGTCTGGGCATATGTTGGGTCTACACACCAATAGGTACGATACAAGGCAACATCTGGCTGCTTTGATGTATTACCCAATTTGGTATCACCTACAAAACGATAATTATGAGTTGGGGTAAACTTCTCTGAAGAGTATTTCAGATAAGTACCAGCAGCAGTTCCCATATTGCGAACAATGTATGAAGACTTGGTTGTATTATCAAGTACCCAACCATCGAATGTGTATGGAAGGTTATCATCTGTAGTATTACCAGAAGCTATTGAGTTCAAGCTAACCTTAGCAACACCACGCTCTACGAATACAGAAACGGCAGGGTCATTTATAGCCTCACTTTTAGTTTCTTTAATCTTAGACAAATCAACTTTAGAAAGTGTTGTATACTTGCCATCAGGTTCCTGGTCATTACCAGGAGTTGCACTGACAGGAGCATTTGCCATAAAGAAACCTGTACTAGTCATCGCATTTTCTGTGGTCAGGGCCAAAATTTCATTATAAGTTTTGCCTGTTAAATCTGTCGTACCTGTCGTACTATTCTGAAGCAATTTACCATCACTTACTGTAAGAATACTATTATCATTCAAAAGGACAAGCGCATAAACATCAGTAGCAGTTGTTGACTTAATCTGGGTAACAACACTATGAGTAGAAGTGATGTTGTCTTTATCAGTATCAAGTTCAGAATCTGTCAAATCCAATTTGTAAGCAGCAAGCAATGTATATTCGCTTTCTGAAGTCTTACCTGTAGCATCGAACAAAGCCAAGATACCATTCTTTACCTCATACTCTGGTAACAATCCGTCCTCATACTTGTCATTTTCTGCACGTGTTGTGCTGCCAGAACGAGTTGGGAGATTAACAGAGATGGACATAAATCCATTACCATCCTTGTTAAAACCTGGATTTCCAGTTCCACCACCATTCAGATCATCACTACTTGAACAAGACCCGAGCATCAGCCCCGCCAATGCAACGGAAAATAATAAAGTTTTCTTCATCTTGTAAGTTATTATAGTTGTTATTAATAATTATTTCTTTACGTTATAAACGTTCTTAAAAATCTAATCATATTACATTTTTATATATTTGGTTTACAAATCATCTAATACGTTAATATTTGAGTCACTTTCTGAAGTTGTACTTAGAAAAGTTTTGCCTGAGCTAGGAGCCTGTCCCAAGCCAGGGCAGTGCCCTGACTCTAAGGAACAGCTATATTAACCTAAACAGACAGTATGTATAACTTTATAGATTCTGTAAATTTTCTTTTGCAGAAGCAACACCAGCCTTGGCCGCCTGCTCCAGATAATAACGAGCTTGCTTCTCGTTGCCCTTCAGTATCTCATAGACTCCTCGGGCATTCTGGGCATCGGCACTGGTTCCAGCCTTGTCGAGATATTGTTTCGCATCATCTGCATCACCGGCATTCAAGCGGGTTATGGCTGCATTCAGATTCGCTGTCTCATTCTCCGGGAACATGCGGACGGCAATCTCCATCACATCATTAAACTCCTTGCTACCTGGCTCGTAAGTCTGGGCTACCATGAACATCTCCTCCTGGCTCAACTGCTGTGGCTTGGTCTTGATAATCTCCTTTGCCTCTTCCACATCGAAAGGTTTCACCTTATAAGTAATGTGGTAGTCGGAATGGCGGAGCGCAGGATACCAGGTGTCGAGCATAAAGCGATACTCTGAAGGATACTGCTTCTTAATCTTCAACTCCCGCGCATCCGGATTCAGACTCTTGTCTGCAATAATCGCCAGAATGGCATCCTTATGCTCCAGGTTGCTACCTTTAATATAAGCTATCAGACCATCCCAATCCTCTGGAGTAGAAGAAACCGTGAAGAGGTTGTTTGGCAACTTCACCATCCGGCGGACATATTCGGTCAGCGTCTTGGCACGGTTCTTTGCCAGATAATCATTATGGGTGTAAGGACTCTCAGGTGATGCATAACCATGAATGTTGATGCCGCTCACCTCCAGGTTCTTATCATCTTTCAGGGCATTGATGGTTCTTACGATGCTGTCCAACTGAGCCGGATTGCGACGGTAGTCGGCATGTAGCTCTATACGGTCTACCGGGAAATCGATATAAGCGCGCTTATCCAGATGACGGACCTTGATTGCCTCTACCTCCGGACGGACGAAAGAAGCTACCGGCTGGCGACAGCGAGAAACCGTGAAATCATTGCCATCCTGCAGATCACCACAACCGCAGAGGTCTTCGTGAATTTCGAGATCGTAGTTCCTTACCTTGGAAGACAGAGGAACGGATGCCAGATACTTCACGGTCTGCTGCTTCTTGTTGTCTCGCTTCACCACCAAAGCCTGAGGTGAAAGCTGCAACTGTTTCTTTCCAACCCCTCGGTCAAACATAATCTGCTGTCTTCTACCGTTGATAACAATCTCAGGCATCTTGAGCAACTCTCCCTTATGCTTGATCATCGGAGTATAGACAAGCTGGTTGTTGGTAGGGAGATCCAGGGAATCGAGATTCAGATCCATCGCAACCGTAACCCGGTCATTATGATGAGACATCTGTACATTAGATACCTGAATCTTATCGGCAGCCAACTTGAGACTCTTGCAATCCTGGGCTGCAAGAGGCATAGCCATCAAAAGAGAGCTGAATAATAATATGTAGTTCTTAAAATCTTTCATACTCATAGATTATGTTTAATGAGTTACAACATATAAATAAGAGAAATGGCTGCCTTGGTAGGACCCACGTAGTTGTCATGAGATGACTTCTCCTTCTCGCCACAGGCACCGCACTTGAACTTGTCGTACTGGATATAATCATATCCGAAACCTACAGAGGTTTCCAGGTTCCAGTGCTTGGAAAGAGGCCATTGATAACCAGCGGTCACACCACCACCTACATACCATCCTTCATAGCGATGGTCACGTAGTGATTTGAAAATGCCAAGGGGTAACTTCACTCCTCCTGCATTAAACTGTCCGCCCATGGCATGAACACCCAAGAACCAGCCATTGAAGCTCTGACAGAACCAGTAACGGTATTCTGGTTGCAAAAGCCAATGACGAAGGCTTGACTGGTCGCCACCGGACTGTTTCCAAGGATTGAAGCCAAAGAATACCTGAGCGGTATGCTTCTTGCCTAAGGCAGTCTCGACACCGAGATTAGGAGTTGTTGTAGCCCAATATAAGAGGTTGGACTTGACTCCCGTGATTTGCGCATAATTAGCTAGCGATACAAATATGAGTAACACTGTTGCTAAAATTAATCGTTTCACCATCTATTAAAAGAGTTTAGTTAAATCTATTTTTTTTCGCTTTTATTATAAAAATAGGTAATTATATAAATTAATCGTTTACATGATAGTTCGCATTTTCTTGGTGCAAAGGTAATAAAAAAAATGAATAGGGGGGGGTATTTTTCGTAACTTTTTAGTGGAAAATAACATTTTAGTACGTAATTTTGCTAATTGTATAATGAAAATCCACCATTCATTAACATTTTATACTTAAACATCACTAAAGAAGATTCACCATAATTTTTGAGAGAAAAATATATAAAGGTAAAAAAGTAAAAGGGTAAAAAGGTAAAAGAAACCATAAAAGGTAAAAGG
>ERZ779869.2132-NODE-2132-length-16817-cov-11.825200_pt1 | contig 16817 bp, 15 predicted proteins | sample MGYA00511557_ERZ779869 | MGnify/ENA primary metagenome ERZ779869 (study PRJEB29588, sample SAMEA2154620) | human gut metagenome | biome: human gut; feature: human-associated habitat; material: faeces | place: Denmark | collected 2008/2010 ...
ATATCGGTGATAAACAAGAAAGAAGGTGCATCGTGCATTACGACACACCTTCTTGCTTATTGTTTATTATCTTGTTTCCTTATCGGAATCATTTCACTTCCTCAAAATCAACAGTGTCTCTGTATGAGCAACTTGCGTGAACGTGTTGCAAATATAGTGCAAACCCGAAAATAAGCATCCATAAGCAACCACAGCTCTTTACTGCAAAAATACAGATTTATTTTGAAAAAGAAATAGAAAAAAATATTTCTCCTTAATATATGAATAACTTAATGCATCATATTATATAGTTATTCATCTTTGGCTGGTTCACCTTTGACTGGTTCACTTTTGACTGGTTCACTTTTGATTTTATATTCATCACTTGAAATTACTTTTTCTGCTTCAGGGCCACTCTCTTTATTTGAATGTGAAGTTTCGATATTCATCTTTGAATTTGACCCAATTTCAAAAGCGGTAGATTCCTGCAATATGTTTTTTACATTTTCAATTATTGTTTTAGGTGAATCAAGAGTCTTATTATGATCTTGTGTAAATTCCAAAAATCTATCTAATGTATAAATATAAAATAATTGATCTGCATTATTAACTCTTTCGCAAAATTCTTGGGATAATGCATGTAATGGACCTATCTTTTTTCCTTCAATTTCTTCTATCCAATCACTTTTTGTATCATTGGTTATAAAAATTATACTTTTCTTTTCATTTACAGCTAGTCTTAAAATTTCTTCCCAATTTATGTAATCACCATAACGGTTTTCACTTTTTGAAGCATCTTTCCAACCTGGTGGAATTTTTTCTGCATATCTTTTTTGACCTTTTTCCTTTAATTTATCAATTTCATCCTTGGTAAAAGGTTCTAATACCCTATTATCAAGTAAATCAGCCATTTTATTTTGCATTTCACCATATAAAAGCTCATTCAAAATATATCCGATTTGTAAACCAAAATCTTCCTCTATTTGAGATTTTAATTTATTTATCAATTTTGCCGTCTTATCAGAAATATATGGTTGATTCCTTTTCGCATTTAATGATTCTTCAAAACTTTTAAAATTATTCTTCGCTTTCTTAATTTTATTATATTGATCTATTAGTACATCATTTATCCTATTATTGTATTCTTCCGCTGCATGATATGGAATCCTTATTTGTTCTGAATAATTTTCCATAACATTAAAGACTTGTTCTGCTAAACTTTTATTCAAACGAAATATGTCAAGTAGTGCATTTGCATCAAAGACAAACAAACAATTTTTAAATTTCGACAACAAGTCTTCTTTGTGAATACGGTAATATCCTCGAAATTTTGTTTTCATAAAAATTATAGTTTACTTGCCGTTACAGAGTCATAAGTTGTCGCTAATGAGCTAACTTTAATTTCATCACATTGTTTATCAAAATGAGTCAATAGCATTTCTACAAATCTACCATGATATATGGCATAATCAACAACAGAAAGATTTCGATCATTTCTACATAATATACCAAAAACAACTCTGTTTTTTTCTATAGAAGGGCGAATCCATGCATTAAAACGCCATTGGTCCGTATCATGTGTAAAATCTCCATCCTTATCATACATCCATGTGGTAATCTTTTTGTCATCTATATACTCTTTAATCTCCCTCACAAGTTTAGAAGGAGTTTCTGTTTGAACAAATATTGCCATAATATATTTTTATTTACATCGATTATTATTATCAATAAATATATAAGACTTCTACAAAACAACTTACATCTAATACTACCAATAAGAGTCATAAAACTTATTATAGATGCAAATATACCAATAAAAAAGTTGTTATGAATAAATTTCCTGTTTTATAATCATAATTATTTCCATACTATCATAATCAACCATTAATAAAAGAAATGAAATTAATTAATATAATCTTCAGTTTTGTTACCTTTGTAATCTTCAGTTATATTTCGAACAAAAAGAAAACGATGCAAATTCATAACAATACATTGATAGCGGAATGCTCGTCTTACGATTTCAAGGAAATGCTGGAGCGTAAGAAAGTAAAGTCATGGCTTAAATCTGTGTCGGCTTTTGCCAACACGGACGGTGGTAGTTTGTTCTATGGAGTAAACGATGACGGAGTGATTGTAGGTTTGGAGAATCCGCAAGCAGATGCTGACTTTATCAGTGAAATGATAAAGGCAAGACTTGACCCAGTACCAGAAGTACAACTTATCCCAATAGAACATGAAGGACGTACCTTGCTTGAAGTAAGAGTAAAGGCAGGAACGCTGACACCATATTATTATTATCAAGACGGAACACGTACAGCTTATACACGAGTTGGTAATGAAAGTGTGGAGTGCAATTCGCAACAACTTCTTTCATTAGTATTAAAGGGTACGCACATGACTTGGGATTCGCTACCTACACAAGTAGATGCCAACAAACATTCTTTCGTTATCCTTGCCAACACTTTCCGCGAGCAAACCCATCAGGAATGGAATGATAAGTATTTGGAATCATTCGGACTTGTCACATCTGACGGTAAGTTGACCAATGCCGGATTGCTGTTTGTAGACAATTGCACTGTATTCCAATCACGTATTTTCTGCACCCGTTGGACAGGACTTTATAAAGACGATGCTATCAGTTCCGTGGAACATCGGGCAAATCTTGTATTGCTTTTGAAATATGGTATGGACTTCATCAAGAATTATACCATGAGCGGATGGGTGAAGATGCCGAACTATCGACTTAACCTCCCCGACTATTCCGATCGTGCAATCTTTGAAGGGTTGGTAAACCATCTTATCCATAGAGACTACACAGTAATGGGTGGTGAAGTACATATTGACATCTATGATGACCGAGTAGAATTGGTATCACCAGGTGCAATGCTTGATGGTACACAAATTCAAGACCGGGACATATACAAAGTGCCGTCCATGCGCCGTAATCCAGTTATTGCGGATATGTTTACTCAATTGGACTATATGGAGAAACGTGGTTCGGGCTTAAGGAAAATGCGGGAACTTACGGAGAAACTACCTAATTTCCTGCCGGGCAAAGAATCACAATATCAAACGGAAGCAAATTCTTTCTATACCACATTCTATAATTTGAATTGGGGAGAGAACGGAAGGATACCTATAGAGGAAGTCGCCAACAGGGTAAATAGTAGCCTCGAAAAGTACTCTATCGATGAAGAATCTTCGGTGAAAACTTTCGGTGATTTACAGAAATCTTCGGTGAAAACCTTCGGTGATTTGCAAAATTCTTCGGTGAAACAAAAGCGATTGGGACGGACTGCACAAAGCATTCTTGACCTTGTAATATCAGATGGTTCTATATCTCAAGATAAGATGGCGGAAAAAATAGGAGTCAGTAAACGAGCCATTGAAATGCAGATTGCAAATCTAAAAGCCAAAGGATTGCTTGTCAGAGAGGGAGCAGATCATGGTGGCTATTGGCGTATTGTAATTAATCCTAAAGCAGAAGAATAGACCTATGGGAATATATCTTATACCACTCTGTGTTATAGTTGCCATTTTGGTAATCGCCTTTTTGTTTGCTTCTTTACAGCAAGTAAAACATAAAACTCGATATATAGTGCTTTATGTAATAGCCATCATCATGCTATTTGCCGTTATTCCTATCAATGAATATTTGACTAAGTTTACGCAAATTTCAAGTGAAGAATACCTGCTTATTTTAATATTCGATATTGCGGTGGGATATTTTTGTATGTACATTGCAGGTTTGCTGAAATTCAATCTTCTTAAACAAAAAAATCAAGCATTAGAAAATGCCTTGACAGAAAAGCAACAAAAAAATGTAAATGCTCTATTAAAACATCAAAATGAAAAGCAAAAATCACTTCTCAAAGGAGAACTTGAATGGTTAACAGAAAAAATCAAAGTATTTACCGAGGAAGAGCAGAAAGCTATTCTTGCCTGTGCCTGTGCATTTGCAGAACATGACTTGATAATCGCTCCATCAATATCTATTCAGCAAAAAGATACATGTAGTCAGCAAGACCTTATGTATTTTGTTTGTTCTGCTTTTTTCAACATGGGTAAGAAGCGTAATGATATTGTAAGTTTCTTATATAAAGTTTTTCCTATCTATTTTCCTGCTGGAGAAAGTGTATTGGCTAAAAAGATGCCGGGACAGGAAAGGGTAAAAGAGAGAAGGGAGAAAGAAAATAATTAAAAAACAATGTCATATTTTAATTGTACAACTTCCTATAATATAATTTTATTGGAAGTTACTTATACTGTCAGACAATTTATATAAATTTGTTTTTGGATTAAAACATTTTACTTCATGGCTAATTTAAACAGACTAAAAGTTGTGCTTGTCGAACAACAGAAGACAGGAAAATGGCTTGCAGAACAAATTGGAAAATCTAATTGTACTGTAAGTAAATGGTGTAGTAACTCAGTTCAACCAGACCTTAAAACACTTAATGATATAGCCAAAGTTCTTAATATTGATGTAAAGGATTTGATTGTCAGCAGTGTAAAACCATAAATGAGTTATTGTTATGGAAGTAAACAAGAAAGAGCTCAAAGAACAAGAGATACGCACTTTGTTCATTACTCCTGCACTCCAACAAAAAGGATGGGCAGTAAGTGTAAATATGCGTGAAGAGTACTATTTTACGGATGGTCGAGTACTTGTTGTTGGCAACCAACATTCAGTAGCAGAGGGCAAAAAAGCCGATTACCTATTATACCATAATGGCAAGCCCATTGCTGTGGTTGAAGCCAAAGACAATAAACACGCAGTTGGAGGTGGTATTCAGCAAGCCATAGATTATGCCCAAATCCTTGACCTGAAATTTGCGTACTCCAGTAATGGCGATGCTTTCTTGGAACATGACTTTATCACGGGGAAAGAAACCGAAATCAAGTTAGAGGATTTTCCCACAGAAGAAGAACTATACAACCGTTATCTTGCATCTAAGAACTATACTTCGGATGAACTCAACATAATAGAAACGCCGTTTTATTATGATGCACATAGCCATGAGCCAAGATATTATCAACGTATAGCGGTTGACCGTACTATTGAAGCCGTAGCCAGAGGACAACAACGTGTACTTGTCGTAATGGCTACCGGTACAGGTAAGACATTTACTGCATTTCAGATTATTCATCGTCTTCATAAAAGCGGAGCAAAGAAAAAAATCCTATATCTTGCAGACCGAAATATCCTCATAGATCAAACAATGGCTCAAGATTTTAAGCCATTCAAGAAGTTTATGACCAAGGTAACTTCTGTTGGAGAAGGTGAAGAAAAGATAGATTCATCATACGAGGTGTATATGGCTTTATATCATCAGCTAGTCGGAAAAGAAGGAAAGCCAGACCCGTTTTTGGAGGTACAACCAAACTTCTTTGATTTGATTATCGTTGATGAGTGCCATCGGGGAAGTGCGAAAGACGATTCTGCATGGCGTAAAGTATTGGAGTATTTCAGCTCGGCTACCCAAATTGGTATGACAGCCACTCCAAAAGCCGATGAAGGAGCAAACAACTTGGATTATTTCGGGAAACCTGTATATACCTATTCACTTCTACAAGGAATCCAAGATGGTTTCTTAGCTCCATATCGAGTTACTGCTGACTTTATCAACGTTGATTTACAAGGGTGGACTCCAGAAGAAGGTGAAATGGATTTATTGGGTAAAGAAATTGAGCAGAAACTATATCAAAGACAAAATATAGGTCGTGATCTTGCTATCAAGCTAAGGCGTAAAGTGGTAGCACACAGAATCACTCAAATGCTGCATGACATCGGGCGTATGACAAAAACGATTGTGTTCTGTCCTGATATAGAGGAAGCTGCCGAAATGCGAACACTACTTATCAATATGAATAGTGATTTGTGTAAAAAGTCACCCTATTATGTTACACGCATTGTCGGTGAGGATAAAGAAGGGAAAAAACAATTAGATAACTTTATCAGTGTGGATGAGCCCTATCCAGTGATAGTGACCACCTCTGAACTTCTATCTACGGGAGTGGACTGCAAAACTTGCGGATTAATTGTCATAGACAAAGAAATTGGCTCTATGACTGAATTTAAGCAAATCATCGGACGTGGTACACGACTTAGAAAAGACAAGGGTAAGTGGCATTTGGAAATACTTGACTTCCGCAATGCCACAGCAAAATTCAAAGACCCAGCATTTGACGGTGATCCGGAACCGCCAAAAGGAGGTGGGAAGAAGCCGAAGCCATACCAACCTGTTGACCCTGCTTCAACACCTGTGTCTGAACCTCGTGAGAAATATCTCATCAATGGTAAAGATATTCGTATAGCCCATGAGATAGTATCTGTTTTAGGGGAAGATGGCAAAACCATGAGAACAGAAAGTGTTCAGTCGTTTGCAAGAAAACAATTATTACGACACTATCAGACCCTTGATGAGTTCATACATACATGGACAGAAGCGGAACGTAAGCAAGCTGTGATGAACGAGTTAAAGGAATATGCCATTCTGATAGACGCAGTCCGCGAAGCGAATCCGGCACTGAAGGATGCAGACATCTTTGATGTGATATGCCACGTTGCTTTTGACCAACCACCATTGACAAGAAAAGAAAGGGCAAACAATGTGAAAAAGCGTAACTACTTCGGAAAGTATGAAGGTAAAGCTCGTGAAGTCTTGGAGGCTCTTCTTGATAAATATGCAGAGAATGGCATTCTTGACTTTGAAAAGTCGAATATTTTAGAAATACCACCATTTAATAGTATTGGTAAACCAACTAAGATTGTGAAATTATTTGGCGGCAAACTTGAATTTGAGAAGGCTGTCAGAGAACTTGAATATCAAATATATAAATCCGCATAAAAATGGCAGTAAACAATATCATAAAGCGAATCCAGAATATCATGCGACAAGATGCAGGTATCAATGGTGACGCACAGAGAATCGAACAAATGACTTGGATGTTCTTCCTAAAAGTTTATGACACGCAGGAAGAAACATGGGAGTACAAAGATGATAACTATAAGTCTATCATTCCAGAAGAATTGCGTTGGCGTAATTGGGCGGTGGACGAAAAAGACGGTGAAGCATTGACAGGTGAAGTTCTGCTTTCTTTTGTCAATGAGAAACTGTTCCCTGCATTGAAAAACCTTCCTGTAAATGCTGACATGCCACGAGCTAAAAGCATTGTTCAAGAAACATTTGCCTACTTGAACCAGTATATGAAAAACGGAACGCTTTTGCGTCAGGTAATCAACATTGTAAATGAAATTGAATTTGATGATGCAGAAGACCGCCACACATTCGGGGATATTTACGAAGGTATTTTGAAAGACTTACAATCGGCAGGTAATGCAGGAGAATTTTATACACCTCGTGCCCTGACTGATTTTATTGTGATGATGCTTGCTCCTAAGTTGGGTGAGACCTTTGGCGACTTTACCAGTGGTACAGGAGGATTTCTTACGTCTGCCCTTAATTATATGGCAAAGAGCGTACGCTCTGCCGAAGATGGTGAAAAGTTGCAAAATGCTGTTGTTGGTCAAGAATGGAAGCCGTTGCCTTATCTTTTGAGCATCACAAATTTGTTGCTTCATGATATTGAAGCTCCCAATATAACGCACTGTGATTCGCTTGGAACAAATGTCACGGATTTCAATGAAACCGATAAAGTGGATGTTATTGGTATGAACCCTCCGTATGGAGGCAGTACGGACGATAGCGTAAAGAGCAACTTCCCATTACGTTACCGTTCCAGCGAAACTGCGGATTTATTTATAGCCCTTATTATGTACCGTCTTAAAGCTGGTGGCAGATGTGGAGTGATTATTCCTGACGGCTTTTTATTCGGTACTGACGGAGCAAAGCTTGCGCTTAAAGAGAATCTTTTGCGTAATTTCAATTTACATACCATCATTCGTTTGCCGGGCTCAATATTTTCTCCATACACTTCCATTGCAACCAACATCCTTTTCTTTAATAACGAAGAAGCCGAAGGCTGCGAAGGAGGATTCAAGACAAAGGAAACATGGTTCTATCGTTTGGATATGCCGGAAGGATACAAACATTTCTCAAAAACCAAACCGATGAAGGTAGAGCATACTCTGCCTATTCAGGAATGGTGGAACGACCGAAAAGAGATAGTCAATGATGAAGTGGGAGAAAAAAGCCGTGTGTTTACTGCCCAACAGTTGATAGATTTGGATTGCAATTTTGACCAATGTAAGTTTCCGAAAGAGGAAGAAGAAATATTACCTCCGGCAGAATTACTTAAACAGTATTTTGAGAAACGTGCCGCACTCGACCATGAAATAGACAAAACACTTTCAGAGATTCAAAAGATTCTCGGTATAGACATAAAATCGTGTAACTGATTAATGGGATTTATTGGGAAAATGGCAAACGAAATAGATAAAAAACTGACTGACCCTGAAAAAGTTTTTGTCTCTGACTTGAAGAGTATAGCAGGGGAAACAAGACGTCAAGCCTATCGTGCAGCCGACCGTATATTGGTCGTCCGCAATTGGCTTATCGGTTGGCGTATCGTAGAACAGGAACAAAAGGGAAAAGAGCGTGCCGGATATGGTAAACGGGTATTGGAACTTGCTTCGCAAAGCCTTACAGAAGAATACGGCAAAGGGTTTGGGCTGACAAGTGTCAAGAATATGCGTTCTTTTTACATCAAGTTTCGCAATCTTCAAATTCGTCAGGCATTGCTTGACGAATTCAATATAACTCAGCTTCCGATTCGTCAACCATTGTCTGACGAATCTGTGATACCATTCTATCCTAATGTGTCGTGGCTTCATTATGAACGTCTTATGCGTGTAGAAGATGAAGTCGCACGAATGTGGTATCTCAAAGAAACTGCTCGCACTCAATGGGACTATCGTACATTACAACGCAATATTTCTTCACAGTATTATCAACGTCTGCTTCAAACGCCGGAACAGTTGCGCCACGAAGTAAGCAACGAGATGAATCGCCTTACCGCAGATTTTGAACGGGACAAGCTCTCATACTTGAAGAATCCTGTCATTGCCGAATTCTTGGGATTGTCTCAAAATCCAGTATATAGTGAATCGAACTTGGAAACTGCCATTATCGACCACTTGCAGACCTTTATTATGGAGTTAGGAAAAGGTTATGCGTTTGTGGCACGACAACAGCACATCAAGACTGATATGGGCGATTTTTATATTGACCTCGTATTTTACAATATCATCTTGAAGTCTTATCTGATTATAGACCTTAAAACGACTCAAATAACTCATCAGGACGTTGGTCAAATGGATATGTATATCCGTATGTATGATGAACTTAAAAAGGAAGAGGGAAACAATCCGACTATAGGTTTGCTGTTGTGCTCAGATACCAGCAAAGACCTTGCCCGCTACTCTATTCTGAAAGATAGCAAGCAACTTTACGCTGCCAAATATCTCACTTATCTTCCTTCAGAAGAGGAATTAAGTCGGGAAATTCGTGAACAAAAAGAATTCTTTGAGTTACAAGAGGGAAAACGGAATATTGAAAAAGATTCAATAGAGGAAAAATGAACGGAAAGCAATTAAAAAACAGCATACTTCAGTGGGCGATACAGGGAAAACTTGTACCGCAAGACCCTAATGACGAACCTGCATCTGTGCTTCTTGAGCGTATCAGAGCAGAGAAAGCCAAGCTGATTAAGGAAAAGAAAATCAAGAAAGACAAAAACGAATCAATCATTTACCGTGGTGAAGACAATTCCTATTATGAGAAATTGCTCGCTACTGGGGAGGTGAAGTGCATTGATGATGAGATTCCGTTTGAGATTCCAAAAGGGTGGGAATGGACACGTATCGGTAATATTTTTAATCATACAAGTGGGAAACAGCAAAGTAGTAGTAACAAAAGTGGCGGAACGCCACAGAAATTTATTACGACATCCAATCTCTATTGGGGATATTTTGTTCTTGATAATGTAAAAGTTATGAATTTTACAGAAGAAGAGATTAAAACCTGTTCTGCTACAAAAGGTGATTTGCTTGTTTGTGAAGGTGGTGCAGGTTACGGTCGTTCTGCAATTTGGAACTACGATTATGATATTTGTCTTCAAAATCATGTCCATAGATTACGCCCATATGTAAATGGCATTTGCGAATATGTATATCACTTTATCTACCTATTAAAGGAAAGTAATAACTTATCCTCAGTAGGAACTGCAATGCCAGGACTTTCAGCGAACCGCTTAAAAAGGTTGTTATTACCATTTCCTCCTCTTTCTGAGCAAAATAGAATTGTTGTTAAGCTGGGAGAACTCTTACCACAAGTAAAAAAATATAGCAAATTTCAGAACTATTTGGATGATCTGAATGTAGCAATAAATGATAAGTTAAAGAAGTCTATCCTCCAAGAAGCTGTCCAAGGCAGGCTCGTTCCTCAAATTGCAGAAGAAAGCACTGCACAGGAATTACTTGAACAGATAAAGCAGGAGAAGCAATGCTTGGTAAAAGGTGGCAAACTAAAGAAGTCTACTTTAACCGACTCCGTAATCTATAAGGGTGACGATAACAAGTACTTCGAGAAGATTGGCAATACGCAAATGGATATTACAGACGAAATTCCATTTGAAATACCTGATAACTGGAGTTGGGTAAGACTCAATGATATCTGCTCTTATATCCAAAGAGGTAAGTCTCCCAAGTATTCTCTAGTAAAGAAATATCCTGTTGTAGCACAAAAGTGTAATCAATGGAGTGGATTCTCAATAGAGAAAGCCCAATTTATAGACCCTGATACTCTTTCTTTCTATGCAAAGGAGCGATTATTACAAGACGGAGATTTAATGTGGAACTCCACCGGTTTGGGAACACTAGGACGCATGGCAGTATATTACTCAGCACTTAATCCTTACGAACTTGCAGTTGCAGATAGCCATGTCACAGTTATTCGTCCTCTTAAAGCCTATGTATTGTCTCAATACTTGTACTATTACTTTGCAAGTGATACTGTCCAATCTGTAATTGAAGATAAATCAGACGGAAGTACAAAGCAAAAAGAACTCTCCACAACAACCGTTAAAAACTATTTGGTACCAATGCCACCATATAGGGAACAACAACGTATTGTTGAAAAGATAAAAACTGTAACAAGTATTATGAGAGGATAAATGGGCAAGTCGTTGAAATTGAGCTTCCTTTTGAATATCCAAATAGCTGGGCTGTATTACGTTTGAAAGATATATGCCAGCTAACTGACGGTGAAAAGAAAAATGGAAAGGGCATTTGTTTAGATGCAAAATACCTGCGTGGCAAATCTTCCACAACCATTATTGAGAAAGGAAAATTTGTCTATTCCGGTGATAACATAATTCTTGTAGATGGTGAAAATTCTGGTGAAGTTTTCACTGTTCCACAAGACGGATATATGGGAAGTACGTTCAAGCAACTATGGCTTTCTTCTGTCATGTGGAAGCCTTATATTTTGGCTTTCATGCTGTTCTACAAAGAGGAACTACGGAATTCAAAAAGAGGTGCGGCAATTCCACACCTCAATAAAGATCTATTCTATAATCTGCCCATTGGCATTCCGCCATTTCAAGAGCAACAGCGTATAGTTAACCAAATGAATAAATTATTTCAACTTATCAAATAACTGTTCTATCATTGCCACTATTCGTCCTTGCTCATTAAGAGGCGGAAGTGGCAATAATAGATTATTCAAACTCTTAGAATTTAAGGTTTTACCTTTTACGGCATCTTTATAATCTCCAAGATTGGATATAATTGGCAATATGTGAAACAGATAATTTCTTGCTCTATAATCTTCGTCCACAAAAGGATATATTGATATAATTGCTTCATTATGATATGCTGAAATACTTAAAAGAGAAGTTCTTCCTACCGTTAGCTTAAAACTCATTATTAAAGTTCCAACAGGGGATATTTCTCCAAACATGCTTTTGGCACATCCCGAAACAGTTTCTTTTGTTGTTTTAACCAATCCGTAATCAGACATATCTGAAATTGAAATCCACGGATATTGCCCATTTACCCAATACTTAGTTTCACCTCGCGGCGGTGTCTTTCCAATAGACATTTTTATGTATTGACCAAATCTAACCCAAGTCCAGCTATCAGGCAAATCAAAAGGTATCTCCCCTGTTATATCAATACTCTCATCGCCTATCCTCTCATAATACTTGTTATCGTCACCTTTGAAGATAACAGAATCAGATAACGCAGATTTCTTTAACCTACCTTCTTTGATGAGTTTTTGCTTCTCTAATTTTATCTGTTCGAGCAATTCTTGCGCTGTGCCTTCCTCTGCTATCTGTGCAACTAATTTACCCTGTATTGCTTCTTGAAGAACAGATTTTTTAAGTTTCCCAAATACTTCTTCATTGAGTTTATTTAGAGCCATCTGAGAAAAATCATATTTATCAATAAGAGGCAACACCTCTCTTATGCGCTCAACAATACGATATTGTTCATGTATTGGAGGAATAGGCATTAGATGAGCTATTAATTTCTCTCTTGAAATATTCGGCTGAGCACCACCTTCACCTTTCTTTATAAAGTCAATTTGACTTCCCATAAGAAAATAAAAAAGAAAATAATTGTAGATGCCAATGGGAGTACATGCACAACAAGCCTGATTCGTAGTCAATTCGCATCCTGCTATAGCAACCTTACCGATAGTAGCTCCATACATTGCTATCAGCACATCTCCCATTTTGTTTAATCTTAATGAGCACTCTTTTAAAGCCTTATCTGTGATTTTTATCTCTGTATCATTTACGACACCATTATTAAGTTCACCTGTTCTAAGCCATAAAATATTACCACCATAGTAGCTGGCATTACTTTTAGCAGGAGTTGCTCCTGCACCCCAATCACCGATATATCCCATTCTGCACCATTCCCACCCTTGCGGAATTTCAAACGGAATCTCGTCATCAATACACTTCACCTCTCCAGTGGCGATAAACTTCTCATAATAGGAATTCAACGCATTTGATTATCATCGTAATTTATTTGGTGATAATATATTGTTTCACTAATAAAAATAGAAATGGATATTAAAAGTTTTGAAGAGTGTTTGCGTCAAAGTAATATGGCAGAAAACACTATTTCGGCATACTTGTATGCCATCAAGGAGTTCTATTCTCGACACAAGGATTTGAATAAAAAGAATCTCCTGATCTATAAGACTTACCTTATTGAGAAGTTTAAACCAAAAACAGTCAATCTCCGCATTCAGGCTATGAACAAGTATCTTGATTGTATGGGGAAATCTCGTTTAAGATTAAAATCCGTCAAGGTTCAACAGCGTAGTTATTTAGAAAATGTAATCAGCAATGCCGACTATGTTTTCCTAAAGAACAAACTGAAAAAGGAAGAAAATCAAGAATGGTATTTCGTTGTTCGCTTTCTCGCTGCCACAGGTGCACGAGTTAGCGAACTTATTCAGCTGAAGGTGGAACACGTACAAATAGGATATTTTGACATTTACACCAAAGGTGGTAAAATTCGCCGTATCTATATTCCGAAGACTTTACGTAAGGAAGCCACAGAATGGTTTGGTAAAACTAAGCGTACAAGCGGTTATCTTTTCCTCAATCGCTTTGGCGAGCGCATCACCACCAGAGGAATTGCGCAACAATTAAAAAATTATGCTATTAAATACGGATTGAATGAGAAAGTGATTTATCCTCATTCGTTCCGCCATCGCTTTGCCAAGAATTTTTTAGAGAAGTTCAATGACATTTCTTTGCTTGCCGACCTGATGGGGCATGAAAGTATAGAAACTACTCGTATTTATTTGCGACGTAGCAGTGCCGAACAGCAGGAGATTGTCGATAAAGTCATTACATGGTAATACTAGTTCTTATTACTCATATAGTTACTTGCGTAGTCATACAAAACGTATACTTTTAGATAAGAGCCAAATGCCTCCAAAATTATGAAGGCATTTGGTAGTCTATTTTTCATTTTCTGTAACATATAATACTTTGCGACCTATCAGAAGTCTAAAGGATATTAAAGCAAACACTATAGTAAGAAATATTTAATCATATCCTAATCATTTCCTTTTGTCGTTGTCCATTTTTCAATAAAAGATTGACATTGTTCCTTCACCGCCCGATACATGGAATAATGCGCAAAAGATTCTTCCTTATATTTCAGACTACTAACAGAGGCGGCAACAGCCCACGTCAAAATAATGGCTACAATAGCCACAACATATCGAAGTTTTATATGATATCCCCGTATAAACATCCCATTGATATTGGGTGGAATAACGGTTATTGGATGTTTCAGTTCATTAATTTTTGCAAGTATTTCATCCTGCCGTTTTAATATGTTTTCTGTATTAGCCTCAATAGTAATGCGATTGAGATTGTAATCACAAACGTGGCTATATATGTATTCAAGAAACCTTGATTTTTGCTTGAACAGTTCAATAAGTTTGGGGAACCATAGTGAAAATGGCAATGTATCCGGCTGTCGATTCCAAATGTGTTTCTTCACTACTGACAGTGCATCGTTCCAGCAAGTACAGAAGCTTTTGGCAACTCCATTATAAATGGTCTTTTCATCCAAATCCACCTTTATATGTTGCTCCGGTTGGTTTGGAGTTACATTCTGCCTATTAACGCATTCCTTCAATTCATTGATACTTTGACGCAAATTTGTGAGATTTGCTGCTACTACATCTTCTTTCATTATCTTCTACGTTTTGAGGGTTTATAAAAAGGTTCGTTTCTTTGTTTATCCTTATCTTTATCATCCCGCCATCCCTGTTCGTTACTGGTTCCTCCGCCAGCACTAGGAAGAATTGTTTGATGAGGTTGCACCATAAGTTCTTTTGCCACATTACCCAATGTTGCACAAAGACGGTTAAAACTTAAATCTGAATCAAGTTTAGAACCGGCAATGCTAAATTCATCCATACCAAAGGATATACCACGAATATTTTCAGAGTTTTCTACACGATTAAAACGTACATCTATTCCCTTTTCTTTGAGCATACGGAAAAAGTCATGCCATGAGCGAGATGCTGCTAAAGCATCAAGAGTTGAGGAACGAAGATTATACTTACGTAATTGATGAGGACGCAAACGGCTTTTATTTCTGGCTTTGCTGTTTTTAGGAGCAAAGTAAAGTTTATACTCTTTGGTTAAAGCACGACAGACTTTTGCATTTCGTATCCTTTCGTTGCTGTCAGAAATGAGATTACCGTCATTGTCTATCCGGTTGAATACGATATGGCAATGTGGATGTTCCGTATCATGATGCCTGGCTATGATATATTGGGTATTGCGAATCCCCATTTGCTCCATCCATTTCTTGGCTATCTCCACCATAAGTGCATTTCCTTTTTCGTCATCGGGAAAACGGATGGTATCTTGCGGAGAGAAAGCAAGCGATACGTGTTTCACCGGACTTTTTACTTTCGGGCGCATAGAGGCTTGTATCTGAAAAGAATCTGCTATGGTTTTATTGTTGATAGCACAAACACCTTCATGTGCCAAAAGTGTAGCACTCTTTTTCTTGTTCTTTTGGTCATTGGCATAATTTACTATTCCTCCAAAATCGGCTCTTGTTTTAATCTTCGCTATCATGATTGTTATTTTTTACTTGGGTGATAATTCTGCTGACTTCTGATATAATAGAAAAGCATTGTTGTTTCACTGCTTCCAAACCATAGATGTGCATCTGATGGGCGATCTGGTTGACATTATTGGCTATACCGGAAAGGTCACGGATTGCCGACACCATTTCCGGACTGATGCGCTGACCGACTTCACAGCCCATTGCAGCCTGGTGGCAAAATTCATTGACAGACAATCCTGCCTGTTGGGCTTTGGATTGTATATAGATATAGTCGTTCTCGGTAAACATTACCCAGAAACATTTTGTGCGCTTCTGGTAACTCGCCAACTTTGGGCGACCACCAAGTTTCTTTTCCTTCATACTTATATAAACTTTGATGTGCATAAATTGATTTTTTGAGAGTGGCAGTTCTATCCGCTTGCCACATAGGTTTTAGTGACACTAAAACACAAACTTGCCACTCAAAAAATCTTCCTATATTTACCTTGTTCTATTCGGCTTAGTTTGCCATCTTTGATAAAGGCTTCTATCCATTTGTTTGCCGTACTTCCATTTTCACCTAAAGCTAAAACAGTTGCGTCATAATCTTTTTTGGTGAATGTTTCTGGCAACATATTATAAAGGGTATTCCTTCGTGCGTAAATGCCCGTTTCTTGTGAAAGGGATTGTAGACGTTTGGACTGATTTCCTGACAAGTTTCGATAGATGAACACTGCATGGCAAAGCAAGGTTTCGCAGATACTCATGGCTATGGAATAGTCATATTTATGGCAAATCAATTGTATAGTCTTGTCAGAGGAAGATGATTCGTGAGGCATATTCTCCAAATGTCGGACAGCAGTCAACACCATCATTATACGATAGGCAATCAGCCCCATCCGTCGGACTACACCCTGCATCTTGTTATCTACTTCGTCGCAACATTCCTCATTCACCTGACTTAGATATTCTATAAAGTGTTCCTGCAAATCAGAGGGAAGAGAAAAGGAATAATTACCTTGTCTGACAAATTCTTCATGCAGATGGCAGAATTTATCCCCCATCAGTTTGAACATGGCATTCTTGGATTGTGAAATATCATTTGTGGCAAACACGTTTCTTATACCTCTCTTGAAACGAATGATATAAAAACAGAAACGGCTCATCAGACCGTTTTCCGCATCAGGTATCAATTTCCTTACCTGTTCGGGAGTTCCAGCCAAAGCGACTGACACTCTTGGATTGCTGACTTCGCAATATTCCCTGTCCTTGC
>ERZ779869.2140-NODE-2140-length-16780-cov-3.872765_pt1 | contig 16780 bp, 14 predicted proteins | sample MGYA00511557_ERZ779869 | MGnify/ENA primary metagenome ERZ779869 (study PRJEB29588, sample SAMEA2154620) | human gut metagenome | biome: human gut; feature: human-associated habitat; material: faeces | place: Denmark | collected 2008/2010 ...
TTGGTTATACTGTTCAATTATCAAGGTTCTTTGTGATTTTTTCTTTGCCGTCTCAGCGACAGCTCATATAATATATCACAGCCGCTTGCGTTTGTCAAGCACTTTTTCAACTTTTTTCAATTCATTGTTTTTAATGATTTTGAATTGTTTTTGTTATTACTACAATTCTCATTATTGTTTCTGAATTGTTTTTGTTGTGTCTGTGTTGTTTTCGGCGACGTTGACTATAATACCACCCTTTAAAGGGTTTGTCAACAAGTTTTTTTTTTTGCAACTTGAAAGCAGCAAAGAAATAATATCTTCGCCTTTATTTCCAAACACCAAAAAAGCGGGTACCGATTCTTTTTCTTCGATACCCGCTCTCAAACCTCGCTATCCATTGGACAATACCTCTTTCTTTGGCTGTCAACTTTTCAGGTTTAGGAATAAGATTTCTTTTTTGGTTTTTTCACTCTTTCTTATCCGCTTTGCTTTTACTATTTAGTTGTTTGTTGATTCATCCTGCAAGAACATCTTTTTCTTTTTTGATTTTTGTTTGTCTGCCTGCATTTCTTTGATAAGATAGACTATTCTGTGATACAAATACCTCTCATCATGTTTTCGAAATACAAATACCACGTTTTTCTATCGGCTTCCCTTCGATTCTTTTCTTTCTCTTTGGGGTTCCTCTTATTTGTTTTCTCTTCACAAATAAGAAATCTTTGATTGCTTTTGGCAGATTTGAAAATCCATTCCGCGCCGAATCTTTTTCCTATGTTTCAACTACTTTTTATAAAGTAATGAAACGAAGTTTAATTGTACTTTGGACCGTACCTCCTTTTCTGGGTTTCCCTCCCTATTTTTTTTGGATGTTTATTTCTTTGTTGTGACTTCATTATAGCCTACGTCTCCTATTTTGTCAAGTATTTTTTAAAAATATTTTTAAATTTTTCTTTATCTTTTCTTAGTTGTGTGAATTGTATAGAATTATTCAAACAGTTTCAAAATACTTACTAGCTGTAATGCGTATCAACTCCATTGTTGACTGAATCTTTTTAAATTTACCAGCAGCAATTCAGAGCCACACCTCGACTTTACATTATTCTGAATCTGAATCGTTGCAAAAAGAGCCTTGGTTCTACAGCCCATGCCTTGAACCAAAGCCCTATATACTTCTCTAAACTTAGTTTCCGTCTACTTAACGTAGCTTCATTTTCTTTCAATTATTTCCAATTCAAAAGAATATTTTTTAAATCTTCTACACTCTTAGCAATCTTCGTAGCCCCTGCTTCTTCTAATTCCTCACGGCTTCCATATCCATACAGAACACCTACACTGTCAATTCCCATTGCCTGTGCTCCCTTTACATCATAGCTTCGATCACCAACCATGACAGCCTCAGACAAATCTGAAATATTCATCTGTTCCAACGCATATGCTAAAACTTCTGCCTTATTAGTTCTTCCCTCATCCATCGTAGCGCCGGCCATTACCTTTATATAATCACGGATATGAAAATGACGCAGCACAATATCAGCAAATGCTTCTGGCTTTGAGGTTGCCATCGCAAGAAAATACCCTTTATCCTGAAGTTCTTTTAGCATTTCTTCAATGCCCGGATAAATTTCATTTTCGTAAATCCCAGTCGGCTGAAAATACTCACGAAAAGCAGCAACAGCTTCCCTTGCCTGCTCATCATTCATACCATACCTGTCACGATACGTATCTAAAAGCGGCGGTCCGATAAAAAATGTCAGATCATGGTAATCAGCTTTAATCCCAAAATGTGCCAGTCCCCTTGCCGCTGATTTGCAGATTCCTTCCATCGGATCTGTCAACGTACCGTCTAAATCAAATAAAATGTACTTTTTCATACTTATTCCTTTTCCTTTAAAATAGCGTAATAAAATCAAACCTTAAAGCGATAGCCTACACCCCAGATCGTTTCAATATACTGCGGCTTGGAGGTATCATATTCAATCTTTTCGCGAATCTTCTTAATATGAACAGTTACAGTTGCAATATCACCGATTGATGCCATATCCCATATTTCACGAAACAGCTCATCTTTTGTGAAAACATGATTCGGATTTTCAGCAAGAAACGTCAACAGATCAAATTCCTTTGTTGTAAATGCCTTTTCCTCACCATTTACCCACACACGGCGCGCTGTTTTGTCAATCTTGATTCCTCTAATCTCCACAATATCATTTTGCTGTGCATTGCTGCCAACTAATCTCTGATAACGTGCCATATGTGCCTTTACTCTTGCAACAAGCTCACTTGGGCTAAATGGCTTTGTCATATAGTCATCGGCACCAAGACCAAGACCTCTTATCTTATCAATATCATCCTTCTTTGCCGAAACCATTATAATAGGTGTATTCTTGTGCTCACGAATCTTCTTGCAGATATCAAATCCATCAATTCCCGGAAGCATCAGATCTAAAATGATCAGATTAAAATCTTCTTTGAGTGCACGTTCAAGTCCACTAGTACCAGATGTTTCAATCTCCACCTCAAATCCAGAAAGCTCAAGATAATCTCTTTCTAACTCTGCAATGCTAATTTCATCTTCTATTATTAATATACTTGCCATGTCATTCCTTCCTTTCTTTTCCGCGCATCTGCATTATATGCGTTGAATTTTTTGACGAATTATCCTGTGTAAATACAACCTTTCCTGTACCGCTTTCTTTCGTCACTTTTTGCTCTTTTGTTTTGGCTTCTTTTACTTTTGTTTTTTCATCTGTATCGTCTGCCTCTGCTGACTCTACATTTTGTACATTTTCCTGATATTTTCTTAAAACAAAGTACACAACTGTTCCAGTACCTTCTTTACTTGAAGCCCAAACTTTTCCGCCATGATCCTCTAGTATCTTGCGCACAATAGAAAGGCCGATACCACTTCCTCCCTTTGCCGAATTACGCGATGAATCAGTGCGGTAAAAACGATCAAATATATATGGAATATCTTTTGTCGCAATTCCTTTTCCATTATCCTCAATCTCAACCTGAATAAAGTCACCGACATCTTTTATTCGCATATTGATAAAGCACTGTGACTTGTCAAAGTATTTGCATGAATTACTTATGATGTTATTGACCACTCTTCGAATCTGCTCTGGATCAGCAATAACCATTACTTGCTCATCTACATAATTGGCATACTGGAATACAATATTTTTTGCACCAAGATCAAGTCCAACTTCTTCGGCACAATCTCCAAAATAATCGCTGACATTGATTTTTCTAAAATTGTATGGAATGCGATTAGTATCAATCTTTGAGTAAAATGTCAATTCATCAATAAGACGCTGCATATCGTTTGCCTTGTTGTAGACAGTTTTAAGATAACGTTCCATCTTTTCTGGTGTATCAGCAACACCATCCATGATTCCTTCCACATATCCCTTGATAGATGTGATAGGTGTTTTCAAATCATGCGAGATATTACTAATCAGCTCACGATTTTCGTTGTCAAAACGTATCTTCTCCTCTGCACTTTCCTTTAGGCGCTGTCTCATCTTCTCAAAATCTGTACAAAGCTGCCCCATCTCATCATTTGATGCAGCAGTCACCAAAAAATCAAGATTTCCTGACTTAATTTTCTCAGTGGCCAGGCGAAGCTCCTTAATAGGCTGTACAACTGATCGGTAAATCCATGTTGTGAAAATACATGCCGTCAAAAATAGGATAAAAATCATTGCCAGCACAAACTGAACAACAAGCTGCTTTAACTCTGGAAGCCACTGATTAACCTTTACAAGTGTATATACCTGTGCACGGCTTCCATCTGCAAATTTGCTGTCAGCTGCCTTTCCAAGTATAGTATTCTCCTTACTCAGATATACAGTACTAGTATCATCGGCTGCATCTATTGTTTCCTGTGACTCTCTTTCGATTGCCTCAATCTCTTCCTGCTTGAGAGGCTTATAGCTGTAGTAAATGTCCTCATCCTTAAGAACAACTACATTAATAAATTCTCCTGCCTCCTTCTCACAGTACTTTTCCAGCATCTTTTTGTCTTCCAGCAACTGACTATCTTCTTCTATTTCATTCTGCAATTTCAGCTGTACATTGTTCATCAGCTGACTAAATAATTTATTATTATTAGGAAAAAAATCCGTAAGCTCTGCTGACACTCCATAGCTGTTCTGAATAATTACAAACTGATAGCGTACTAACACAACGCTAAATACACAAAATAAAAACAACGGTATTGCCATAATCATTAAAAATGATATGATCAGCTTATTTTTCAGCTTCATGGCACTCTCCTTTCTTTTGTTTTACCAGCTTGTCTGCTCAAAATTTATGAGCTTTATCGATAACTGGATGCCATAAGCTTATTATATCAGATTCTTCCTAATGCGTATCTAAAAAATGAGCGAATGATTCTAAAAAAAATATAAAATGCTATGCTTCATCCCGCCCTGAGCTGAGTGCAAATCCGTAGACTTGCTGTACTCCCGCCGCGAGAAGTGCTTTAGCACATGATTCCATGGTACTTCCTGTTGTATAAATATCATCGACAAGTATCACGCGTTTGTATGCCTGTGCCCGTTTTTTATCTGCTGTAAATGCATCTTCAAGATTTTTCTGACGCGTCGCACTGTCGAGATCTTTTTGCGGACGTGTCTTTTTGACACGAATTAGAACTTTTGTGTCAATTGGAAGTGACCAATCTTCTCCTATTCGCCTGGCAATCTCCTCCGCCTGATTAAAACCACGCTTTTTTTGTCTTGATGGATGAAGCGGAATAGGAATTAAGCAGTCACACTGCCATCGCATAATAGTATCTCGATACTCATGAGCTGCCTCGCTGCAAGGGTAGTCAAGAAGCTGTCTTTCATTATGATACTTTACATGAAAGATCATTTTGTGAACCCATTCCTGCCTGTAATCATATCCAGTCAGGCTGCGGACAATGCAACGTTTCATTCTCATACAATCCTCACAATATTCCTTTTCTTCATTAAGCAGCAGACGGCCACATTTTAAACAGCCCTTATCTGATACCAAATAAAAATTTTTTCTGCAGGTATCACAAATCATTTCTCCCCATGGGCTTACAATGTCTCTGCACACAGGACAGCGCCTTGGGAAAAACAACTCATCAAGCCAGCTCATATACCTCCTTTATCCGATCCTTTAATCCACTGTAACGTTTTTGCTCCTGTTCATTTGCAATCATCTCCTGAAAAGTGTGCACACTTCCCACAATGCAAACGCAGCTTTTCGCTCTTGTAACTCCCGTATAAAGCAGATTTCTGTTCATTAACATCCTTGGACCTCCAAGAAGCGGCAAAATCACGGCCGGGTACTCACTTCCCTGTGATTTGTGAATTGTAACGGCATAAGCTAGTTCCAATTCCTCTGCCTGCTTAAACTCATATTCAACACGGCGTCCTTCCTCAAACTCAACTGTAATCCTTTCAGTATAGGAATTTATTTCCCTCACAATTCCCATATCTCCATTGAATACGCCTACACCCTCATCAAGCGGCATACGATAACTATTTAACACCTTCCACTCCATCTGGTAATTGTTTTTGATCTGCATGACTTTATCACCCTCACGCAAAATAAAACTGCCAACAGTAAGTTCCTGCTTAGAAGGATCCGGCGGATTCAGTGCTTCCTGCAAAGCAGCATTTAGCTGTTCCACACCAAGAAGACCTTTTCTCATCGGTGTTAATACCTGAATGTCACGTGTGCTGCTGTTTACATAGTTAGGAAGCTTATCCTTTAAAAGCGTGATTGTCGCGCCGATGATATTTCCTGGATTATCGCGCTTAATAAAAAGAAAATCGCGGCTTCCGGGTCTTGGCTCCACCATCTCTCCAGCATTAATTCGGTGCGCATTCATGATGATATCACTCTCTGCTGCCTGTCTAAAAATTTTCTCAAGGCGTACAACTGGAAACGCATCTGAATAGATCATATCGCGCAGTACATTTCCAGGGCCTACGCTTGGAAGCTGATTCACATCACCTACAAGAATCAGACGCATTCCAGGAACTAGTGCACGAAGAAGTGATTTCATTAAAAAGATATCAACCATTGATACCTCATCAATAATCACAACATCTGTCTCAAGTGGATTATCTTCATTTCGTCCAAATGATGTTGCACCCTCGCCCACCATTCCAGAAAGCTCCAGAAGACGATGCACAGTTTTTGCTTCACATCCTGTTGCCTCCTTCATGCGCTTTGCCGCGCGTCCAGTCGGTGCAGCCAATAAAATATCCAGACCTTCCTTCTCAAAATAGCGAATTATTGTTCGTATCGTTGTTGTCTTTCCTGTTCCAGGTCCTCCGGTAATGATTGTCAGACCATTATTGACTGCTTCCGATACGGCAAGGCGCTGACGCTCATCAAGTGCAATATCCTGCTCTGTTTCAATTGCCTTGATTTTTGCCGCAATCTCATCAGATGTAATCGTATCCTTTATATTCAAATCCTTAAGCATCTGTGCAATCGTCAGCTCTGTATAGTAGCTTACAGAGGAATACACCATCTGAATGTCTTCTTTTGTCTTAACGACAATTTTCTTATCCATGATCAGATCCATGATGCGGTCATTCATAGAATCAATCTCCACACCAAGCAGTCGTCTAGCCTCCTGCATCAGCTGATCCATCGGAAGACATGTGTGTCCCTGTCCTGTTGCCTGTTCAAGCACATACAAGATTCCACTCCTGATACGAAAATCAGAATCTGGCAAAATTCCAGCTTTCGATGCTATCTCATCTGCAATACGAAATCCTACACCGTCAATGTCATCTGCAAGCTTATAAGGATTTTCACGAATCACCTGATACAAACGACCTTGATAAAAATTGTATATTTTCATGCCAAGGTTCTGAGTGATGCCATATTGCTGCAAAAACAACATCGCCTGGCGAAGATCCCTCTTTCCTGCAACGGCACCTGAAATTTCTAGCGCCTTTCTCATGCTGATTCCCTTCACCTCTGCCAAACGCTCCGGTTCCTCTTCCATAATGCGAAATGTATCATCACCAAACTTTTTAACAATTCTTGTCGCTAACGCCTCTCCAATTCCCTTTATTGCACCGGAACTTAAATATTTTAATGTCGAAGCTGCGTCACTCGGCGCGGTAAATTCATACTCTTGAACACGAAGCTGTTTTCCATAAATCGGATGGACATTCATCTCCCCGCGCGCAGTTAAATATTCTCCCTCGGACACATCAGGAAAAACGCCAACAAGAAACTCCTCCTTGTTTCCCTCCTTCATACAAAGTACCGAGTAACCGTTTTCTTCATTGCGAAAGACAATCCGGTCTATATATCCCTGTAACTCTACCATTTTCTCACCCTTACATAGTTTTCCTGCATGAACAAAACGAACCGGCAAAGATGTTGCTTTTCGCCCTCTTTTGCCGGTCTGTCTCACTATATTACCTACTAACTTATTAATCTCTTATCGAGTTCATAACTTCAATATATTTTCCAGTTCCAACTGCCACGCAAGTAGTTGGCTCTTCAGCTGTCATCGTCGTTATTCCAAGACGTTCCTCAAGAAGCTGCTCAAGTCCTGTCAGCAACGCACCGCCGCCCGTAAGTACAATACCACGGTCGGAAATATCAGCTGCTAACTCCGGAGGTGTCTTTTCAAGTACCATATGTACAGCCTCTACGATCTGATTTGCTGACTCAGAAAGTGCCTCAAGAGTCTCCTCTGATGTAATCGTAACTGTCTTTGGAAGACCAGTTACAAGATTGCGGCCTCTTACATCAATTGCAAGCTCTTCCTGGCGCGGATAACAGGTACCAATCTTAATCTTGATTTCCTCACCTGTGCGCTCGCCAATTAAAAGATTATGCTTCTTTCTCATGTAGCGTACAATTGCCTCATTGAAATCATCACCAGCTACCTTGATAGATTCACTGACAACAGTTCCTGCGAGTGAAATTACAGCCACATCTGTAGTTCCGCCTCCAATATCAACAATCATGTTTCCACAAGGCTTTGTGATATCGATGCCTGCACCTATTGCTGCTGCAAGCGGCTCCTCAACAAGATAAACCTCTCTTGCACCTGCATTAAAGGTTGCATCCTCTACAGCTTTTCTCTCTACTTCCGTAATCTGGCTCGGTACGCAGACACAGATGCGCGGTTTTCTAAATGTTCTCTTTCCGATTGCCTTTTGAATAAAGTATCGGATCATCTTTTCCGTAATCGTATAGTCAGCAATTACGCCCTGCTTAAGCGGACGGATTGCAACGATATTTCCAGGGGTGCGTCCAATCATCATACGTGCCTCTTCACCAATCGCTTTTATCTCGTTGGTATTGCGGTCATATGCTACAACGGAGGGCTCCTTTAAGACGACGCCCTTCCCCTTTATATATACCAGAATACTGGCAGTTCCCAAATCAATTCCTATATCAGTTGACACGCCAAATGCCATGGTTAAAACTCCTTTCCCAAGACAAGTATCCCCCGGATAAATGCCTACACAAGTATCATTATATACAATATCTTGAAAAAGGGAAAGTATTTTTTTCGATTTTCCCAAAAAATACTTCTTACGAATTTATTAAGGCTTGTTTGGTTCTTCTTTTGTTTCATAATTCCTTAATTTTTTTTCTTCTTTATTCAGATTTCGTACAAACTTCTGTCACATTTTTGAGATACATTATAACTGTACTTAAAAAGTACTTCAAGTCGATTCCCCATCACTTGAAAGCTTTTTCATACTCATACCCGGTGCTGTAAGGCACCGGGCCCCCCTCAAAAGACAAGAGACTTGTGATTCTCCCTATACAGGGTCCGGCATTTCAATGATTTGCTGGGCCTTTTCTAATGCTGTCTTTTAAATATGCACACATATTAAACCTCTTATGCCTCTTTGCCGCTGCATGCGTCAAGCACCATACGTGCACTTCTTACCTTCTTATCATCTGTCTGCCAGATCATATACTCACTCATTCCCGGAAGACCCATGCTTACTCTTGTATTTCGATACTTCATTGCACTCTCAAGCTCTATCTTTGCCGAAAGATGGAAATATCTGATTCCTTTTTCATATAATGGCTTTATTACAGCATCTGACACACCTGCTCCTGCCAAAATATGAATTCTTCCCTCTGCTTTTGCTGCAAGTGCTTCAAGACAATTTGCTCCTGCCAGCGCTGATGGCTCCTGTCCAGACGTTAACAATGTGTCCACACCAAGATTAATCAGTGCCTCTAGTGCCTCAAATGGATCTCTGCACATATCAAATGCACGATGACATGTCACCTTACACTTTCCAGCCGCCTTCATACATTCTTCCATAAACTCCAGATCAAAACTTCCGTCAGGCAGCAGTGCACCGATAACAACGCCCTGTGCGCCTTCCTCGCGAAACGCCTGAATTTGTTCCAGAATCAGTTCCTTTTCATATTTGCTGTAGCAAAAATCGCCAAATCTTGGACGAATTAAAATGCGCGCCGGAATCCCAGCCTCATTTTGAATGATACGATACATCTTCGTATCTGGTGTCGTTCCTCCTATGATCAGATTGCTGCACAACTCAATACGATCTGCGCCTCCCTTTTTGGCTGCAATTGCAGACTCTATGCTGTCTGTACATACCTCGAGAACTGTTTTTTCTTTTTCCATTGTATTCCCTCTCTTTCTATTATTTAGAATGATCTCCCATTTTTCCATTATAGCATTTCTATTCTCATTTGCCTATGCATACATTGTAAAAACAAATATTTTTTTGAGGGTTTTATGAGAGATTACATAGAGGAACGCGCCATTCACATTGCACAGTACATTGTTGACAACGGTGCCACGGTTCGCCAGACAGCCAGACAGTTTGGTGTCAGCAAATCAACAGTTCACAAGGATGTCACACAGCGTTTGATACAAATAAATCCGCGCCTGGCTTTCCAGACACGGATTATTCTCGATATCAATAAATCTGAGCGTCATATACGCGGTGGAATGGCAACACGTGAAAAATACCGCCACCACACACAGAACGTCACTTTTTCTTCGAATATTCACGCTCCATGCGGTAATACTGAATATTCTGATACTCATTCAAAAGATTCTGAATTTCCTCAGGTGCATCGTCGTACTCCACCAGATCGCCGTCATCATTTCGATAGCCGACTGCATTCATCATTGGAATTTGACCCTGCCACAGATTTTTACGGAATGTCTGGTATTCATCAAGCTGTAATCCAGCAGTCTCAAACAGCAGAATATTCAGGTAATTCAAGCTGATCTCTACATTTGTCTGCTCCTGAATATCATAATTTGCCCAGATGAAAAATGGCGTCTTCTGACGCTGCTGCTGTTGTTCGTATGTCTGATTGTCAAAATCAAGGCCATACTCTTTGTAAATTGGACGAACCACATAATCATTTGGCTGATGATCGCCCCAGAACACAACAATAGTCTTTCTATCTGACTGAGATAATTCACTTAAAAGTGATGCAACATCCTGATCTGTTTCGTACATCAAAGACAAATATTTGTTCAGATATTTATTTGAATATGTATTCTTAAACTTAGCAACAATCTGCGGATCAAAGTTATCAAAATCACCGCCATAGTTGCTGTGATTCTGCATAGTAACATTAAACATAAAGAATGGTCCTTCTGTGTTGTTGCGCCACTCTAAAATACTCTTAAAATCAGCTTCATCAGAAACATAGTTGCGAAGCTTGTCCTCAAATGGAAAGCTTCCCTGGAAATAACGATAGTCAAAGCCCATAAGATCATAGATGAACTCACGATTCCATCCCTTTGCGCGGTATGGATGTGTACCATATGTCGTATAACCATACTCCTCTAACTGAGGAACAATTGTGCTGATACCATCGCGTATATACTGTAAATATGGAACTGATCCATTTGGGAAAAATGCCATGGAATTTCCAGTTAAAAATTCAAACTCAGAGTTTGCTGTATTTCCTCCAAGAACAGAAACATCAGCATAACCACTGATTGTATTGGCTACTTCACCTCTTAAGATGCTATGGACAAACGGCATATAATCTTTGTTTGTCTCAAACTCACCAAGCACTGCCGGATCTGAAAATGTCTCATCCATGATGGCAATGATATCTGGCAGTTCTTCTGGTGTCTCCACTTTTTCCACTTCCTGTTCATTTAGCAGAGATAATGCATACTCATCTGAGTAGTTTTTTGGCTCTTCAATCTGAAGAAAATGGATGTCCAAAATGAATGACACAAAAAAACCATCCTTACTGTGCATATACTTTGCATTAAACAAAGTATCATTTAATCCTGTATTTCTCTCTAAATTGTCCTGCCATAAATATGAAATATAAAAATAAGCCGGAATACACATAGCCACAGTAAGAATCGGACGCAGAATTTTTTTATTCAGACGAATATTGGTTCTCACACCGACAATTAACATTAAAATAAACATTGCAATGTGCTCTGCAAGCGCCCAATCTACTGAAAAGACGTAGTTGTCTGCCACACTCATTGCTGTTTCAAAGGAATATATATCCCATGGAACAATAGGATTTGAACGAAACATAACAACAAAATAGTTGCCAACACCAATAATGGCAATTGCTGACACACAGATGGCCATTGAAATGCTAGTTCGCCCAGCTATAAAGAACACAAATAAAAATAACCAATAGTAAAATGCAATATTAAGCCGCTTTGCCAGCTCAATCATGGTACTCATCTGATGAGTCAGTGTCTCAAATGTGTAAAAGCAACCTAACGGGATGACAAGTGCAAATAGAATGCGGATCACTGGATGCACTGGCATATCAATCATATATATGGCGAGAGTGAGCACACAAATACCTGCAAGAATCGCACAATCTTTTGCAGAAAATTCACTGTAATACCAAGCCATGCCAATCAGAACGCCAAAGCAAAGCAACAATATTGCCGCCTTGATCAGACGTGGTTTTGTCTTGCCGATATGTACCTCCTGCCGCCATGAAACGGCCTTTTCCTTAAAACTCATTCCTTTCTTTCTCCTTCCGCCTGAGTCTTCACAGGCAATCAATAAAAATCATTGATTACTTTAGCACAAATAGAGATGAATGTAAAGTGAACAATAGTCACAAAAGCTCATTCGGTGCTATGTTACGAAAGAGCATCGGGGACAGGTTACCGCGCCCATTCACAAAACCGCACGTTCCGTGCGTCGCTGCTAATCGCAAACTAAGTTTGCTCGCAGCTTTGTTTTGTTCATTAACGGGCATCCACTTCGTCCTGCTGATCTGTCAAATTTTCATGCAAGCATGAAATTTGTCCAGATCTAGCATGACGCGTGAACTTTTACATAAAAAAATACCCTAGCTTTCGCCAGGGTACTAAAAAAGGGGGAGGGCTGCCGGTAACTCACCCGGCTTGATGTTTTGTCTGCCTGTGGATTTCTCTAATTCACAGCCAATGCACTTACTCATAATGCATCTATGGCCGACTGTTTCAAAAGCTTTCATCTAAGCTTTGTCTATATAATACATGTTATTTGTGTCCAAATTTTGACCATCGTCTTAAAGAAATCTTACGAATTCTTACCAAACCATTATCAAAAATAAATATTTTATTAACTATTCAGAACCATGCGAAATTGCAGGGAAAAGTACGAATCATGCTCGCATGAATGAGTACTTTTTCATACAATTTCATATGGCGAGAAGCCATAACGAGATGAAGCGCAGCGGAATCGAGGTACGGCTCTGAATAGTTATCAGAGCATTTTTCACCCGATCAATGCTGCATATTCATCAATCAGATTTGCAAATGTCTGAAGGCTGCTTCTCCAAAAATCTGGCTTTGTCAGATCTATTCCTGCCATTTTTGCTGTGTCCTCTACAGAGCATGTCGCAGTTGCTTTTAGCAGTGCATTATATTTCGGAACAAAGCTCTCTCCCTCATTTAAAAACTGTGTGTACAGACCCATTGCAAATAAACCGCCAAATGCATATGGGAAGTTGTAGTAGCTTAATCCTGATGAATAGTAGTGCCCCTTGCAAGTCCACATATATGGATGAAGCTTTGTCTGATCAAGACCATCTCCATATGCCTGCTTCTGAGCATCAAGCATAATCTCCTTTAAGTCATTTGTCATCAAAAACTGCGCTTCACATTTATGGAATACTGCATCCTCAAATAAAAATCTGGAATAAATATCACAGATAATCTGCGTTGTTCCTGACAGCAAATTTTCCAGAATAGCAAGCTTTTCCTGTGGATCATTTGACTTTTTATATGCACTCAGCATAAAGTGTGTCTCATTAAAAGTAGAAGCTGTCTCTGCAACTGGCATAGAGTAATCCTGATTTAAGATACGATTCTCAAATATCTGCTTATTGTGGAAAGCATGGCCAAGCTCATGTGCAAGTGTTACAACAGAATCAAATGAACCATTGAAATTAGTCAAAATACGGCTCTGCTTTTCGGTTGTCACATTAGCGCAGAATGCACCGCCTACCTTTCCCTCATGAGGATAAAAATCGATCCAACTCTCTGCAAAAGCGCGTGCCATCATATCTGACAATTCTTTTGAAAAATGGCTGAAGTTTTCTACAAGCGTATCTCTTGCAGTTTCTGCAGTATAATTGGAATCCATCTTTCCAACAGGTGCAAACATCTCATACCACGGCAGTCCGCCTTCGTAGCCTAAATATTTTGCCTTTGCCTTTAAATATTCCCAGAACTTTGGCAGATACTCGCGCATTGCAGTGAACATTGCATCAAGAGTTTCCTTTTTCATACGGCACTGTTCAAGTGTCATAGCTAGAGGACTCTCATATCCCTTCTTTTCGCTTAACATGGATACCTGTCCCTTGATATTATTAAGTGCAAATGCAATAGAGTCTGCAATTTTATCATAGCTTGCAAGCTCAGCCTCATATGCCTTCTTTCTTACTTCCTTATCCTCACTTGTTGCCAGATTTCTGACTGCCGGAAGAGTAATAACCTCTCCCTCATAATCTACCTTTAATGTGGATGTCAAATAGTCAAACAGCTTGCCCCATGCACTGCCGCCTGTGATATCCATATGTGCAATCAGATCTTCCATATCATCTGATAACATATGAGCTGCGTCTTTCTTTATCTCTGTCAGATAATAATTATACTCTGTAAGCAAACTGCTCTGTGCAATCACCTGATCAAGATTTTCAATTGAAGCTACATACTTGCAAAATGCAACGTTTGCTGCTGTCTGATTTGCTGCGATACGGTCATAACGTGCCCCCATATCATTTGTTTTACTATCTGACGTATTAACAGATGCCTTCAATGAAATAAACTCACCAAGACGGCTTCCTAATGCTGCCATTTCTTCTTTTACCATAAGACATGTTTCCAGTCCCTTTACTGGGTCGAGTTTTTTGGCTGCTTCGATTTTTTCCTTCATTCCAGCAACCTCACTCTCAAATTTCTTCATGTCTTCGTCAAACTTCGGATCCTCATATCCGTGATACAGTACGTCCAATGACCATTCCTGATTCATTTTTCCCTTTTCCTTTCCGCACAAAGCCCTCTCTGCAAATAAGCTGCAATCTGCTCTTCGTCCCATTTTTCAAGAGAACGAATACCAGCACGCCCTTCTATGTGGTGCTTTAATTCATGACGCAGCACACGTGCAATCTCACGGCGCATTCCTTCATCGTCAAGATAGCCGAATAAACGCATCATACTTCCATAATAAATTACGATCTGTTTTCCCATCTGGTAGCTGTGCAGATATTGGCCTGCAATGTACAAATCATTGTTCTGCGCATAGGGGCTTAGCTTTGTCTCTTCTGAGATGATTACACCGCCGTTAAGTCCCTCATAGAACTTTTCCGGTATCTTTTCTGCCTCTTCCTGCAGGATTTCCTGAAATCTGTCATACTCCATGGCAGTCTTTCCTTTCTGTACTCTGTGCTTTACATCATTACAGATTTATCTTACCGCAGATGTAGAAATTAAGCAAGAGATATATGCTTCCGGAAGGTTATTGGAAATGGCTACATTCGCTTTAAATTAGTTCTCCAATCAAGTTAATTCGCTCTCGAATCGCATTTACAAGAATATTTCTTCTCGAATCTGACAGGTACTCAGACTGGGCAAAAATTGCATCTGCCTCTTCTTCAAACCCGTCAAGTGCACTTAGATCTATCCATGAAAAATCCTTGACCAGATGAATTTGTTCTGCATGCGTTTTCTTAAATGGCTTTCCCTGCAGTGACGGTGCCAGTGGTTTTATACGTGATTCCTGTGTGTTATACCAAAGTGACGTTCCACAGTCGAATATTGGCGCTGCCCCAATCCATTCTAGCGTAACTGCGTTTCTTACTAATCCAAAATTATTGAAATGTCGGTCTTCATTTGCAATAATAAAGTCCAATACAATCATTTTTTCTACTTCTTTTCGTATATTCGACACGCCTAGCTTCTCTGCACACTGGATATAATATTCGTACTCTGACAAATTATTGGGCTTTTTAAATGCATTCATAATATGGCTAGCAGAAATTAATTCAGTATCCCTCGTAATAAAATCCTCACAAAGGCTAAAAGGTTCCTCATTTTCCCAAACCACTGAATATTCTACATGATTAATTCCAAGACGACTTGCGATACGAGATGCAATAACTTCACAAAGAGCCTCCTGATAATATGGCTTACTTGAACCTTTCATTAGAATACGCTTTCCATCTGCAATCTTCCATTTTTTCATCAATTGTCCATCTGAGGTATTATCAGGAGATACAAGACTCATACTCGTAGATGCACTGCCATGACCAAACAGAAGATTTCCAACATCCTCTGAAAAGGAATGATCAAAAAAGTTAATTGCTTCCCATGCGATTCGTTCACCTTTAGGTAAAATCCAATACTGATCAGAAAGACTAAGTCCATAGCATTTATCAAGAAGCTCCTGAGATACTGTCATTCCAAGCTTCTGCAATGCTTCTTTTAAACCCTGCCTGCTTGCCGGAATTGATCTTCCTGACCACCATTTCGCCAATGCCCTCTTGTTTACTATTTCTTTTTGTACAGTTCCCACTGGAAGATGCTTGCTATCATACACCTCATAAATCGAAGCGATATTTGAAAACTCATCAAGCTCAATTCGCGCTATCTCTTTTGTGCGGTGCATTAAAATATATTCCATAGCACTGCTGCTCCTTTTTCTAATTATTTTCTTCATAGTACTGCACAAACCAAATTTATACAAGCACAATATTAACTCTTCTGCTTATATCCAATAATTCCCGCCATAACAAATGCCAATATTATAATCACATCACCTGTTACAATAGGCATAAGATTCTGATATTGCTCTCTCTTGAAAATATGAATCACTAGTAAAACAATCGCCAGTCCACTCGCTATCAAGTAGATTCCGTAATGTTCACCGAATTTATGATTCTTCCACCCATACCACAAAAATGCTAATAGTGCAATTATTAAAATCGCCAAAATAAATACTGATAACATCTTTTTAACCTCCTCTTATTTTTACACAGCACTTGTTATTTTTAATATATCAGACTTTTTTTTAATTTGCAAGGATATTAACTTTACATTTTTCTTACAGAAATGATGGATTTTTCGCTTGTTTTGTTGTACTATTAAGGAAAAGATAAATGAAAAGGATTTTAATTAGTGTGATTTTAGCTGCTATTTGTTTAAGTAGTTTCGGTCAGAAACAAGAAGAAAAGAAGAAATTCCAAATCAAGGGACAACCGATTGTTACCGTTTTCGCTAACTATCATGCCGGGATTGGAAATGCAAATAAAGAATCCGGATTCGCACTTGATCGTGCTTACC
>ERZ779869.2154-NODE-2154-length-16702-cov-4.622995_pt1 | contig 16702 bp, 14 predicted proteins | sample MGYA00511557_ERZ779869 | MGnify/ENA primary metagenome ERZ779869 (study PRJEB29588, sample SAMEA2154620) | human gut metagenome | biome: human gut; feature: human-associated habitat; material: faeces | place: Denmark | collected 2008/2010 ...
GAGCCGAAAAAGCCGTGGTGCGTTGACGATTATGTTGACTTCATCGGCACATTCTGCAAAAAGCTCGGCATAGTACCGACCGTTGTACTCGGACACAGCTTCGGCGGCAGAGTTATAATAAAGGCTGTTACCCGTGAAAAGCCCGTGCTGACTCCCGAAAAGATAATTCTTACGGACAGTGCGGGAATAAAGCCGAAACAGAGCGTATCCTCAAAAATCAAAACACGGACATATAAAATCGGCAAAGCGGTAATGAGCACCGCACCTATGAAAAAGCTGTTTCCCAATGCCGTTGAAAATATGAGGAACAAGCGAGGCAGTGCTGATTATCTTGCGGCGTCGCCTGTAATGAGGGCGACGCTTGTAAAGGTAGTAAACGAGGATCTGACTTATCTCCTGCCCGAAATAAAGCAGTCTACCCTGCTTATATGGGGCGATAAGGACGACGCTACTCCCCTGTCTGACGGGGTTAAAATGAGCGAACTTATAAAAGACAGCGGACTTGTTACTATCGAAGGTGCGGGACACTATGCTTTTCTTGAGGGCTGGTACACATTCTCAAGAGTATTGGCATCATTTCTTGACATTAATTAAAACAGAACGGAGAATTTATTTTGGATATTTTACGTTTAATTGCCGTTGCCGTACTTGGTATGGCACTTGGCGCATCGTGCGGACTTAATTTTATACACTATATGCATATGTTCCAGCTGAACTCATATCACGCCGATGAGCAGTTCAGGTGGATAGGAAAGAATATAAAAGATGTCATAATGCGCCATGTATTTACGATAGGTGCGATACTTACATTTATTATATGCGGCGAAACAAATGCGTCCACCTGCTTTATAGCGGCGGCTTTTCTGTTCCTTGACATTGTGTTCTCTGCGCCGAAAAAGGCAAAGAAAAAGCTGGTGTTCACTCCGAGAGTAATGAGAATGACGGTGACATCGGTTATCCTTTATGTACTTTTGATTCTGCTTGTATTCCTGACGCTCGGAATGGGTTACGCTTCGCTTGCAATAACAATGTGCGTACAGATTTTAACGCTTGTTATGGCGATGCTTGCAAACCTTATCAATAAGCCGATTGAAGCAATGATAAACCGTCATTATATCAATGACGCAAAGCGTATAATAAACGGTCTTCCCGACCTTACCGTAGTAGGACTTACAGGAAGCTACGGCAAAACAAGCACAAAGTTCTATCTTGAAAAGCTGCTCGGTGCAAAGTACAACGTGCTTATGACCCCCGAAAGCTACAATACGACTATGGGTGTTGTAAAGGTGGTGCGTGGACAGCTTAACGCAACGCACGAAATATTCCTGTGCGAAATGGGCGCTAAGAATGTTGGTGAAATCAAGGAAATCTGCGATATAGTAAAGCCGAAGCACGGAATTATCACGTCAATAGGCCCTCAGCATCTCGAAACATTCAAGTCAATCGACAATATAATAAAGACAAAATTCGAGCTTGCCGACAGCCTTCCCGATAATGACGGCATTATATTCCTCAATTACGATAACGAATATATAGCAAAGCACGAGTGCAATAAGAACAAGGTGACCTATTCGCTCGGCGGCGGCACGGATTATTATGCGGACAATATTTCCGTCAGCGAGAACGGCACACAGTTCACGGTTCACAACGGTAATGAAGAAAAGCAGTTTGCGACAAAGCTCATCGGCAGCCACAACGTACAGAATATAGTCGGTGCGATAGCCGTTGCAAATACGCTCGGCGTTCCGTTTGCAGACCTTGTTATGCCTGTCAAGCGTCTTGAATGCGTTCCGCACAGATTGCAGATAATCAAGGGCACAAACAAGACGATAATAGACGACGCTTTCAATTCAAATCCTACAGGCGCAAAGGCGGCTCTTGATACGCTCGCCGTATTCGACGGCTTCAAGATACTTGTTTCTCCGGGAATGGTGGAGCTTGGCGAAAAGGAATACGAGCTTAACAAGCATTTCGGAGAACAGGCGGCTGAAATATGCGACTTTGTTATCGCAGTAGGCGAACGTCAGGCAGTGCCGATAGTTGACGGACTTAAAGCAAAGGGATACCCCGAAGAAAAAACCTACGTTGCAAAGAATCTGAACGAGGCTCTTGCAAAGGTTGAAAATATTAAGACAGGCGGTGAAAAGAAGATAGTTCTTCTTGAAAACGATCTGCCGGATAATTATTGATATTGTGTAAAGCAAAGGTTTAAAACGAGGGAGATATTATGGACGTATTTTGCGATTACTGCGGAGCAAAGCTTGATGTAGAACACGAAAACTGCTGTACACATTGCGGCGCACCGTTTGACAACAATGCAAGTGTAAAGGAATACCGTGAGGAAAAGAAAAGGAAAGAAGAAGAATACAGACGCAGACAAGAGATGCGTCAGAATGAGTATAATGCCTCACAACAGCCTTCACAGAGCAATGTAAGCAACTCTCAGAATGCCTCCACACAGAAGATAGCAAAGACGATTACGACTGTAATTATAATAATGGTCTTTGCGCCTACGGTAATAGGTATCATTATTTCCATATTCGGCGGAATTTTCTCAATGATCGCTGACAATTTTGACAACGCCGACTACGATTACATAGAAGAAAGTGTCTCTGAAGAATCCTCAGCAACTCAGGAGGTACAGCGTGTAAACTTCAACGAAACCGCTCAGACAGCCGAATACAGCTTTATCTGCGATGAGGTTTTCAGAACAGATATTATGTACGGCGGAGCGGATAAGGGCTATATGTATGTTGCGTTCCACCTGAAAGTCAAGAACACAACCGATGAAAAGCAGTGGCTTTCCAATGACCTTAATTGCGTCTATGACGGCGATATAGGCTGCGACAGAGCGTGGGGCTTTAACGAAGGAAAGAGCTTCAGCACTTCAGTGACTCTCTCCGCAGGGATCGGCTCGGACGGCTATGTCTGCTACATAGTTCCCGAAAAAGCAAAGAGCGTTGTACTTTCGTACGGCGATTATGTCAGAGTGAATATTGACCTGAGAGATCTCAGCTACAGGACGGAAAGCTCACAAACAAGCACAGATAATACTTAATTGACATAAAGAAAGGATAAGACCATGAAAATCAGAGTAGGTGTATTTTTCGGAGGAAAAAGCGTTGAGCATGAGGTATCTATCATATCCGCACTTCAGGCTTGCAATTCCATAAACAAGGATAAGTACGAGGTGATACCCGTATACATTACAAAAAACAACGAAATGTATGTCGGAGAAAAAATAGGAAACATCGCATCGTACCGGAATCTGAAGTCGCTTCTCAAGGAAAGCCACAGGGTGATACTTGTAAATGACGGCGGAAAGGTACAGCTTGTGCTTTATCCCGGAAAGAGATTCGGCAACAACGTATATGCAACGATAGACGTTGCGTTCCCTATAGTACACGGCACGAACGTTGAGGACGGCGTATTCCAGGGATATTTACAGACAATCGGCGTTCCTTATGTCGGCTGTGATGTAATATCATCTGCTGTAGGTATGGATAAGTATGTTATGAAAACCGTATTCAAGGATAACGGCATACCCGTCCTTGACGGAACGGTAATCCATATAAGCGACTACGCAAAGGACGCAGACGCTGTAAAGGCGGATATTAAGGCTAAGATAGCATATCCGCTTATAGTAAAGCCGATAAATCTCGGCTCAAGCGTAGGAATTATGATAGCGCACAATGACGAACAGCTTGACGAAGCGCTTGACAACGCATTCACCTATGCTTCAAAGCTGCTTGTCGAGCCTGCTATAACAAACCTTAAGGAAATCAACTGCTCGGTATGCGGCGACTATGCTACCGCTCACGCATCGGAATGCGAAGAGCCTGTAAACACCGACGAGATATTAAGCTATGAGGATAAGTATATCGCAGGCGATAAGGGTGGCAAGTCAAGCGGTATGGCAACGCTCAAAAGAAAGATACCTGCCGATATATCCGATGAAACAAGAGAGCAGATACGCACCCTTGCGGTAAAGGCGTTCAGGAGTCTTGGTGCATCGGGTACGTCGAGAATCGACTTTATGATAGATATGGACAACGGCAACGTTTATCTGAATGAAATCAACACGATACCGGGCAGCCTTGCGTTCTATCTGTGGGAGCCTGTCGGCGTGAAGTATTCCGAGCTTTTAGACGAGATGATTTCACTCGCATTAAAGCGTGAACGTGAAAACAAGGCGCTGACATTCAGCTTTGACACCAACATTCTTGACGGCTTTACAGGCGGCAAGCTCGGCGGAACAAAGGGCGGAAAGCTGTAATCACGGCAAACTGTCAAAATTATAGGTGAGTGGGCTCGCCCCTCCCGTATTCAACTGCTTTTCTGAAATGAAGAATTCGGCAGGAATAAAAAGGAGAAGTATGAAAAAAGCATATATAATCAATCTTAAATACGGTATCTGGGAAAACCAGCTCTGGCTTGAAGCCGATGATAACGAGGCGATGCAGGAAAAGTGGGAAATTGCAAAAGCGAAGCTCACCGATGTTGCAACGGCTTGTCAAAGCTCGGGTGATTACTTCAACAAGGCGATAGAGCATTTCTCGCAGTATGGCTTTTCAAGAATACAGAAGTGAGCCACCGATGAAAGAAATAAAGGTAACAAAAAATGACAGCGGTCAGCGTATTGACCGCTTTTTGTCTAAATCGTTTCCGCTGGGTCAGGGGCAGATTTGCAAGCTTGCCCGCAAGAACTGCATAAAGCTCAACGGCAAGAAATGCAAGCCCGACACGCATATTGCGGAAAACGACATAATAAAGCTGTTTATCCCCGATGAAATGCTGATACCGAAAGCAAAGACAGATCCTGATGATTTCACTTCGGTAAGCGATAAGATAGACATTGTATACGAGGACGAAAATATTCTGCTTGTGGATAAGCCCGTCGGAATGGTAGTCCACGAGGACGAAAGCGGCGACAGCGACACGCTTATAAACCGCATCAAGAGCTATCTTTATCGCAAGGGCGAATATCATCCGGAAAACGAGCTTTCGTTTGCTCCAGCATTGTGCAACCGCATAGACCGCAACACCTGCGGTATAGTGATTGCGGCGAAAAATGCCGAATCGCTCAGAATACTCAATCAGAAGATAAGGGACAGAGAGCTTACAAAGCTGTATCTGTGCATTGCCTGCGGTAAGGTAACTCCCGACAGCGCAACGCTTACCGCATATCTTGAAAAGAACAGCGACGCCAACACGGTAAAAATCAGCGACAAAAAGACAAAAAGCAATCTCACGATAAAGACAAAGTACAAGGTCATAGCGTACAACGGCGAAAACTCGCTGTTAAAGGTCGACCTGCTCACAGGCAGGACGCATCAGATAAGAGCGCACCTTGCGTATATCGGTCACGCTCTGCTCGGTGACGGAAAATACGGGAACAACAAGCTGAACAAAAAGTACGGCTTCAAATATCAGGCACTGTGCAGTTATGAGCTGCAGTTTAAATTCACTACCGATGCCGGCTGTCTTTCCTATCTTGACAGAAAATGCTTCAAAGCAAAAGCACCCGATTTTGTTAAAATGTTCGGCGGTAACATTAAGCTCTGACTGAGTGCCGTTCGGTCTGAAAGCGATATTACGGACAAAAATTCAGGAATTTTAAAAAAATCCGAAAAAAGTGTTGACAAAACTAAAAATCCGTGCTATAATATCATAGCACGATACGGAGAGGTATCGAAGTGGTCATAACGAGGCGGTCTTGAAAACCGTTTGGGGGCAACCCCACAAGGGTTCGAATCCCTTCCTCTCCGCCACCAAAAAGCCTTGAAGACACTACGTTTTCGAGGCTTTTCTCTTTTTTTGCGTTATGGCTTTTTCGCTCGTTTTTGCCCGATTTTTATCATTTTTCACGTAAATTTTCCGCTCACAAAAAGTTCCGAAAACCCTTGCTACATAAGGGTTTTCGGGACTTGCTTTTAGAAACCTTTTTAGAAAATTCGCTCATTTGTGTAGTTCATTTCAATTTGGACGTTTAAATTGAAATAACAACCATAAATTATGATACCTTATTTCAAGTTCGCGGCTAAAATAGAAATAACTCTCCGAAAAAACACAGCCCCACCTTTATGGCAGGGCTGTGCCTTTTCTTATTCCTTATTTGAGAACATAAGGATCGTATTCATATGCCAAGCGGATTTGTTGACGATCCCGAAGGCGATGTCGCTGACGAGGAAGTCAACGATGGCGGCTTTGGAGATGATATACTTGCCGCTGATGCGGACGGCGTCGATGTGCTTTTGTTGAATGTGGGACAGCACCATACCTCGGCTGTAACCGATGATCTCCGCCACGGTATCGATGACAAAGGCATCGGCTGTGTACCGGAGTCGCTTCTCCACGTGCGCGCGGAACGCATCCTTGCAGTCGTCCGCAAGGGTGATATAACACTCTGCGATGGTGACGGTGTCCACGGGCCGGCGGTTCAGCAACACCTCCCGCTTCCGGGGCTTGGCGTTGAAGATCCCTACGGGGATCTCCTTTCGCCTTGCCTTTCTTTGCTTCTGCAGGTAAATTTCTACGTCTTCCAAGCGGATAATATATCGGTGGGTTGCGGTCGGACGGATCCGACACGGAATGATGCCATTGTTCAGCATCCACGCCGCCTTTCTCTTACTGACATGAAGCATCTTGTAGAGCTGTTCCAAGGATATTTCGCCCTCCCCCAGCATATCAGCTCACCTCGCTTTCATCATCGGAAAGGAGCTTGCCGAGCTTCATCCCCGCTTCGCCCGTGGCGTTGACATCGAGGTGCGAATAAATATCTGCCGTCGTACTCATGTTGCTATGGCCGAGATACTTCTGAATGACCTTCATGTTCACGTCCAGCGACACGAGAAGCGAAGCGCAGGTGTGGCGCAGGTCGTGGAAGCGGATATCCCGCATCCCGTATTGCTTTAACAGCTTCGGGAAGTGGGAGGTGATATAACTCGGCTTGATCAGCTCACCCAAGGGGTTGACACAGACCATATCAAGGTATTTTTTGCAGTAGGCTCGGCGGAATTGTTTAGCTTCATTGTATATATCACTTCTGTCAGCTTCGCGGATCAAATTCTCACGGAATGAAAATTCCGGACAATACCGAGTACCCAGTCTTCCCAGATCAAATTGTTCGAAAGCTTTTTCAGCATCTTCAATATAGCTGTTGCGTTCTGCCCGTGAAAGTAAGGTACGAACGGTGTGAATTGTGATTTCCTCTGTTTGTAAACTTTCATTCAGCGCCATAACAAGAAACTCTCTCGCATGATGTGTGCCGGCTCGTTATTGCAATTGCCGAACTTTTCGTGTATCATTGACAAATGCACAAAACGTATTTTGGGGACATATCCCGCAAAAAATATTAGTTTTCAGCCCGTGGGACAAGATATTAATATGCTCCGGGAGGATATTGAGATCAAAATGTCCGGCAAATGACCGTTTGTGCGCCGTCGGAAGCTCCCGATGTTCCGGAAATAATATTTAGCATGGTGATTTTGCACAACCAAATATAAAACGTGTACAAAAAAGCGGATGTTCCGGTGCTGTGGCGGGCAGCACGTGGCGCAAAAGTGCACAATTATTAAAAAATGTATACAATTGTTCGCGAAGGGGATTGACAAACCTGTTTTTAGGTGATATTATAATTCCGGATATGAATTGATCTCCATCCCGGCATTTTTTGCTGCAGAATACCGCATACCGGAATAAAAAACAAGCGTGAGACGCCTGTTTGGCACTCACCCGGGAGAAATATTATGACAGATATCAGACTTGTTCACAAAGACACACTTTCCTGTGAGCCGATAGTACGCAGAATGAGCGACGGAAGCCTGCTTATGGTGGCGCAGTGCGGCGACACCTACGAGCCTGCTCCACGCAACCGTGTATATTATTTTCACAGCTATGATGATGGCGAGACCTGGAGCGCGCCGACTTCTGTCTTTCCTGAGAATGGCAGTGCCGTCTATTGCACCGAGGTCGCCTGCTTCGGAGAGCGCGTGGTGGCATATCTTACCCTACATAACGGGCAGTTCTTCAACTGGCGTTCGGTGGTCATGTCAAGCACCGACTGCGGGCACACCTGGACCGACGAGGGCGCTTTCCCCGGACTTGAGACTTATACCTTCATGCGTGGAAAGATCGAGCTTTCAAACGGCGATATACTTATTCCGTATCAGAGATATCCCATTTCTGCCGCCGAAAACGAGCGGCTGGTGGCAAAATACGGCGGGAAGTACCGCACGAACGGCAAGCTGACCTTTGTCGGAATTACCGATGTTGATATAGATCATGTTGATAACGGTGTTGCGCTGAGTCACGACGGCGGCAGGACCTTCAGCATATGCCCCTGTCCGCCGTTTCCGATGCGCGGAGAGACAGGTCTGCAGTGGATATGGAGCGAGCCGACGGTGGCGGAGCTGCCGGATGGCAGGGTCGCAATGCTCATACGTGTGACAAAAGACGTTTTGTGGTACAGCGAGTCAAGGGACGGTGGACGTACATGGAGTGAATTTTCAAAGACCGACATCCCCAATCCCTCCTGCAAGCCGAAGCTGATAGGGCTGGGCGACGGCAGGATAGCGCTTATACATGACCCGGACAGTCAAAGTCGCAATCCGCTTGCAGTCTGGATATCGGACGACGGAATGAAGACCTGGGGGCGCCGTGAGATCATATCCGATTTTCCGCTTAATTTCGACTATCCGGACGGCTTTTACGAGAACGGCAAGCTTTATATCTCGATAGAGCTTCAGCGCCGGGACATTCTGTTTATAAAGCACTCAGTCTGATAATACGCAAAGCTGCCAAAGGCGTAGCCCTTTTGCGCTTTGCGAAATATATACAATTTAATAAAAATGAATACAAAAACAAGAAAGGCAAGGTAATTAACAATGAAAAAAACACTGGCTATCCTGATCTCGGCGCTTATCGCGGCGCTGATGCTTATTCCCGCATTCGCGGCGGATGAAATGCCCGGACTTATCATTACGGAGATACTGCGTAACCCAAAAGGCAACGACACTTATGAAAGCTTTGAAATAATGAACGCTTCGGACGTTGCTATCGACCTGTATGACTATAAGATCTATTGCCGTAAGGGCGCGTCAGCCGATGAAAACGCGGCTGTCGCTGCCGCAGATGTGACCCTTTGGACATATCTCTCCTCAGCTCCCGGAGAGGTAGTGCTCGCCCCCGGTGAGATTGCAATGGTATGGTGTGTTTACTCCGACTGCTACAAAAAAGCTGACCCGACTTACGGCGGGTTTGTAAAGGATATTGGCGACGGAAAGGTCGAATATAATTTCGACGCTTACCGCAATGATATGGTGACCGACTCCGGTTGCGCGCTTGACCCCTCGGTCAAGGTGCTTGTCAATGACAAGACAGGCGGCAAATACTTTGAAACGGGTGTCGCAGTGGCGGAGCATGGCTTCAATCTTGAAAATTCGGGTGCGGTACGTATGTGGGTATGTCCCCGCGAGGGAGACATCACCTCCGCTACCTGCATCATTGATTCGACCTCAGCGTCAAAGGGAATTCCGACCTCCTATGAGCCGCAAAGCGGAACGCCTCTTATGAAGGCAGTTGACTCCGAGCTTTTTACACCCGGTACTCTTGACGAAAAGCAGACCTCACTGCTTTCTCTTGTCGCGTCTCTTGAGAAGCCGGAGACCACTGCGCCTGCCGTGACCGAAGCGCCTGCGGAAACAACGGAAGCCTCTGCCCCCGTTACCGAAGCGCCTGCGGAAACGACCGGTGACCCTGCTCCCGTTACCGGCGACAGCAATATCTGGCTGATGCTTGCTATCGCCGCTGCAGGAGCTGCCGTAACAGCAGTGCTTACGGTAAGCAGATCACGCAAAATGAAAAATGCTTAACAAATTTTTACGCGCCGTAGCATCGGCTCTGACAGCGGTATTACTCATGCTTGCTATGTGTCTTGTTTCATGTGAAAACGGTGGGGCGGATACGTCGTCCGCCCCCGATCAGACTCTGTCTCCGGAGGCCGGGGAACAGACGACCGCCGCCGAGGTAACGACGGAGGATCTATCTAAGATTGCGGAAAACGATATCAGACGTTGGAGGGACAAGGCCATAGGCGGCAACTGGGCTTTGGCGCTGTCTGCGGCTCTTTCGGAGTGCGATTCGGTTTACCTGCCCGCCGGTACCTACCGTATGTCTTCTGTGACGGTGCCGTCCGGCAAGACCGTGTACGGGGACGGGGACGACACCGTAATATACCCGCTCGGTACAACGGTTTTTGAAATTACCGGGACTGTGGGTGAGGAAATAAAGCTCTCGGAGCATATGCCGGATTTTTCCGACACGATAAAGCTGACAAAGTCCGCTGGAGCGCAGGCGGGCGACCTGATCTACCTTATGAGTCAGCGTAATTGCACTATCCTTGAGGACTGTACATATGACTGGGTGCTTGGCAGGAGCTATAAAAGCGGTACCGCCTGCTTTTATGCCGAATTTCTGACCGTTGCGGAGGTTTCGGACGGCGGAAAGACGTTGAGGGCCACAACAAATACGGTATTTCCGTTCTACCGTGCCGACGGTACGCAGGAATCGGTGCCGCGCAAGCCGGCGGGCACGGTGTCGGACTATCCGTATATGCGCGACGCCGCAACGGTGCAGCTTGTAAGCCCGGCGCACGACGTAGTGATACGCGATCTGAAGGTGATAGAATGCAAGGAGCCTGCGATCGTGGGAAGCTGGATGCAAAGCTGCCGCATAGAGCGTGTGACAATGTGCAGCGAGGAAAAATCAGCTCCTAAGACAGGGTTTTGCCTGCTGAGGCTTTCCGAGGCACTTGACTGTGAGGTCAAGGACTGCAGCTTCCTGATACCGCAAAAGCCCGCAGTATCGCTCCACCAGAAAAGCGCAAACTACGGCGACTACAATATTGCACGTATAACGCGCAGTTATCGCAGCGGCTTTGACGGTTGCTATTCTGATTTTTCCACTCATGCTTTTCTTATCGGAAAGGCGCACAAAAAAGGAACGTCATACGGCTGTTACGTCAAGAATTGTACTGCTGAAAACGCGATATGGGACGGCATTTATGTTTCCGGCGGCTGCTATAACACTGTAATTACCGGAAATACCGTTAAAAATTCGGGACGCGGAATTGTTGTTGCGGGACGAAAAAATTATATCGCCGACAATGACATAACCCTATCTCTCAGTCCGCAGACCGATTACTATTATGTCCGGCGCGAGTCGGGCGGGACAGCCGGTATCGCTCTTATTGAGGGGTGCTCCGTTGATTCTGTTGTCGAGAACAACCGCGTGTCGGAGGCGACGACTGCGTTCCTTGTCCGCGACGGCTATGAGGAGACAAACATTTTTGAATACGGCAATATCACGATAAGAAACAATACCGTCACCGACTGCGTGCGCGCCGTAATGGTCTACCGGCATGAGCTGAACGTTGGAGAAAAGCCGTTCACGCTCACGGTCGTCGACAACGATCTTTCCGGCGGCGCGCCCGGCACCCGCTTTGCGGGACAGACTTCCATTGTGCTTGATCCCGAGACTACCGGAGCGGTCATTTCGGGCAACAGGCTCACAAATTTTACTTCCGTACTCTACCCTGCGCACTGATACGCGGGGAAAAAATTAACTTATGAAAGGCGGAATACAAATGAAACGCACAATTCGTTTGATTTCCATCATTCTTTCCGTTCTCATGCTTGCGGCAATTTTTACGGGCTGCCGTGAGAACGGTGGGGATGTAACCACCACATCACCGGCAGACAGCACAACAGCTACTCCGGAAACGCAGAGAACGCACGACGACAACGGCTATCTGCTTGACAGCCTTCCCGACGGGCTTAATTTCGGCGGTGAAAAGCTGACCTTCCTTTATTGGAACGATGCTCCCTTTGCGGATTTTGAAGCAGAGACGAGCGACGACAAGATCATCAACGCCATCAATACGCGCAATATGACTGTTTCCGACAGGCTTGGCGTAACCTTTGAGTGGATTGGCATACCCGGAAACACAAAAAACCGTGAGTCTTTTGCCACCACGGTGCGGGGAAGTACGGAGACAAATTCGGGGGATTTTGACATCGTTTCCGCGCACAGCCTCGTCGGTCAGGATCTTTTCGTTCAGGATCTGCTTGCGGATCTGAACGAGGTGAACTATCTTGATTTTTCAAAGCCGTGGTGGCCGGGACAGCTCACCGAGGCGGCAACTGTCGGCAAAAAGCTCGGCTTTGCCTCCGGCGATATATCGACCAATATGCTTTGGTATATGACAGTGATGTTCTACAATGTAAGCCTTGCCGAGACCTACGGCATTGAGGATCTGCATGATGTTGTGCTTTCGGGCGAATGGACGCTTGAAAAAATGGAGACCGTAATCAAGAACACCTATAAGGATGTGAACGCGAGCGGCATAAAAGATGTGGGAGATACGTTCGGTCTTTACTGTCCGAGAAACACGCTCGATTCCTTCCTGTTCGGCAGCGGTATAAGGGTCATAGACCATGACGAAAACGGAATGCCCAAGGTGTCTGACGATTACGGAAGCGAGAAAACTATTAGTCTTGTCGAGCGCCTGTGCAGTATGTTCTACGATTCCAACGACGCCATGACGACAAGCTCCTATAATGGAACGAACTTTGCAGCCGGCGAATATGTTCTTTATTCGAACTATGCTCACAACGCCGCCAACACCTTCAAGGATGTTGCCTTTGACATGAGCGTGCTGCCATTCCCGAAATACGATGAATCGCAGGAAAATTATATAACCACCGAATCGTTCAGCTATTCCATCTACATGATACCTTCCGACGCCAAAAACAAGGATATGTCGGGAGCGGTGATCGAGGCGCTGGCTTCCTCGGCGTACCGCACCACCACTCCGGCAATATTTGAAATGTCCCTTAAGGTCAAATATGCGCTTAACAACAAGACCTCGCAGGTCTATGACCTCATAAAGGGCAATATCTGCTTTGACCTTGGACGTATGTTCGGCGCAAGCCTTGATAACCAGACCCATGTAGCTTTCCGCAACGCTATTGCCAATAATGAACGTTCATGGGCAGTGACCTACGCCGGGCTTGAGAAGGTTCTGAAGGCAAAACTTGTCGATCTGTTCGGAAGCTGAAAGGATATTCATGTATATTGCTATTGATGCGGGCAGCAGCTTTCTGAAGCTTGCAAAGCTCAAATTGCAGGGGGAAAATGTATCTGTCCTTGAAAGCGAGCGGCGCGCAGTAAAAAGAGTGCCTGATACTCAGCCTTATAAATATGAATATGACATTGCCGGGATAGTGGGGCAGGTGCGGGACTATATCGACCGCGCCGCATCCGCCGGCAACATAGAGGGGATACTTATAACCGCACAGATGCACGGCTATGTGCTGAGGAACAACGCAACCGGCGAATGCTCGAATTATATCTCCTGGCAGGATGAACGCTGTCTTGCCGTACATGGCGGGGAATCGTACCTTGACAGACTGCGCCGACTGATACCCGCCGGTCTTATAGCACGCAGCGGCATGAGACTTAAGTGCGAAATGGCGCTTTGCAACCTTTATGCCGATGCCGCTGAGAGAGGGCTTGAGCTTTCGGACGGGTATGAGCTGTTTACCCTTGGCTCATACATGATAAATTCCCTCTGCGGCAGAAACATAACTCACATCACAAGCGCCGTGCCGACCGGATTTTACGATCTTCAGGCGGGAGGTGTGCCCAACCGCGAGCTGCTTGAGCTGCTCGGCATGGAGGGGCTTCGACTCCCTGAGGTCACGGACGGTTTTTCCCCTTGCGGGGAATACCGTCCCGCCGGGGCGGAAGCAGGCATACCGATATATCCGGATGTCGGAGATCAGCAGGTATGTATCCTCGGCGGCGGGCTTGACTGCGGAAGCCTGAATATTAACATCGGAACGGCAACGCAGATGTCAGCTGTCTGCGACGACTGGGAGCCGGGATTCTATGACAGCATATACGAGCTGCGCCCGTATTTCGGGGGGAGATTCCTCAGGACCGTAACAAAGCTGCCCGGCGGCAGGTCTCTTCAGGTCATTGCCGACTTTTTTGCCGACGCCGTGCGTACCTTTGCCGGAGTCAGTATGACCCCGCCGCAGGTGTGGGATATCATTATGACGATAGCGGGGCACACGGACGCAACGCTTGAAGTCAAGACGGGCTTCTTCCGCGGACTGCTCTACAACGAAGGCGCGATAAAGGGAATTGACGCGTCAAATCTGAATTGCCGAGAGCTTGCCTCGGGCGCATTTGCCGACCTTGCGCGTGTGTATGACGGTATTATTCCCGTTATAGACACGGCGGGCGAAGCCGGAAGGATAATGATATGCGGAAAATTCGGGGAGGTCGTGCGCGAACACCTGCGCGGACTGCCGAATGCACGCAGATATGACATCGGGCTTGCGCCGGATGCCGAAAACAGCTTCCGGGGGCTTGGAATGCTCGTCGGTCGGAACAAGGACATAAATTAAAATGAAGGAAACAGAGAAAAAAGAGCTTGAAAAGGGAAGTATGCTCAGCGAGGTGTGCTTTCCCAACATCGCAATGATGTATAAAAACGCCGGGCTTGATTTTACTATCATCGACTGCGAGCACGGTGCGTTTGATTACAGTCAGGTCGCGGCGACGGTCACGGCGTTCCGCCTTTCCGGAGTGCGGGCGATAGTACGCATTCCGGAGATACGCCGCGAACCTGTAACAAAGTATCTTGACATGGGTGCCGACGGGCTGTTGGCGCCTATGGTAAAGGATTCCGCCGACGCCGCAAGGCTTGTCGGCTTCGGAAAATATCCGCCGGTCGGAAATCGGGGACTGTCGATAAACCGTGCGCACAGCCGGTACAGCCCCGGTGACCTTGACGCATATCTTGCCGCGGCTAACCGACGTGTAAAGATATATGCTCAGATCGAGCTGTGCAGCGCGCTTGAGGATGCGGAAAATATTGCCGCACTGGACGGCATTGACGGTCTTTTTGTCGGTCCGACCGACCTTTCCATGGCGCTTGGCGTATTCAATAAGCTCGATTCTCCGGTTCTGCTCGACGCCTGCCGCCGCGTTGCGGAGGCTGCCGCAAAATCCGGAAAGGTATCCGGCATCATAACCGGAAACATGGGGCTGATAAGCGCCTGCCGCGGGTTCGGCATGAGCATCTTCTGCATGGGCAGTGAAACACGGCTGCTCTCCGGCGGGCTTGCCGGAATCGGCGAAAAGCTCGGCGCACTTGCGTGAGTGCAGTGATGTACGATGACACACTCAGTCGGCAACGGTAAAGGTTGCAGTTTACTTTCAAAGCGCGCGCTCGTGCGCGGCGGCGACTGGGCTATGGCGCTTGCGGCTGCTCTTGCCGAAAACGACGAGGTGTATATACCCGCCGGAGAGTACCGCATGAGCGCCGTGAACGTGCCGTCCGGCAAGACCGTGTACGGGGACGGCGCTTCAAGCAGGCTGATACCTATCGGACGCAGGCTGTTCAATATCACAGGCACGGAGTCAGCCGTATCCGGGCTTGCATCGGACGCGGAGGATAACGGTTCAGTCTTTGCGCTTGAAAATGACATAGGACTTACCGCGGGCGACCTTGTGTATGTTTTCGGACAGCGGAATTGTCAGATACTCCGCGACTGCGGCAGTGAGTGGACGCTCGGCAGGACGTATTCCAAAGGTTTTACCTGTTTTTTTGCCGAATTTCTGCGCGTTGAAGCTGTGTCTGACGAAGGAAAAAGCTTCATATCCGCCTCAAAAAGCATTTTTCCGGGATATCGCGCCGACGGAACGCGCGAGCATCCTCCGAAGAAGCCGCACACCCCGAGGGACGACTATCCTTTCATGCGCAGCTGCACTACGGTTTCAAAAATACTGCCGGCAGGCGGAGTGATCCTTCGCGACCTCGCTATTGCGGAATGCCGGGGAGGAACGGCGGTGCTGCTCCGGTTTGCGGACAGCTGCCGTCTTGAGCGGATAGTCTTTTCCTCCGCGACGGATTCCGCGCCGGAAGCCGGATTGATATTCGTTTATGCTTCCGAATCGGTCGACTGCGTGATCTCGGACTGCACCTTTTCCGTGCCGTGCCGTCCCGCGAGACGTTCGGACTACAAATGGGCGGACTACTGGAGCTATAACACCGCAAGGATAGTAAGCTCGCAACGCTGTGGGTTTGAACGCTGCGAGTCGGATTTTTCCACCCACGCGTTCGAGATCGGCAAAGCGGATAAGCACGGCACCTCAAGCGGGTGCTTTGTGCGCGGCTGCCGGGCGTCCGGGGCTGTCTGGAGCGGGGTATTCATAGGCGGCGGTTGCTTTGACAGCACAGTTACCGACTGCCGCATCACCTATTCGGCTCAGGGAATCGTGGTATGCGGAAGGAAGAATCTTATATCGGGTAACAGCGTGGAGTTGAACGCTGACCCGGACGCGGATTATTATTATGTCAAAAAGAATGACGGCGGCTCTGCCGGTATCGCGCTTATTGAGGGATATTCGGTTGACAGCACGGTCTGCCGGAATTCTGTCAGCGGCGCGGATACCGCGTTTCTGATACGCGACGGGTATGAGGATGACAACAGATTTGAAAGCGGAAATATACTCATCTGCCAAAACACCTCGCAGGGTTGCGGTCGCGCCGTGATGGTATACAGAAATACCTCGAATATCGGAAAAAACGGGTTTACGCTTACCTTGCGCGAAAACAGCTTTTACGGCA
>ERZ779869.2162-NODE-2162-length-16646-cov-2.681032_pt1 | contig 16646 bp, 11 predicted proteins | sample MGYA00511557_ERZ779869 | MGnify/ENA primary metagenome ERZ779869 (study PRJEB29588, sample SAMEA2154620) | human gut metagenome | biome: human gut; feature: human-associated habitat; material: faeces | place: Denmark | collected 2008/2010 ...
AATAATTACTTACAATATGTAACCATAGGAAAGGTAACTATCGCGAAAAAAACTGAGTACTGAGTACTGAGTACACTTTAGGCATTCTAAGCCCTGGTTATAATGGCAATCGCCAAGGGCCCTTACATGGCGACTGGGTTGCATCCAAAAATAACTTTTTTCGAAACTTTCTCCCGAAATCCTTGGCAGTTTCCAAAAGAAATCGTAACTTTGTGGTGTGGTATATTGCCACATAAGTGATAATAAAACGATAACATTATGATTATCAGTAGATTTACCCCCCCCCATATTGGGGAAGCTGGCTCTTGTAGCCGCATTTTTTACGCTTGCCCTTGCCAGTTGCAGCAAGGATGATGTAAGCTCCGATATCGAAGACCCGATTGTCAGCCCACCTGCCGACAGCGAGGCTCCCAGTTATTATGCCATTACCGATACTGAGGGTATCGGCTTCACCAAGGATGGCATCGCCTATGAATATCTTTCTAATGGTAAGACCCGATGGGTGCTTAGCTATCAGGAGATAGCCAAGCGCCTCGACATAGATATCTCCAAGATTTCAACCATCAAGATTACCAGAGACCAGATTTTGAAGAACGGTCTCTGGCGCTTCGACGTGCGCTTCGACGGACAGCAGGAGGGCACGGCGTATGCTATTGATGTCGACCCAGAGAGTGGGGAGATAGAGTGGGTGATCACCTTGGAGGATTTACCAGGGGGAAATGTGTTTACACTCAGCTTCTCTCCAAAAGAAAAATAACGTGAGTGTAAACCTAGATATAAAGAATCAGAATTACTTTATTTACTAAGATTTTATGGCAGAAAATATCAATATCAACCCTCGTACAGAGGAGTTGAAGACCGAGTTTAGCAACATGATTTGGAAGATGGCTACCAACCTGGTGCATGGAGGCAAGGTGAACCCTGTGCAGTTTATGGACTATACCCTGGGCGGTCTCTTCTACCGATTCATTTCCGAGAACATCACCGACTACTGCAACCAGCTGATGCGTGATGCTGGCGTGGAGAACGCCGACTATGCCCACATGAGCGATGAGGTGGCGGAGAACGCACGAGAGCAAATCATCAATGCCAAAGGCTTCTTTATCCTCCCTTCACAACTCTTCATCAATGTGGCGAACGCAGCCAAGAATAACACGGAGCTGAACACTACGCTGAGCAATAACTTCCGTGCCATCGAAAACAGTGCCGTAGGAAAACCGAGCGAGAACGACGTGAAGGGACTCTTCAATAACTTCAATACCAACGACCAAGGTCTGGGTGCTACCGTTGCCGAGCGCAACGAGTTGCTTACTACACTCTTGGAGAGTATCCGAGACCTCAACTTTGACAAGTATATCGAGAGCGGCATCGACGTGTTCGGTCTTTGCTACGAGCACCTCATCAAGATGTACGCCCTCAATTCGGGTACCAAGGGAGGCGAGTTCTATACCCCTGGCGATGTAAGCTATCTCTTGGCGATGATTGCTGCGGCAGGACGCCAGAGTGTCAACAAGGTGTATGACCCTGCCTGTGGTTCAGGCTCTTTACTTTTGAACTTTATCCGTGTGGTGGGTGCCAAGAACGTAAAGGATGGTTTCTATGGTCAGGAAAGCAACATGAAAACCTACAACCTCTGTCGTATGAACATGTTCTTGCACAATGTGAACTACGACCATTTTGACATTCAGAACGGCGATACCTTGAAGAATCCGCTGCATGAATGCGACGAGCCATTCGATGCCATCGTCTCCAACCCGCCATATTCCGTGCCTTGGGATGGTGATAGCGATGCTACGCTCATCAACGACCCTCGTTTTTCTCCTGCTGGCGTGCTCGCCCCAAGAAGCAAGGCAGACTTTGCCTTCACCATGCACATGCTCAGTTGGTTGAGTGCCGAAGGAACGGCTGCCATCGTAGAGTTCCCTGGTGTGTTGTATCGTAGCGGTGCGGAGCAGAAGATACGCAAGTACTTGGTAAGCAATAACTTTGTGGATACCATCATTCAGATGCCACAGAATCTTTTCTTTGGCACATCCATTGCCACTTGCCTCTTGATATTGAAGAAAAACAAGGCAGACAACCGAGTTTGTTTTATTGATGCCAGCAATGAGTTTATCCATGAAGGCAACAAGAATAAGCTTTCTGCCGAGAACATCTCCAAGATATACAATACCTACATGACTAAGGAGGAGATTGCTCACTTCTCTCATGTGGTTACCACTGCCGATATTGCCGAGGAGGATTACAACCTCTCTGTCTCTACATACGTGGAGCAGGAGGACACTCGTGAGAAAATCGACATTACGGAGCTGAATACTCGTATCTCTGAGATTGTGGCGAGAGAAGAGCAGCTGAGAAAAGATATTGACGAGATTGTAATGCAGTTGGAAGGAGGTGCAGCATGAAAAATCTTGAAACTTTGATTCAGGAGCTTTGTCCGAATGGAGTGGAGTTCGTGAAGTTGGGGGATGTTCTTGACTATGAACAACCAACGAAATACATTGTAAAATGTAAGGATTATCAGAATGAAGGTATGCCTGTTTTGACAGCAGGGCAAACTTTTATTCTTGGTTATACTGACGAAACAAATGGGATATTTGAGGCTTCTAAGGAAAATCCTGTTATCATTTTCGATGATTTCACTACATCCTTTCATTGGGTAGATTTTAACTTTAAAGTGAAAAGTTCTGCCATGAAAATGTTACGAGTTTTGAGTGAAAGAGAAGTCTCATTTAGGTTTGTATATTATGCCATGAAATGTATCAAATATCAAACCTTAGAGCACTCTCGCCAATGGATCTCCAAGTATTCGCAAATAGAAATCCCTCTTCCTCCTATAGAGGTGCAAACCGAGATAGTCCGCATCCTCGACAAGTTCACTTCGCTAGAAGCGGAACTAGAAGCAGAGCTAAAAGCAGAGCTAGATTGTCGCAAGCGACAATACGAGTACTATCGTGACAAGCTGCTCTCGTTCGAGAATGTGGGGGGGCAAGAAGTAGAGTGGAAGAAAATGAGTGAAGTAGGTACTTTTATTCGTGGAAAACGGTTTGTTCGAACTGATATAGTTGAAGAAGGAATTCCTTGCATCCATTATGGTGATATTTATACTTATTATGGCTTAACAGCAACTAAAGCAAAGACATACCTAAAGCCTGAAAAAGCTGAAAAGATGAAATTTGCTTCTAAAAATGATGTAGTCATAGTAGGAGCTGGAGAAAACAATATGGATATTGGGGTTGGGGTTGCATGGTTAAGTGACGAAAAGGTCGCCATACATGATGCTTGCTACATTTTTAAGAGCAAGATGAATCCAAGGTTTGTATCTCATTATTTGCGTGGTAGCAACTATCATCTTCAAATCAAGAAGTATGTTTGCGAGGGTAAAATTTGCTCTATCTCTTCCAAAAGTATAGGACGGTCTTTAATTCCAGTACCTTCCCTCCAGGAGCAAGAGCGAATAGCAACCATCCTCGACCGCTTCGAGTCCTTGACCACTGCCCTCCAGTCTGGACTCCCTGCCGAAATCGTGGCACGCCGCCAGCAGTACGAGCACTACAGAGACAAGCTGCTTACCTTCAAGCGCAAGGGCGCAGCCTAATTAAACATTTAACACTTAACATTCAACATTGCAAATGAAAATGCAAAACGACATAGTTTCAGAGAACCCCCAGAGCACGGTGGTAGCCCAATACGAGCGTACCACCCCTCGTGCCGAGGCTTACCAAAGCGAGGCAGAGCTAGAGCAGGGAATGATAGCCCAGCTACAGCGACAGGGCTACGAGTATGCCCATATCCACCACGAGGACGAGCTGATACAGAACCTTCGCCTCCAGTTGGAAAAACTCAACGACTTCCACTTTTCCGACAACGAGTGGGAGCGTTTCTTCAAGGCGGAAATCGCCAACGAGGGCAAGGGCATTGTTGACAAGGCAGAGACCATTCAGCGTGACAACATCAAGGCTTTCACCCTTGACGATGGCACGCAGAAAAACATCTACCTCATCGACCAGCAAGACCCTCACCACAACTCCACCCAGGTAATCAATCAATACGAGGTAAGCGACGGCAAGCGACCAAACCGCTACGACGTGACCATCCTCGTGAACGGTCTGCCCTTGGTTCATATCGAACTGAAACGCCGTGGAGTGAGCCTGAAGGAAGCCTTCAACCAGATAAACCGCTACGGCAGGGAATCGTTCTGGGCAGGGTGCTCGCTCTACGAGTACGTGCAAATTTTTGTGATTAGCAACGGCACGGAGACCAAGTACTATAGCAACACCACCCGTGGCAGTCATATCCGGGAACAGGCCAAGCAGGGCAAGAAGCCTCGGCAGAAGACCTGCAACTCTTTTGAGTTTACCAGCTACTGGGCAGATGCCAAGAACAAGGTGCTCGGCGACTTGGAGGACTTCACTGCTACCTTCCTTACCCGCCACTCCCTGCTGAACATCCTCACCAAGTTTTGCGTCTTCACCAACCAAAAGATTCTGATGGTGATGCGCCCATACCAGATAGCAGCCACCGAAAAACTGCTCAACCAGATAGAGATAGCCCACAACGCCAAGCTCTACGGCACACGAGACGCTGGCGGCTACGTATGGCACACCACAGGCTCGGGTAAGACCCTCACCTCCTTCAAGGCGGCACAGCTCGCCTCCAAACTGCCCTACATAGAAAAGGTATTGTTTGTGGTGGATAGAAAAGACCTCGACTACCAGACGATGAAGGAGTACGACCGATTCCAGAAGGGCGCTGCCAACGGCAACACCTCGACCAAGGAACTGGAAAAGCAACTGAACAACAGCAAGAGCCGCATCATCATCACCACCATACAGAAGCTCGCCAATTTCATCAAGAAGAACCCCGACCACGACATCTACCGCAAGGAGGTGGTCATGATATTCGATGAGTGCCACCGCTCGCAGTTTGGCGACATGCACACCGCCATCACCAAGCGATTCAAGAAATACTACCTCTTCGGCTTCACCGGCACGCCAATCTTCGTGGAGAACATCTCCGCTTCGAGCAAGGGTACGCTGAAAACCACCGAAGACGTGTTTGGCAAGCGTCTGCACGCCTACACTATTGTGGATGCCATCAGAGACCACAACGTTTTGAAGTTCCGTGTGGCATACATCTCCACCATGAAGGAGAAGGAGAATGTGAAGGACGACCAGGTTTGGGGTATCGAGGAAGAGGAGGCGTTGAAGGACGACCGCCGCATCACCAATGTGTCACAATACATCTTGGACCACTTCGACCAGCAGACCAAGCGAGCCAGCAGCTATACCTTCAGCAAGCTCATCAACATAGCGGAAGTGGTGACTGACAAGAAAAAAAAGGTGGAGGAAGAGCGACAGAAGACACGACTCAGCGGATTCAACAGCATCTTAGCCGTGCAGAGTATCGACTTTGCCAAGCTCTACTACAACAAACTGAAAGAGCTACAGGCAGAGCTGCCCGAGAACAAGCGGCTCAAGATAGCCACTATCTTCAGCTATGCACCCAACGAGGAAGTAGCCGACGGCGAGGAAGATGAGGACAACGACTCCACCGACGGACTCGACCAGAGCAGCCGAGACTTCCTGGAGGCAGCCATCAAGGACTACAACCTGATGTTCAACACCGCCTACGATACCTCTTCGGAAAAGTTCCCCAACTATTACAAGGACGTTTCGCAGCGCATGAAGAACCGGGAGATAGACCTGCTGATAGTGGTCAACATGTTCCTGACAGGATTCGATGCCACCACGCTCAACACGTTGTGGGTGGATAAGAACCTGCGCTACCACGGATTACTGCAAGCCTACAGCCGCACCAACCGCATCCTGAACTCGGTAAAGACCTACGGCAACATCGTATGCTTCCGCAACCTGGAGGATGCCACCAACAAGTGCCTTGCCCTCTTCGGCGACCCTACCGCCAAGGGCGTGAGCATCCTGCGCCCATTCGAAGACTACTTCGATGGCTACGACGAGGTGACGGAAGACGGGAACGGCGAGGAGAGACAGGAGCACGTGAAAGGCTATACCGAATATCTCGAAGAGCTGAGAGAGTTGGCACAGCCAGGCGAGATGCCACTCACCGATGCGGACAAGAAGCAATTCATCAAGCTCTTCGGCGGGATTCTGAAGATAAGAAACCTGCTTACCAGCTTCGACCAGTTTGCCGAGCAAGACCCCCTCAGTGAGCGAAACCTGCAGGACTATACGAGCATCTACCTCTCGCTGAGAGACTGGGCAAAGGAGAACGCTGAGAGCGGCGACAAGACCAACATCAACGACGACATCGAGTTTGAGATGGAGCTGGTGAAGCAAGTGGAGGTGAACATCGACTACATCCTCTTCCTCGTGCAGCAGATGCAGGGCGACCGTGCCGACATCGCCGAGCTGACTATCCAAATCAACAAGGCAATCGACTCCAGCCCAGACTTGCGAGACAAGAAAGACCTCATCAACCGATTCATTGAGAGTCTGACGCCGGATAGCGAGGTTGCCGACAAGTGGAAGGAATACGTAGATGCAGAGAAGCGCAAGGAGTTTGAGCGCATCGTGAGCGAGGAGCACCTGAAGGAAGGCCCCGCCAAGGAGTTCATAGAAACCGCCTGGGAGCGAGGTTACGTGCCAGAAGGTGGTTTGGAGTTGAACGCCATCATGCCACCTATCAATCCATTCGACCCGAACGCCAACCGAGAGGGCAAGCTGCAAAAGGTACTTGGTAGAATCAAGGGCTTCTTCGGCAAGTTCTTCGAGATAGCAGGAGGAGAATTCTAAAATGATAACCAACTAACAATAAATAACAAAAACAAACAGAACGCAAGCTCTGCCCAGCAGAATACTGCGCTCTCGCTGGGAGGGGCTTGTGTGTTGTTTGATAACCCATAGTATAATGAAGAAGAGTATAGATGAACTAAGTGATGAAGAATTCGTACAGCAACTTATAGCAAAACTGGAGAATCTGAAAGCCGAAGCAGATTTTGTATACAGCCCACCTCCTTTACCTGGAAAAGAAGAAAGATATTATGAAAGTTATATATCCTGGGCTGAGAATTTTATTGATGATTATGATGGCATCATGGCATGCGAAGCACCCCAACGTTCTCCAGAAACAGTAGAAGAACAGAAACATGATATACAATATCATCTACATAAGTTGATAGATGAGGTAATGAATGTGAATGATTATGATAGTGTTTTGGCGATTAGAACGCTCTTAGAGCATTTTAATCGTATGGATGAGCATATCATAGAAGAAGAATTGTCAAGAGTAGATGAACATCTAAATTCACTTGATGAATACAGAAAATTCAAACAGGCGAAGCTTCTAGATACAAAGAAAGTGACCGACGTTCAGTTTGCTCATGCCATAGACGTTCTTTTGTTGGAAATAGATAATAAGGGTCGCTATATTTTTGAGAGTAAGTCTCATTGGATAGCCGTGTTTAGGGTAGCTGCTGATATGCATTTGATAGGTGATAATGACTATCAGGGGTTTGATAATTGGATTCATCGCATTCACCCAAAGCAGCTCAGAATAGATTTCACGTCTAAAACCCTAAAGCCAATGACTACACACTGCTATTTTCTACCATTCGACAAATGGGAATTTCAGCCAATGAAGAATGAAACGAAACGTCCTTATGACAAGATGGTGACTGTAGTTGTTAGGCTTAAAAAACTGCTGGAACAGGAAAAAAAGTAAGAAATTAGCGCTAAGTTTTAACCCGAAAAATAACCTTATAACCCATAAAATAACCCAATGGTTATTATCTTGGAGGCTACAAAAATAACCCTTATCTTTGCACCCGTAATCAGGCAAGTAAAGTCTGGTTACGGGCGTTTTTTTGTTTATAGGAATCCGGTACCGTTCCTGAAACTGAAATTTGGCGAACATCTCGCAGTCCAACTCATAAACATTATATAAATATGGAAGGAAACGCTTATGTGTTTTATCATCCGCAGTATGGCGGATTGAGAGTGGTGAACAACGAAGAAGGATTGTTCTTTTGCATCGAGGACCTGGTTGCCATCACAGATATCGGCAGAGATAAACTGTTCCCAGTATTAGCCGACACGGAGGGAAAAGTGGTAGAAATATACGTGGAAGCGGAAACCAAAAAGGTTCCGAAGGATTTTAAACCTCGTTTGTTTTTCGGTGAATTCTTTGGCAATGCTGACAAGGTAAATCGAAATAGTAGATTGGCTTGGAGAAGTATGACATTCGTAGACTCTCAGGTGGTGAGAGATATGACGATAGGCAGTTCGAAAGATCCTGAGCGTAAGTTGTTTTACAAGTGGGTCAAGGATTTTATCCAGCCTGTGATGGAGGACGAGGACAGATGTTGGTGTCATGAATGTGTCATGATGAAAAGAGTCTGTTATGACCCTCTGAAAAAGCCGATGGACATCCGATATGCTGCCGACGGCCTGTATATCAACGATATACGAATCAACTGACATTATTCATCTTTTAAACAAGTTATTACAATTATGAAACAAGCAGCAAAGAAGCAGCTCCTCAACGCCCAGAAGGTGGACGGAGCCATCATCAGTGAGGAAAACGGTACCATCGCCTTCCGCAAGGCGCCATGGAACGATACCGAGGTTATCTGCGAACAGCCTAAGGTGATACCGGGCAGAATGGTATGCTCTGGCGAGAAGGGAGGCGATGAGTTCGACTTCAAGCCTTATGAACGTACGGGCGAGAAGCTTTTCGAGGAAATCTTCAAGACCAAGCATGCCGTGGTGCGCACCACCAAGCGCACGGTGCAGGTAAACTATATCTTCAGCCGTGACCTGGACAAGCAGGACATGCTGCGCTACCTCAAGGTAGAGCACAAGGAACTGATTGCCGGATTCAAGGAGGCAGATATCAAGGGGTAATTAATAATGAATCATTCAACATTCAAAAAAAATGGAACATATTATAGCATATAATCCATACAAGAATGGCAATAAAGGGAGCGTAAGCTCCCAGCCACTCTCGGTCTACGACAAGACCATCGCTTATCCCTGGATGGCAGACCTGGTAGCTGCCATTCGTGGGGGGAACGATGAACTGAAGAAGCAGCTGCCCTTCCGCTGCGCTCACTACTACCAGTTCCGAGACAACAGGCGTTCGCAGAAAAATGCCGTGCCCGAAAGCTTCCTCTTCCAAACCACCATCGACGTGGACGACAAGGAATATGTGGACAAGGCGATAGAGAAGGCACGAGAGCTGAACTGCAGCGATACCATCTGGAATGGAGCCCTGCTGCACCTGGAGTACTCAGCCCGCAAGAAGTTGCACATCGACATCCGCATGCCCGTCGGCATGACTATCGAGGAGACGCAACGAGCCTATTGCGAGGCACTGGGCGTGCCCTACGACGAGAGCTGCATCACGCCAGAACGCATGCTCTTCATCACCGACAAGGAGTCGGAAATCTATCGCTCGCCCCACTGGTACGAGGTGCTGCCACAGGAAGAGCTGAAGAGGCGCAGACAAGCCTACCTGGACCGTGGGCTTGCCATCGACGGACGCATCCAGCAAGGCACCCAGTCTAAACCACTCAACATTCAACATTCAAAACTCAACACTCAACAAAATGTTCAAGACCATCGACTTTCGGGCTCTGACAGCCATCACGCTGTTTCTTCTGGCTCTGCTATTCAGCCTGCCCAACCTTGTGATAGCAATGCTGCTCATGCTGCTCATCTCAGCCCTGCTGGAGCTCATCAGGATGCTGGCACTGTGGCAACCGGCAAGAACCTCGCAGCCTTTGAGCTCTTCCGCAATGCAGCAGGTCTGAAGGACGTAGACATCAACAACCCAGGCTCCCGCCACTCATCGCTCCTGGCGATTATGAGCGCAGGCGCATCGAGAGTGATGCCCGAAGAGGAACTGAAGGCGGTGGTGGCACAGAAGATGCCTGCCTTTTCGCAGGAACGTGACTGCCAGCAGCTCATCCACGACTTCTATGCGAAATATGGTGACAGTTCGAAGCCGATGTCGCAAGCCGTGATCCGCATCAATGCCCAGGCAGAGAAGTCCTCCCAGAGGGATGCCGTGGCGTTAAAAGCCGAGAGTTCCGAGGGCGGCACGGATATCAATGCGGAAGATGATAAATTAGTACCGCCTCCGATGCCCGAACATCTCCCGAAACTCGTGGAGCTGCTGCTATCGAAGACACCGGACGTATACAAGCCTGCCGTGGCACACGCCATCTTCCCGCCACTTGCCACACACCTCTGCAAGACCACCTTCAAGTATATTGACAATGTGGAGCACGAGGCTACCCTGATGTGCTGTCTGCTGGCGGGTACGGGCGCAGGCAAGAACTGTGTGCAGATGCCTATCAACATGATTATGGAGGACATCAGGCAGCGCGACCGTGAGAACCTGCAACGGGAGAAGGAATGGAAAGAGGAGGTGACACGCAAGGGTGCCAACAAGGATAAGCGCAAGCGCCCGGAAAACCTCATCATACAGGAGATAGACGCCGATATGACCAACCCGGCATTCGTTATGCGCACGGCTGAGGCTCAGGAACATTTTCTCTATACATCGCTCAATGAGATAGACCAGTTCGACGCCCTCAAGGGGCAGGGCAACCAGCAGTTCAAGATCATGTGCCTTGCCTTTGATCCGGGCAACCAATACGGTCAGACTCGCGTGCGTCACCGAGCGCATCACCATCCGGTTCAACTGGAATGCATCGACCACCGTCCAACTGGGGCAGCGATATTTCTCAAAGGTGCTCACCGACGGACCTATCAGCCGCATCAACTTCTGTACCATCCCAGAGCGGGAAATCGGTGCCGAAATGCCAGTATACGGCGAATACGACGATGCTTTCAGAGAGGCGCTCAGACCGTACATAGAGAATCTGTGCAAGGCGTCGGGTAGGATAGACTGTGCTGAGGCTTTCGCCCTGGCAGAAAAGTTGAAGGATGAGAACGCCGACTTTTCTCGCATGTCGCAAAACAGGGTGTTCGAGAATCTCTCCTTCCGTGGCAACGTTATTGCCTTCCTCAAGGCTTGCGTGCTATACGTGGCAAACGGCTGCAAATGGGAACCCGAAATAGAAGAGTTCATCAGATGGAGCGAGAGCTACGACCTGTGGTGCAAGATGATTTTCTTTGGTGCAGGCATAGCCAAGGCTAATGAGGCAGGAGAGAAATCGAGCAAGCGAGGACCAGCCAACCTGCTGCAGCAATTGCCTGACACATTCACCTACACGCAGGCTGAAATGGTGCGTCTGCAGAACGACTTCGACAAGAAGGGTACGGCGAAGATGCTGAGAAACTGGGTGTACCGCCATTATATCGAGAAAATTCCTCCGAAGGGAGCAAATGCCGACGGAGCTGACGGAGAGCAGGGCGGAAAGGTACTCAGTATTCAGTTATTCAGTTTTAAGAAGCTATTATTCCGTTCTGACGGACTCGACCTGAGAGGTTTCAACGTAAAATAGTTTAACACTTAACATTCAAACAAAATGGAAATAGTATTAAAGCGTATAGCTAAAAAGGGAACTTATACCATCGGCAGACTCTATCTGCTGACCGATAGTAGTGTAAATCGTAACTCGCTGCCCGGCAAGAAGAAAGACGACAAGTGCAAATTGATTCATACCTTTGGCAGCCAGCTGCTGTCCAAGGATACATATCTCTGCGATACCATGGAGCCTACATGGCGCAATCTGCTGGGCATCAAGCTAAAGCCTGAGGAAGTTGATGCCCGCTATAGCCGCAAGAGCGGCGTGAAGGCTCGTAAGGTACCTGGCCATACTGCCATTCCTGAGGGTACTTATCCTGTGGTCATATCGTATTCTCCAAGATTCAAGCGTTGGTTGCCATTGCTGGTGGGGGTGCCGAATTTCGAGGGCATCCGCATCCATGCAGGCAATTATCCTGACGACACACAGGGCTGCATCCTGGTGGGCGAGAACAAGTTCAGGGGGATGGTAGTGAACTCCCGCATCTGGCTCAACCGCCTCATCAGCCGCATCGCCGAGGCTAGGGAGCAGGGGGAATCTGTATGGATTACGGTTATCTGAAAATAAAAAAGAGGGTGAGTCATCTGGTTATGACACACCCTCTTTTTAGCTTTTTATTTCTTTTTCTTCTTCTTTTTGATGCCGAAGAAATCGCGGAGGCCGTTGAAGTCTTTCTTCATGATGAGACCGAGACCCTGCGTGTTCAGACTGTTGCGCGTAAAATAGCGGTCGTTGGTCTGATTGTACATGCGTATGGCGAGGTTGCCGTTAGGGAAGATGAGGTAGCGGAGGTCAAAATCACCGATGAAACTCTGCGTGGCATTCGGATTGTCGCGATAACCGAACTGGCCATTGAAGAGTAACCGGTTGTTGAGCAGCTTGCCGCTCAGAATGCCCTCATATTCGGCATTGTTGAAACCTTCATCGCCCGTAGATATGTTGGCACCGAAATTCCAGTTGTTGCTCTTCACCACGTTGGAAAGTACGGTGTTCAGCTGCTGCGAGATGGTGCCGCTCAGCAGGCTCTGCATCGCCAGCGAAGTCTGACTCTGCTGTTCGCCATCCTCGCTCACCTGGTTGTTGTTGGTCTGGGCGTAGAACCGGCCGATGCCCAGAAGATAGAGCACCTGCTGGTTCATTTCTTCCTGCGAATTGATGATAGAGTAGATCATCTGCTTCGCATCGCTGTTAACCGTAGGCAGGTCCATCGAGAAATCTACCTTAGGCGATTGAGGCGTGCCGGTAATGTCCATCAGGCAGTCTACGCGGATGTTGTTGCCCGAGAACGAACGGCCTATGCGCAGGTCGCTCAGCGGCACTCCGTTTACGGTATATTTAGCCCGCAGATTGAGTGGGGCGTTGTATGGGTTGCCACCGAAGGCGATGGTGCCGCCCGGCATAAACTCGAACTCCTTCTTGATGAGATTCTGGATGGTGAGCTTGTAGATGCCGTGGTCTACCACATAGTTGCCAAACATGTCGAATGAGCCCTTGTTGAAGTAGTTGGCGCGAATTACGCCATCTCCGTTCAGGGTGATGCAATCGCCCGACTGCTCGTCCATAATCAGCTTGAGCGTGAGGTTCTGGTTGGTGTTTACGAGGAAGTTGATGCGCATATCCGATTCGAAATCGATGTCATCCTCTCTCTGTTTCGTGGTTGGAGCCCCGTTCAGGCTGTCCATGATATCCGGCACAATCTCGTGCCAGTGGATAAAGCTCTTGTCGCTGATGGCGTCCGGACTTGCCACATTATATACAAAGATGCTGCCCGGTTCGGGCTCGGCGTTGATATCGATGACGGTTTCGCCGCTCTTGCCGTGGATGCCTACCTCGCCCGTGGCATAGATGGTGCCATAGAAGGTGTTGTCGCCAAACTCGCGGGTATCGAAGCCCAGGAAGTTGTGCGCCTTGATATCGAGGTCGTAGCTCAGCCTTGTGAGGTGCTTGTGGTGGATGCCTCCGCTCAGGATGGCTATGTTGCGGTTGCGGTCGAAGATGGTATCATTCTCTATGAGGATATCATCTGGGATAGCGTGGGCACGGAGCGCATCGAAGGTATAATCGGTGTTGAGCTGCTTGAGGTGCACCTTGCCATGAGCGGTAATATCGCCTACGAGATTGACGCTTTTCAAATCGCCCACCACATTGAGATGACCATCGCCCCAGGCTTCTACCTGGTTCATGAAACTGCCGCAGAAATTCTCGAGGAATTTCATGCTGGTGCCCTGGGCATCGATACCCAGGTCGATATAGTTGCGCTTAGGCGAGACGTATCCGTTGATGAGTGTCTGATGCTCCGGACCATCATCGGCAACTGCATGAATATCAATCTGTTCAAGTTCCTTATTGAAGTTGACACCAGCATGGAGTACACCGAGCTGTCCGTTTTCGAAGGTAAACTCCTTCACGTCTAGCTGGGCGTAGGCATCAGGGTCGTTGAAGAGGCTCTTGATGATAGCCTTGCCCGAAGCCTTGCCGGTGAAATCTACCGAATGGAAATTGACGAGGTTCAGCACGTATGCCACATCCACATCCTTCAGGTCGGCTACGATAGAATCGGTCTTTTCGGGTGTGGCAAGACCGGAAACGATGACGTGCTGCTGGTCGTGGCTCACGGCGAAATGGTCTACCAGCAGGCGGTTCTTGCTGTAGATGATGTCGGCAGGATGAACCTCCCAGGGCGTGCCGTCGATTCTGATTTCAGACGGGTGTATGGTTACGTGGGCGGTAGAAACATGATTTTCGTTCTTGAAGAACTGCGCCCTCGTATCGATGATGCCCTGGATAGGGAGCTTTGCCGAATGGTTGTTGTAGAAGAGCTTGGCGAAGAGCTGGTTGTCGGCAGCGGCTGCCTTTACGTGGATGCCCGGTCCGTTATCTCCCCATTTGCCCTGCCTGATCTGCGCATCTACCTTGAGCGAATCGTTGATGGTATGCAGTCGCACTTTGGCTCCATGATAGTTTTTTGCGTCATAGCTGAAGTCAGCCACGCTGGCATAGATGTTGACGGTTTTCTCGGCATCGTTCACGAATCCATCTGCAAAGACGGGCTGCTCTATCTGCAGCGGAATGCCCAGCATGCGCTGCAGTATCTCGGTAGAGGTGATTTCTGCCTGGAAGGTGAAATGGTTCTTCGCACTCCTGTCTACCTTGCCGATGCCCGGAAGGGTAGGCAGTTTGCTGGCTACCAGGTTGGTGAAGCTCTTGGTGAGGGTAGCGTAATCGTACTCTCCGTCAACATGGATGCTGGCGAACGGGGCTTCGAGGTCGAAATAGCTGTCCTTGCCCTGATTCTTGGCGCTTACGGTGATGCCATCGAGACTGTAGGTCTTGTCGGCTACCTTCAGTCCCAGGATGGTTGGCAGCAGATGCTGTACATGGGCAGTAGCTGCATACTGCTTGCGCGGGATGGAGTAGGAGCCTTCTACCTGGATGTTGGCGTTAGGGTCGGCGATGGATGCGAGTCCCTCGAGCAATCCCCGGTTATAGCTGCCGTCTATCTGAATGTTGCGGTAGCTGTACTTGTTGAAATCGAAGCGCGGAATGCTGCCCTTGGCATAGAAATGCTGCTTGTTGCCGTGAGCCGAAAGCGATGCTGCCAGAATGCCGAACTGCCCGTTGTCGAGGATTCGGCCCAGGTTGATGCCCTGGGTGTTGATGCTAGCCTTGAGCTCGGAGCCAGCTTTTTCGGCCTTGATGGCTACTTCGCCCACGCCGGTCTTCAGCTGGCCGCGGGTGCCTGCCTTCTTGCCAGCACCATATACTTCACCTATATAATATATGTCGCCCAGGCGCAGCACTTCTTTCGGAATGCTGATGCGTTTGCCCAGATTTCTGGAAACCTCTCCGATGCCATCGCCTGATATCTTGAGGGCTGAGATGTTTGCCTTCCAGCGCAGAAGGCGGTCCCAATCGCTCACACGGCCGTTAGCCCTGAGCAGCAGACTGCCGCTCTGAGTCTTGAATTCGAGGTTATGGATGCGGGCAGATGTACTGGTGCCCGAAAACTGGAGATGAAGCTGCAGGGCATCCTTGAACTTGCGGAGTTCAGGCACGAAGCAGGCAATATCGGCAAGCGTGATGACGGATGGCTTGATGCCGCCCTGAAACTGGAGTGTAGGCTTTACGATATGCTTGTTCTCGATGCGGTAGGTAGCGCGCAGGTCATCAAACTGCAATTGCGAATGAGGGAGCTCGATGCTGAAGTCTCTGAGCAGGGCTTGCTGCTGGTCGGCATCGAGTTTGAATCTCAGATTTCTGAGTTGAAGTCCTGATTTATCTTTCAGCGCTATCTTCTTGACAGACAAATGGATATCCTTGTCGGTGAGATGGCCCAGAATAATGTGGGCAGAGAGGTCGGTGATGCCCAGATGCTGCGGCGAAAAGACGCCCGGCTCAGGCGCAATATCGCGCTGGTTGTAGGCAACGGCACCATGACGGATAATCAGGCTTCCGATGTGCAGGTCGAGCGGAGTATGGCGGGTGGTATCTTTCGAAGCCAGCGAATCGAGCACGAACTGGATGTTCATAGGGCTCTTGGCATCCTGCTTGTAGATGTTGGCATTGAGCCCGAAGAGCTGGGCAGATGAAACCGAAATCTTGCCATCCTTCAAAGGCAGGAAATCGAGCTTTGCCGATACGCGCGAAGCACAGATCATGCTGTCGCCCTTCTGGTCGAGCATCATCACGTCATCTATGATAATGCGGTTGAAGAAGCCCAGATTCACCTTTCCGATACTTACCTGAGTGCCGAATTTCTGAGCCAGTGCACCGGCTACTTCAGAGCCGATGAAGGCCTGTACTGGTGGCACGTGCAACAGTACGACAAGCAAGAAATAGACAGCAGCCAGCGTCCATATAATGCTATTGATGATATGTTTTAAATGTTTCAGAGTTGCTTTCTCTAGTTTACAAAAATGTTACTAATTTGAATTTTGCGACAAAATTACTGAAAAATCGGCATAAAATCGAATAATTCACACAATTTTTCTTTTTTATATCACTTTTTTTCACTATTTTTGCAGCACGTTAGAAGTTTCAGCATAGAAGTAGATAAAATACTGAACTTTCGCATGTGGTTTAAGTACGGGCTGAAAGGCCCAAAAGCTCAGAAGCAGTACGCCCTGAAAGGGCAGAAGCTCCTAGCCCAGGGCATCGCCCTGGGTATAAT
>ERZ779869.2166-NODE-2166-length-16618-cov-4.202620_pt1 | contig 16618 bp, 16 predicted proteins | sample MGYA00511557_ERZ779869 | MGnify/ENA primary metagenome ERZ779869 (study PRJEB29588, sample SAMEA2154620) | human gut metagenome | biome: human gut; feature: human-associated habitat; material: faeces | place: Denmark | collected 2008/2010 ...
TATTATTATACGCTATTTCTCGTCAAAAATCAACCATTTGTTGTGACAGAGCCTTTTTAAATAACAAACTTTTCTACGCACAAGCTCTCGATCAAACATATCTAGCGCATTAATAACCGCTTTGTTATCTTCTAGTTGACAACCAGTATCAGCACTAATAATTCCATTTTCCTTTATTCGCTTAAGCATATTATAAATAATAAGTGCTGTAACACCTTTGTGCTGATGTTCTGGCTTAACAGCAATTAAACCAAGTTCAATATACTTAGGTTTTTTAATTGCTTTAAGAAGTCTAAAGATGCCAAAAGGCAAAAATCTACCACGACTTTTTATCATCGGTCTTGCGATTGATGGATACCCCAACCCATAACCAACAATGTTGTCATCTTTATCACATATAATTGAAACGTAATCTTTATCTAAAATCATTTTAAATGATTTAATGGTTTGATCTACCAACTTGTCGGTAAATGGAATTGTGCCATATAAATTAACAAAAGACTCATCAAGAACCTTAAAGAACTCTTTTCCGTATCTGTCAATAATTTCTTTTGGATTCTTAAATTGCTTTTCATAAAAACCATATCGGCGAGAAATTACACCTGCCATCTTTTCTAGTTTTGGGTTTATTTCTTTTGGTACAGGAATTCTCCATTCCACCCACCTTGTATCTGGCTGATAGCCATTTGCCAGAATATGCTTTTCATAGTATTCCGCATTCCAAGACCCTTGGTAAGTACCAATAGTATCAAACCCATAAGTTAAAAGACCTTCTCGCTCAAGGTCATTAAAGCCAAGTGGTCCATGAATATCTTCCATACCCATACTTCTTGCCCAATCTTCACCAGCTTTAAATAATGCATTAGCAACTTCGGCATCATCTATTAAATCGAATCTTGAAAATCTTGCCCTTTTTGCATTATTTTTTATGTTATATAGCCTGCTTATAAGCACGGCAATTCTGCCAACAACTTTACCATCTCTATACGCCAAAAAATAAATTGCATCTGTATCTTCAAATGATGCATTTTTTTTAGGGTTTGTTAAATTTAACTCATCAATTTCAAATGGTGGCACATAATACGGATTGCCTTTATATAACTCCGTTGGAAATTTTACAAACTTTTTAAATTCTTTTTTTGTTTTAACTTGTCGTACTTCTACCATATTTTCTCCGCAAAGTAACTCTATTTTTCATTTATATTATAATTCCTTTTGACATAAATTTACAACTAATTTGCATAAAGGTTTTTTGATTTTAATAGATTTTACTATGAAAAGATTAGTTAAAGCGGTAATAATTACTACCATTCTTAGTATAGCAACCAAAGCAATAAGTTTTTTACTTAAAATTTACATTTCCCGAGTAATTGGAGCCGAAGCCCTAGGCTATTACCAAATTTCATTATCAGCTTTCTCGCTTCTTGTTACGCTGGTAACCAGTGGTCTTCCTCTAGTTATAAGTCGAAAAATTGCAAAAGACAAATCTCACGAGGCTGAAATAGTAGGTGCGGGACTAATTGTCTGTGTAAGCATTTCGGTCCTTTGTACACTTGTGGTGATATTGTTCCCAAACTTATTTGTAAAAATATGGGGGCAAAACCGTTCTTTATTTGCCTTATACCTACTTCTTCCTTCCATCGTTTTTTCTGCCATATATGTGCCATTTAGGGGCGCTATTTGGGGTAATAGCCAATTTTTTACTCTTGGCCTTATAGAATTAATTGAACAATTAGTTCGTGTTATAGCCTGCATTATTCTATTTAATATTTCTTGCTCCTTAGCAGGAGAAAATTTAACTGCAATAACCTACTCAATAGCTTGTACCATCTCTACCATAATAGCAGTGATTATATACTTCAAAAATAAAGGTAAAATTAAACTAAACATTAAGCAAGCGCTACCACTTGTGAAAGAAAGTAGTCCGCTTGCAGTATTAAGAATTGGAACTAGCTTGGTTACAATGTTCATATCGGTTATAGTTCCACTAGAACTTGTTAGAAGTGGGTTAACTTCTAATATGGCTGTCAGTGAATTTGGTATCGTTAGCGGTATGGTTTTGCCACTGATTACCATACCAGGAACAATAATTGGGTCTATCTCGGTAGCAATTTTGCCAGAAATATCCAGCGGAAGCGAAAAAATTATTAAAAGACAAATTAATAAAGCAATATCTTATTCAATTATTTTATCACTGTTTTTATTTCCAATATACTTTAATCTTGGTACCGAAGTTGGAATAATTTTATACAACAATAATACAGCTGGCGAAATTTTAAAATGGAGTAGTTTCATTATGTTCCCACTTGGTCTATCTCAAATATTGCTTTCAATTTTAAATGCACTAGGTAAAGAAAAATTAACACTATTAATTTCAATTATAAGCTCAGTTTTTTTAATATTTTCAATTATTTTCTTACCAAAATTTATTGGAATTTATTCCCTTGTTTTAGGCTTTTGTGTTATGAGCATAATTAATTGTATTTTAAGTTTAATCTTTATAAAGAAGTATTTAGAATCTGAACCGCTAAAAATATTTATTTCAATGGCCATCTTTTGTATTCCAGCCTGCCTATTTGCAAAAAATATCTATGGTATTTGCAATTATCTTAATTGTAATATTATATTAAGTGTTGGATTAAGTTCTTCTTTTGCCATCTTGGCACTTGGTACCTTGCTCTTAACTTTCAAACTGGTAGATTTAAAATCATTTTTACCACAGAAACTAAAAAGCAAATTTTTTAAATCGGTATAAAACTTAACATACTTTCAAACACTATTACCATTATGATAAATATGTTTGTAAGAAGTATAATAATTTACCTTTTTGTTTTATTTGCCGTACGGTTTATGGGCAAAAGACAGGTCGGAGAGATGCAACCTTTTGAATTTGTTATTACTCTAATTATTGCCGACCTTGCGACCATTCCCATGAGCGAAATTAGTGTGCCAATAGTACACGGAATTGTGCCAATATTTAGTATTGTAATTTTACATTTCTTTATTTGTGCCATAAGCCGAAAAAGTATGTTTGCTAGATACATTATTAGTGGCCGTTCAGCAATTGTTATAAACCCCAAAGGTATTGATTACAAAGAACTTAAAGCCCTTAATATGAATCTAGACGACCTTATTGAAGCCCTTAGATGTATGGATATATTCAACTTAGATGATGTTGCCTACGCAATAATGGAAACAAACGGCAAACTTTGCGTAATTAAAAAATCTCAAGTAGAATCGGTAACACGAGAAGACCTTAACATTAACACAACAAAAGCCACCCTTCCTGTTTCAATAATTATGGATGGGAAAAAAATGCAAGAGAACATAACTTTAACTGGAATAACTGAAGAACAAATTAACGAGTGTATTACAAAGGCATCCGCAAAGAGTTTTAAAGAAATTTTACTTTTTACTATAGATGCCAATGGTGAAGTTTATATTCAGGCAAAAAATGGCGAAGCACAATCATTTACAATAGATTATGATGGAACCAATAAGTGGTAAACGGAGGAAAAAATGACTAAGAAATTAATCAGTGTCCTTGCTCTTATAGTTGTGGTGGGGTTCGCTGGCTTTTTTGAATCTAATTATATAATCAAATCTTTTGATTACTTAAATAGCGAACTTATTCTAGTTATGAATAACCTAAGTGCCGACCCAGAACACATAGACACAAAAGAAAATGTAGATAATTTAAAAGCCATTCATACAAATTGGCAAAAGCACACCAAAGTGCTAAAATTTTTTGTTTGGCACACCGGAATTAAGGAAGTCGAAGTAGGACTTAGTAGAATAACAAGTTATACCGAAGAAAATGATTATACCGAAGCATATGTAGAATTAAATAATTTGATAGATTATTGCAATCATTACAGCGAAGATTATCGATTCAGTTTACAAAATATAATTTAAAGAACCGCCAAATATGGCGGTTCTTATTCCATTTTAATTCTTAACTTTTCAAGTGCTTTTGCTTCAATCCTGCTTATTTGCACCTGTGACACATTTAACAGTCTTGCAATTTCGGTTTGGGTTTTACCTCTAAAATATCTTAACATTATAATTTTTTTATCTTTGGGTGGAAGTTCGTTTATAAATTCTTTCAACATTATTTTTTCTAAGGTTGTTTCTTCATTCTCCACTCTCACTAATTTGTCTATTAAATTGGGGCTAGATTCACTTTTATCTGCAGTTTTTTCATATAACGACACCAAACAAAAAGCAGAGTCTATTGCCAGCACAACATCTTGCTCTTCAACTTCAAATTTTGAAGCAAGTTCACTTGTTGATATATTATCTCTCCCTAATCGCTTTTGTTCATCAAGATACCTGTTTATTTTAATTGAAAGCGTTTTAATTGACCTAGAAATTTTAATAGACCCATCATCACGCAAAAACCGTTTTATCTCCCCTGCAATCATTGGCACCGCATATGTAGAAAATTTTACCCCAAATTTTGTTGAAAAATTTTTAATTGCTTTTAAAAATCCAACACAACCTAGTTGATATAAATCATCATATTCGGTATGTTTGCCAATGTATCTTTTAACAATACTTTTAATTAAAGGATAGTTCCCATCTAATAATTTTTGTTTTGCATCTTCACTTCCACTTTGTGCCTCTTTTATTAGTTTTTCGGTTTCATCTGCATCAAGCAATTGAAATTCCTTCATACTAATCACTCTCTTTGCTTTTAATTTCTTTCACCATTGCAACGGTTAAGCCATTTGCACCAACATTATTAAACACCTTAATTGCATCCATAAAAGTTTCCATGACGGTAAAACCCATACCTGACCTTTCTTCTTCAGGCTTGCTTGTATAAAATGGTTGCATTGCTTTTTTTATATCATTTATTCCAACCCCAAAATCTTTAACTTCCAAATAGATAAAGTTTTCATATATTTTTCCTGTAATTGCTATTACACCCTTCTTTTTGTTATAACCATGCACAATTGCATTTGTAACCGCTTCACTAATTGCAGTTTTTATATCATTAAGTTCTTCTATGCTTGGATTTAGTTCCAATAAAAAACTTGCAACCAGGTTACGAGCAAGTTTTTCATTTTCTGGTTTTGCCTCCATTTCAAACTTAACATAATTAGTTGGCGACAAAGAGTTTAATAAAAAGTTATTTAAAACGTCCTGTGTAATTTTGTTGTTTTGATTCATAATCCCTCCCCTAAACAACCTTAGGAATAATGTTATATATCCCTGTCATTTTTAAAATTCTATCTACCGTTTTATTTGGGTTTCTTATTGAAAAATTAATTAGTGCTGGCTCAAACTTTTTATATCTTCCAATTAATACACCAATACCAGTTGAATCCATAAAAGAAACATTTTGAAAGTCTAGCACAACCTGAGTGAATGGCGAGAGAGAGGAAAATATTTTGTCAAGTTGCTCCCTTGCAGGAACTGCCGAGCAATCATCAAGTTCCCCACACAAACTTATAATGCAGGTACTTCCACTACATTTATGAATTATTTGCATAAGCCCTCCTTGTTATTAAACCAATAATAGCATATTAAAAAATTTTCTTTACATAATAAAAACGACAAACTTGTAGCAGTTTGTCGAAAACATTTATCACGTCATTGGACTTATTTAATTAAAAATCTTTATAATTTAGTACAAACAATATATTAAATGCTAATTAATGCAAATGACAAGTTATAATATAAAAATTATTATTGTTTAAAAAATTAAAAAGTTAAGGAAATTCCTTAACTTTTTAATTACTATGTCTTACATAACACTATTATTTTAAACCTAAAACAATATTGCCAATATTTTCAGCTGTAAAGCCAAACTCTTTAAATAATTCATCAGATTTAGCAGTATGTCCAAATTTATTTATTCCAACGACTTTACCATCTAAGCCTACATACTTATAATAGTCATCACAGGCAGACGCCTCTACTACCACTCTTCGCCTTACATTATCTGGCAATATTGTTTGCTTGTACTCTTCTGGCATATTATCGAACAATTTACTTGATGGCATGGAAACAACATTAGCTTTAACACCGTTCTTTTTTAATAATTGACTTGCATCAAGGCAAACAGAAAGTTCACTACCAGTTCCAATAATTATTGCATCTGGTTTAGTGTATTTAATTATATTGTATGCGCCACTGGCAACATTTGAAGAGGTTAATTGATTAAGTGGTGTTACCTTTTGCCTTGTTAAGGCAAGAATAGTTGGCGACATATTTTCAAAGGCAAATTTATATGCCCCGAGTGTTTCGTTATAGTCGGCTGGTCTTATACATACAACATTAGGGGTTGCCCTATACATTTCAAGATATTCAATTGGCTGATGCGATACTCCATCTTCTCCAACGCCAATACTGTCATGTGTTAAAACATAAATTACCGGCAAGTTCATTAGCGCACTCATTCTTATTGAATGGCGCATATAATCAGAAAAAACTAAATAAGTTGAACAAGCAACCCTAAATCCACCATGCAAAGCAATTCCGTTGCAAATGCCTGCCATTGCATGTTCTCTTATTCCAAAATGAATATTTTTACCCAAAATATTTTCTGCTGAATATGAACCACCATTTTCAATCAAAAGCCCTGTGCTTGGTGCAACATCTCCACATCCGCATATAAAGTTTGGAACACTTTGGGCGATTTTATTAATAATGTATTTACCATACACTCTTGTTGCTTCACCAGTAGTAACTGGTACTATGTCTGCCCAATTTATATTTTTTGAATAGTAGTCAGACAACCACTTTAATAGTTCATCATATTTTTCCGGATAAATGTTTTTATATCGCTTTAATATTTCCTTCTCTTCTGCAATTTTTTTATTATTCTGTTCAATTATTTTTTTTGCGTTTTCTTTAACTTCAGGATAAAATTCATATTCTAACAAGTCATCATTTATTTTAAGTTTCTTTTTAGTCTTTAAAAGATCTTCAGCGCTAAGTGCAATGCCATGAATTTTATTTGTGTTTTCGTAAGGTGTTCCATAACCTATTATTGTATTAATTTTAATTATTGTTGGCTTTTCTTGTTGTTGTTTCGCCTTATTAATTGCATTGACAATTGCTTGCACATTATTGCCGTTTTTAACTTCCAAGGTGTTCCAACCTAAAGCCTTATATCTAAGAAGGACATCTTCGGTAAATGTTAAATCGGTACCTCCTTCAATCGTTATATTATTACTATCATACAAAACGATTAGTTTATTTAATTTAAGTGTACCAGCAAGACTACTTGCCTCGTTGGTCAAGCCTTCCATTAAACTTCCTTCACCCAAAAAACAATAGGTATAGTGATTAACAATGTTAAAATTGTCTTTATTAAATGCCTTGGCGAGTTTTTGCTCTGCAATAGCCATACCCACTGCCATTGGCAAACCCTGCCCAAGAGGCCCGCCACTTGAATCAATTCCAAGATTAGGGTTCACCCTTGGATGACCAGGAGTTATAGATCCATTTTTTCGATAATTTATAAGGTCTTCCTTAGAATATTGATAGCCAAAAAGGTGAAGTATACAATACTCCAAAGCCGATGCATGACCAGAACACATAATAAACCTATCTCGGTTAAAATATGTTGGATCCATAGGCGAAAATTTTAAACAACTTGAATATAACGAGTAAAGTATTGAAGTGGCTCCAAGACAAATTCCGGTATGCCCTGATTTTGCATTTGATATCATTGTTGCGGTAACATATCTTATATTATCGACACTTAAACTATTTATTTCTTTCATGTAAATCACCTTTTAAAAATTTACCCCGTAATATTTTTTTATGCCCTTAATTATATCTCCAGCGCACCTAATAGTTTCATAATTTGTGGCATCAACTATAATTTCTGAACGCTGTTGCAATATAGCATCTCGTTTCGCAATATCTTGTTTGCTTATATGAAAAAATTTATCTAAGGTTTGACTTTTATATTCACACCTTATAAATTCATTTACTAAACTTTTTTCATCTTGATGGATATAAACTATTAACCCATACTTATCTATACAGTCCAAGTTTTCAGGGTCAAGCACCACCCCACTTTCAAAACTCATAACTGTGTTATTGAAAGAACTAACATACTTAACTGTGCTCTTTTGCTTCTCTCTAAAGTAAGGTTCACCATAATTAATTAAAACTTCTTCAAGCGTATTAGGGCTAATATCAAACTCGTACAACCCTATAGTATCCAAAAAATACAGTCCTAATTGACTAGCTAAAATTTTAGACACTTCTAAAACAAAATCATAGTCTAAACCTACTATTGCAATATTAATATCTTTATTCTGCCTTTTATCCATACATTCATTTTAACACATAAACACAATTTAAACAAATGTTTATTAACTACTTTTTATCTTCTTTATTTGTAGTTTTTTGTCGATTTTTTTATGATAAACAAAAAGGATGACAAATTTTTGTCATCCTTTATATTTTTTTACCTATTTACTTTTTCTTTTTAGCTTCTATTAATAGGTTTAGTTCATCAATTTCTTGTTCGTATCTTACCTTTTCGCCCTGTAAGAAAATTTGAATTTTTTTAGAATTTTCATACTTCTCTTTATTTGCATCTAGATATTCAGTTGCTTCTTTAACAGTCTTTTTAAGTTCAGCAATATGCTCAGTTAAATCTTCTTGTTTTTGTTTCTTCTCTGGGTCAATTTCTTTAATATCGTTAACATTATATAAAATAAGATTTAGGTTTGTTAATTCTCCAGCTTTTTTATCTAGTAATTTTTCGTTGCGTTCTTTTCTTTTCAAGGTCTTTTCGTATTTGTTTACATCTTTTGTTGCCTTTGCAAGATCTTTTTCAAGTCTAGCCATACTAGAATTAATTGTTTCAAGTCTAACATTATAATCAAAGTCTGGACCAACTACTTTTTGTTCATTAGTTACATTGTTTGTAGTAGTTGTTGTTTCAGTAGTGGTTGTTGTTTCTACCGAAACTTCTTGATACGAAGAACTATTTGAAGTAGTATTTGCGTTTGAAGTAGACACTTCGCTGCTTTGAACAGCAACTGGCGCCTTTTCTTCTACAACGGCAATTTCTTTGCTTTCTGTTTGATTATTTTCTTTTTGTTCAGTCTCTTCGTTTTTAGCCTTTTGCTCTTCTGCTAATTCTCTTTCTAATTTTTCAAACAATGCATCAAAGTCAGAATCAGCATCAGCATTTTTGTCTTCAGCAACTTCTTCTACTTTTTCTGTCTTTTGTGATTGTTTGACTTCGGTAGATTCATTTTTAACAAGTTTTTCTACCTTTGTTTCTTTGTTTGTTTCGGAAGATTTAGTTTGATTTTCAATTCTTGCAAGCATTTCATCAATGTCTAAATCTTCATCATCTTCTTCATTTTCTTTTTTTGATGCTCTCTTATCTTTCTTTGTTAGCCATAACTCCAAGAAAAATGCCACAACAAATATAAGTGCTATAACAATACCGGCAATAAGACAGCATACAACAGCTGTAGGAACCCCCATAATTAATCTCCTTTTACCCTTTATTTGTTTTATTAATTGCACACATTATAGCACCAGTGCAATAGTTTGTCAATAGGGGTTTAAAAGTTTTTTGTACATTTTATATAATTATATGCAAAAAATAATACTAATATAGCATATGCGATTTTATATTTAAAATTAATTACCTTGACAAAGATTTCGATAGATTATATAATACAATTATGGAAGAAAATATTCGTTGTAATTACTGTGGAAATTTAATTAAAAGGTCGGACTTTTCTTGCCCGCATTGCGGTGCAAAGAACTCTCAGTATGGCGATTCAACTGTCGTTGTACAAAAAGTTGAGCAGTCAACTTCGCAAGAAAATAAACAAGAAGAGACTACAAAACTCGAAGTCAATAATAAGAAGACAAATAAATTAACAAAGACTGACAAAATTTCCATATTTGCAATAATCTTTGCCTTTATTTTGCCTATTATTGGACTAATAGTTGCAATTTATGCACTTGTAAGATATAACAAAGAAAAAGCTGAAAATAAGACAATAAATACCGATTATAAAGGTCTTGCAATATGGGCAATTGTTATATCTTCGATATTTCTTTTGTCTTATGTCCTAAAGCACATTGCTACAAATTACCTAAATTATTGGTATGATAACAGTCTTGAATATGAATATACCGATTTTTTTGATTAAGTTCGGTTTAGTGGGTTTATGAAAACAAAAAAATATAAATTTTTTATAGCATTAACAATAATTATTGTTGTATTAGCCAGTTCAGTTTTGGGCGGGTATTTTTTGATTGATAAAGTTTTAGTACCAAGGTATTTTGGTGCTTATGGCATTAACAATCTTGGAGAACTTGTTGACCTAGTTGAAACAATTTATAAAGTCCCAAACGAAAAGGACTTTATTTCAAACCCATTTACCAAGTCAGATAGCAAGAATTTAACAAAAAAATTTACTCTAGCCGGCTTTCCAACCTTGCCAAGTGGAGAAATAGATTACGAATCTATTGGTAAAGGTCTTTATACCCGAACACCAGATGAAAGTTTTACCGAAGATAAAATAATACTGACCGATAAAGAAGTAGCTGCTCTTGTAGACCAAATTTTAGACTCTGGTGTATTAGTAAGTAACTTCCCAGACCTTGCATACCTAGATACACTTCAAATGTCAATTAAGCAAGTATTAATCTCACCAAGTGAACTTAGCCCTAGTGATGATGAATATGATAGTAAAATAGAAGATTCTAAAACCCAATATTCCCCTACTTCAGCAACATTAAGCGCAACTGTTCAAATTAACACTGAAAGTGCTAGGCAACAAATAGCGAAAAACCTTGATGCACCTAAATTTTTAATAGATTGGATTATTCCAGACAGCCTTTATGTTTCAGCAACATTTTATACTTGCAATACAGAAAATGGTAGAGTTATTCAAAAACCAGAACTATCAATTAATTCAAAAACACCAAAACAAAGCGAAGTGCTACTAAAATTACTTATTTCTTTCATTTACCCCGACAACAAAAATATGACAATTGATGACCTTTGCACCCAACTTGGAAACCTAGTACTTACAGGTCTAGACTTAATTGGTTCATTTAACTTTACCCAAATTGTAGTTGGCTCTACTTCCGATTTTGGCATAGAATTAACTTTACCACCTGTTTCAGAAACACCACAAGTATCAGAAACTTAATACTATTTAAATTGTTTATTTATAGAACCCACATCAAAATAAAACCATAATATGTAGTGTAATAAAAAAAACTGATATTTACCCATAACTAATCTCTCTTGCCCAAAAGTTTTGATTATTACAAAAAGCCTACGAATATCTCGTAGGCTTTTGCTTTAACTTATTTTAGTCTGTATAAATTATTCTTCCACAATTTTCACATTCTATAAATTTAGCATTCTTTAAGATGTTCATTTTACCAGCAGGAATTTCCATTCTGCAACCACCACACTTGCCAGAAACGACGGGTACAAAAACTTTGTTTTTCTCTGGTGCTTTTTGTTTGTATTTTGCCAAAAGGTCTTTATTAACTGACTTCGCTAGCTCTTCTAATTTTTTCTTTTTAGCGGAAATTTCAGCTTCGCTTGCTTGCTTAATTTGAGCATAATGCTCCTTATATTTTTCCATATTAACCTTTGCTGTTCTTGCGTTTTTCATTATAGACACTTGTTCCCCATTTAACGCTGAACAACTTGCAATTACATTTGCAATTTCCTTTTCAAGCTTATTAAGGTTGTCAATAATAGACTCGTTGGCATCTAAAAGGCCGTTTAACTTTGTTTCATCACTGCTATTTGCATTTTTAGAAATCAGTTCAACATTTTGTGCCATTTTAGTATAAACTTCTTTGTATTGGTTGTATGCATTAACAACATTTTGAGCCTTTTCTTCAAGTTGAATAAGCTTTGATTGACATTCTTTTAGGTATTGTTGCATTTTAATTGCATTCATGCGATCAGAATTTTCAAGCAAATCTCGCTCCATTTTTTTAATTTCCATATCTAATTCTTGGTAACTTAGTAACTCTTTCATATTGTTTACCTCATATTCTTTATTGATTAATAATTTTCTCACAACACTGCAAAATTTTCAAGTCTTTTGAAGTTAAATAATTTTTTCGTTGCAATAAAGTATTTCTTTTAAAAGTTATATAATTTAAAAAATCAGCATAACTATTTGTTTTATAATCTTTTCCAAGATGAATTTGCGTTAATGTTAGTGGCGTTGGTTCACTATTAAAATTCACTTGCATAACAGAATAAAACTTACCCCTTTCTTCCACTATTATGTCTAACATAAGTGACCCATTTAAAGCATTTAAGGCACTTCGAACGACATCTGGATCTTGCATCGGCTGAATAATAAAAGTACCAAATTTAGACAAATCTTTAACCGCTTTTAGAATACTTACAATTTCATTTCCGCCCATTCCTGCAATAACCACAACATCACCATATGGTGGCCCATCTAATTTTTCTAGGCCATCAGTCACCATGCAATCTACTCTATCTTCAATTCCCTTATCTTTAACAAGTTTAATTGTTTTTTCAAGTGATTGAGCAGAAATGTCGGTTGCAATAACCCGCTTTGCCTTTCCACTTGAAATAAGCATTTGTGTAAGTTTGCCGTGGTCGGCACCTACATCTATTGCCAGATTGCAATTGGGAATACATTCAAATATTTTGTTTAATCGTTTGCTATTATACATAATTAATCTAAAAAGTCTTTTAATTTTTTACTTCGTGATGGGTGTCTTAATTTTTTTAATGCCTTTGCTTCAATCTGCCTTATTCGCTCTCTTGTAACATTAAATTCTTTACCAACTTCTTCAAGGGTTTTTGCGTGTCCATCTTCTAATCCATAACGCATCATAATAACTTTTTGCTCTCTTGGGGTTAATGAACCAAGAACCGAAACAAGTTGTTCTTTTAACATGTTAACAGTTGCACTTTCTTCAGGGGTTGCCGTACTTGTATCCTTTAAAAACGTTCCAAGATTGCTATCCTCTTCTTCTCCAACTGGGGTTTCAAGCGAAATTGTATCTTGTGAAATTCTTTGAATATCACGAACTTTCGCCTCAGTAATTCCCATTTCTTTAGCAATTTCTGCCGTTGTTGGTTCTCTTCCAAGTGTAACAGTTAACTGCCTTGCAACCCTAATTTGTCTGTTTATCGTTTCAACCATATGAACAGGTATTCTAATTGTTCTTGCCTGGTCCGCAATTGCACGAGTAATTGCCTGTCTTATCCACCAAGTTGCATAGGTAGAAAATCTAAAACCTTTGGTATAATCATACTTTTCAACTGCTTTAACTAAGCCAAAGTTTCCTTCTTGAATTAGGTCTAGAAACATCATTCCTCTACCACTATACTTTTTTGCAATTGCAACAACAAGTCTTAGGTTACTCTCGCATAGTTTGTCTTTTGCCTCTTGATTGCCTTCCATAACCAGTTTTCCTAGTCTTAATTCTTCTTCCTGTGTTAACAATGGAACCTTGCCAATGTCTTTAAGATACATTTTAACTGGGTCTTCAATGTTGCTTTGGTTTATTAATTTTTCAAGATCATCATCAGATTCTAGCAATGTTGTTTCAAGAAGTTTTATTCCCTCTTGTTGAATTCTCGCCAATATTTCATCAATTTGGTCGGTATTCAGTTTAGAAAAACTTTCGGCAAGTTCTTCCATTGTAACCGACCCCTTTTTCTTTGCCTTTTCAAGAACTCTGTTTATTTCAGTTTGAATTTTTTGCTGTTTTGCATCTAATACATCTGATTTTTCTTCGTTATGTTTAATTTCCTCTTTCTTAGATGCTATTAAATTTGCCAATTCTTTCTGTTCTTTTTGCGAAAGAGTATTGACCCCATTTCTTGTTTCAGTACGACTTGTTTTTGGTTGAGCAACAGTTTTTTCTGTTAAAGGCTTACTTATTTTATCATCTTCACTCAACTTAACTGTTTTAGGTGCCAAATTTTTAGAAATATCTTCTGATTTAGCACTTCCTGCTTTAGTATTTCTTTTTTGCTGAACTGGTGGCAAAATGTCCATTTCAGTCTGAACGGCTTTAACTTTTGTTACTCTTGTACCCTTTATTGGTTCTTGAACAGACTCCTTTTCCACCTTTTTTACCGCACCATCTTTCTGCTTAGAATTATCTTCACGAGTCTTACGCGTTAATGTTTCAACAGATTTTACATTGTCTTTAACCACAATGTTGGGTTTAACTTCTTGTTTTTTTACATCTGCCTTTTTAGTGGCTTTTTCAACTTCCAATATTGGCCTGTCTGCACTTGTTCCACCAACAATAGACTTAAACATTTCAATTTTGTCTGGAGCAGATTTTTTCTTTGTAGGCTTCTTTGTATCAGTAGACTTGCCATTTTCGGTAATTTCAATTTCTTTTCTAGACTTATTTTTAACTACATCTTCTTTAATAGCATTAAGTTGCCTGCTAGTTGCCTTGCTAGTTGTAGCTGGTTTGCTAGTTTTTTCAGTCGCCGATTTTGTAATAGTAGCCTTTTCTTCAACAATAGTAGGAACAATTTTTGTTTCTGCTTTTGTCTTTATATCACTTGCTTTTCTTACCGATTTGGTTGCAGGTTTTTGCTCCTCTACAACTTTTGGTGGAACTTCTAATTGCTCTTGTTTCTCCATTTTGGTTTTTTTATCTATTCTTCCTCGTTTCATAAAGTCAAAAATACTCATAATTACTATTCAATCCTCCTAGAGTTAAGTTGCTGTGAAATTTTCATTAATTGTTGCATTATGTTCTTGCGATCTTCTCCGCTTGATTCATTTAATTTTGTCATTAATTCTTGTTGTTTTTTTAATAGACTGTTTTTATATAACAACCACAAACAATCATCAAATTGTTGTTTATTAGTGCTTTCATCATCACTGAATATGAAATTTATTATTGCACCAACCTTTTCCAAATTACTTTCATAGTGAGAAATAAATTCTTGAACACTTGGAGATTTAGTAACCAAATAGTTGAATATCTCTCGTGCATCACCTAAAAATATTTCTGCTTTATCCTGTGGAACAACTGCATATTCTTTATGTCTTAGTATATTAGCAAGAACACAAATTTCGGATTCATCTACAATGTGGGTCTTTTTTTCTTCTCGCTGTTTGCTATCTAAAGGTTTAACTAAGTTCCCGCCACTAAGTTTAAGTGAAGTGTCTGCTAATTTATTCCTCAGAAAATCTTTATTTACCCCACTTACTCCTTTAACATAATCTAAATAAACTTCTGCTTCGGTGTCGTTTGCATCGGTTAATACTTTAATTGCTTCATCAATATATTTTGCCTTGCCATCAAATTCATTTAAGTTATATTGCTTACTTAAGGCTTTAAGTTTATATTCAATTAAGGGCAACGCATTTGCAATTATTCTATCAAAAGTTGCTTTCCCAAATTCCTTAATAACTTCATCTGGGTCTTTACCTTCTGGCAAACTGGCAACTCGCACATTTAAGTTTTCTTGTTTAAGTATGTCTAACCCACGCATAGTGGCTTTAGTTCCTGCAAAATCTCCATCGTAACAGATTATCACATTGTCAGAAAGTCGCTTAATCATTCTTGCCTGGTCAACTGTTAGCGCCGTTCCTAAACTTGCAAGAGCATTACCATAACCCGCTTGATGTAATGCAATAACATCAATCTGGCCTTCTACTATTATTACTTCATTTAAACCACTTTGTTGTTTAAACTTTTTAACAAGATTAATTCCAAACAAATTTTTACTCTTAGAAAACAAAGCAGTTTCTGCCGTGTTTAAATATTTTGCATACTCTGGGTTTTTCTGCATTGTTCGCCCTGAAAAAGCGACCACTTCACCATATATATTAATTACCGGAAATGCAATTCTTTCTCCAATGGCATCATAAAAACGACCATCTTTTTCTTTAATTATGCCTACTTTCTTCATCAAGTCTTTGGTGTATCCCTTGCTTTTAAGATAAGTTATTATTTCTTCATAATCTACCGAATAGCCAATACCAAACTTATTTATCATTGCCGGAGATATTTGTCGATTTTTTAAATAATCCTTGGCAACTGGGGACTTTTGTAAGTTATCATAATAATGCTTAGCGCAATCTTTCATACACTTAACCATCTCTACTTTTTCTTGCTTAAGTCTAGCATATTCTTCAGCCGTCCGGTCGTTGTCCTGAGGAAGTTCCATTCCACAAGATTCCGCCAAAATTTTTACGGCATCATAAAACGATACCGACTCCATTTGCATAATAAACTGAATCACAGTTCCACCTGCTTTACAACCAAAACAATGATAAAACTGGTCTGCTTCATTAATACAAAAAGACGGCGTTTTTTCTAAATGGAAAGGACATCTCCCCCAGTAATTTTTACCTTTTTTTTCAAGCGGAATATACTTCCCAATTACACTAACAATGTTGTTTCTTTGCCTAAGTTCCTCTAAAAAGGCTTCATCAAAAATCATTGTCAACTTTTCCTTTGCAAATTTTGCATAAAAGTTTTTCTCTTACACATACTAGTTCGCAAATTTTTTTTAATTTCCTTTATTTTATTCAAATTTTTAGTTGTTTTTTTTGTAAAACTGTGTTTTATTTTGTAAAAAACACCCACGACAATATAAAATTTAATTAAAATTAAA